>Ga0079224_100002363_pt1 | contig 22856 bp, 14 predicted proteins | sample Stecom2015_FD_80414 | JGI IMG/M metagenome (GOLD analysis project Ga0079224, IMG submission 80414) | Agricultural soil microbial communities from Utah to study Nitrogen management - Steer compost 2015 | ecosystem: Environmental > Terrestrial > Soil > Agricultural land | place: USA: Utah... | reverse complement strand
GTTCGCCCCGGATAGTTTCGCCTAATGCAGCCGCTTTAGTCCGCAGCGTTTCATCGTTTATCATGCGCTGAAGGGCGGCGGCTAAAGTATCGACAGAAAGCTGCTTGCGGGAAATGGGCCGCGGTCCGACACCGAGCGCGGCGACCCGCTCACCCCAGAAAACCTGATCGCCAAAGAAGGGAATGATCGCCGTTGGCTTGCCGGCGCGAAGACTTGCGCCGGTTGTTCCCGCGCCGCCATGATGCACCACTGCGGCCATACGCGGAAACAGCCAGTCGTGCGGCGCAGCATCGATCTTAAAGACGGTGTCGGGCAAGTCAGATTGGCTGATCCCACCCCAGCCGGTCAGCAGCAGGCCGCGCTGATTGGTTCGCTTCAGCGCCGCCAGCGAAATCTCCGTTAGCTGCTGCGGGCTGCGGTTCGCCATGCTGCCAAATCCGATGTAGATGGGCGGTGTGCCTGCGTTCAGGAAATCGACAAGCGCAGCCGGGGGTGTCCAGTCAGGCTGGTCGAGAAACCAGTAACCGGTAACATGGATGAATTCGCCCCAGTTGCTGGGCTTTGGCAGAACCGACGGGCTGTAGCCATAAACTACAGGAATTTGCAGGCGCATGTGTTCCGGGAAGGGACCCTGTATCGGGGACGGCGGGAGGTCCAGGAAATCCTTCCGAGCCTGATTAACGATGGGACGCATCAACTGCCAGAACATCTGCCCGCCAGTAATGTGGCTGAAGTAGTTAAAGACAGGGTTCCGCGGCAGCGGCATAGGGAACAACGCGCTTGGAAACGCGCCGGTGGGATGAAGCGGCTGTAAGTAGGCATACACAAAGGGAACATTGAGTCTGGCGGCAACGCTATAGCCGAAGTAATAGGCTGGCCCGGTGATGATAATCCCATTCGTTCCCTCGCTCGCCTGGAGTGCATCCTGCATCGCCTGCCGAACAACAGGTCCCATCAGGCGGCGAAACCCGCTGGCAAACCGAACAGGGTTGCGTTCAGACTCCATCCAGGCTCGTCCTTCCTCGCCCTGCACAATCGCCTGCGGATTGCCTTCCAGCGGTGCGAAATCGAGGCCAGCAGCGCGGATCATCGGCTCGAAGATGCCATGTGTGGCAAAACGAATGGTGTGGCCGGCTTTTTGCAGTCCCTGTCCGAGCGCAACAAACGGCTGAACGTCGCCGCGCGAACCCACAGCGAGGAAGGTGAGATGCATCGTATAAAATCCTGTGCGATAAAAATGCCTGGACGAGTATACAACTGCCTAGCATGTTGTGCAAGAATTCACAATGATGAGCTGAAAAACAGCGTCGTGCTGAGGATTGGTGACATATGCTTGACATCAGCGCGGTTCCGATTACGCTGAATGAAGATGAATCTTCCGTGTTGATAAACGGGCCTATTCCCGAAGCTCACATCTCTGTCAACCCCGTTCATAGTGCATCAATTTCATGAAACATTCATGGAAACATACATCAACAGATGATTTATAAAGTTATACTGATGTCATGAACTGATTCGGTTGAGCAAGGCGGATTTCTGAAGATGTACAAAATTCTCGTGGTGGACGACGACATGCAAATGCTGGAACTCATCAGCCAGCTACTGGAACGCGAGGGTTACGATGTTCAGACGGCGGAATCGGCAGAAGATGCGCTGGTGATGGTGCATCGCCAGGTTCCTGACCTGCTCATTCTTGACGCGGTGCTGCCGGGTGTCGATGGCCTCGCTCTGTGCCGCCAGCTTCGGCGCAATCCGAAAGTGAAGGACTGCCCGATTCTGTTTATTACCGGGCACGATTCGCCCTACAGTGTGACCGATGCGCTGGCCGCCGGGGGCGATGATTACATCCTCAAACCGTTTGCGGTGCGCGAGCTGATGGCCCGTTTGCGCGCGCACCTGCGGCGGAATGCGGAACCGGAAGCCAGTACGGTGCTGCCGCGTGTCCAGTTCTTCAAAATAGGCCGGACTGTCCTCGTCGATGGGCGCGAGGTCGAACTCACGCAGGTGGAATACGAACTGCTGCATTACCTGTGCAGCGCGCCCACCAAACTCCATTCGACCCAGGATTTACTGATGAATGTGTGGCAGTATCCACCTGATACCGGGGATGCCGCACTGGTGCGCAACCATGTTCGTAATCTGCGCCGCAAACTGGAGCTGACCCCGGAACGCCCGGAGATCATTCAGTCACGGCACGGACGCGGCTACACGATTCGCGCGCATGTCGAATTCGTCAACGAGCCGCAGCCGCGCTTCGCCTAATACCGAACTGCCAGCCTCTCTACACAAAACTCTCACAATTTCTCACATTTGCTGCACGAACAATTCAGAACCTGTATGGTATCATCAGATTGTCGATGACCGGCAATCTGATTGATTCCGAGGGTGTGCGATGCGCAAGTTTCTGAGAAAAGTCATAGAAATCCTCGATGGCACACCGGCAGTTTACGGTAAGAAGCAGCGCGGCCAGAGCGTGCTGGAACTGGCGCTGGTGTCGCCGCTGCTGGTGATTTTGCTGGCCGGCCTGGTGGAGATTGGCTGGTTTGCGCGCAATTATATGATTTTGCTGGAAGTAACCCGCGTGGGCGCACGCACCGCAACCGTGCAGCAAAACGAACTCAGCCCGTTGCAGTGGAGCAATGAAGGCAGCGTGCTGCCCTCGATGGACGATAATTACCCCGACACAGGCACATTCCCCAATGTTCCTACCGACCCCGCCGATTGGGCAGTCAAGTGGCGGCTGTGCGATGTGAATAATCCATCGACAGAAATTGGCTTCTACAACTTTGTTGGCTGCGTGATGCTGCGTTCGATGAACCCGCTGCCATTTGGCCGGGAGCAGCGCATCCAGCGCGGGGAAGACCCCGACGGCACTTTTCTCGATGATATGGTGATCTCGGCTTTTGCTATTCAGGCGGTGGAGCCGTCTCAGATTCCCTCAGGTGTTGACCCAACTGACATAGACTGGCCGCTTGGCATAACCGGTGGTCGACAGGCTATCGTCGTCGGACGCTGGCCGAGCAACGCTAACGAATGTCACTATCAGGCCAGCGGTGCGCCTTATGATCCGGTCAATCCCGGCGGCAACGGTCTGGATGGGCGCGATCCGTTCAATTGGATTAAGGATGGCGGGCGCACCAAGCATCCGAACATTGGCACGCCAACCGAAGCCCGGCACTGGCTGGAACTGGAGGATGCCGACAGCAGGCGAGAACGGCAGCGTGGTTTCGCCTGGACGGGCCGGCACGCGATCCCCGGGACCCAATGCTTCGGTTCCGAATGGAGCATCAGCGACGTTGAAAACCTGATTAATCTCCAGCAGTTCAATCTGGATACTGACCGGCGGCGGTACGTGCCCAGTCAGGGGCTGGTACTGGTCGAGATGTGGTGGAAGCACGAAACCCTGAGCCAGTTTGTCGGGTTAGCGCCGGTCATTTCGCCGGTATTCGCCATTCTGGGGACGGATACCGTTATTCATGTGTGGGCGGCCTTCCCGCTGCCCCAGGTTGAGCCGCGTATTGCGTTCGATCAGTAACCGGATGGGGACTATGATGAAGAGTCGTGTTGTGAAAGCTTTCAAACGATCTTTGCGCCGCAGTCAGTCCGGCCAATCACTGGTCATTCTGGCGCTGGGCTTCGTGGCGCTGCTGGGCTTCGTCGGCATCGTGACTGATGTGTCGCTGATGTTCGTGCGCTTTACCTCCCTGACACGGGCGGTGGATGCGGCTTCGATTGCAGCGGCGGGGCAGGTGCGGCGGCAGGTTCCCTTCCCGTCTGAAGTCAGCGAACACTGCGGCCCCGGCTACACGGTTGCCAACCCCTGCCCGGAGGCGGAAGCAGCCGCTTTTGCCCGCAGTTTTGGCAATATCGGGGTGGCGGCGCGGCAGTTTATCGAATTTTATGGCCTGAACCCGCAGGCGGTGCTGATTGATATGTGTTCCACCGTCAGTACGAAAGACCCGGCGACGAACACGCTGGTGTCGCTTTCGCCGGACCTGGAAGATGACTTTCAGGAATTATGTGTGGGGCCACAGGGCCGCAATTCTGACCGCAAGCTGATTAAGGTGACGGCACAGATCGAGTCACCGACCATCTTCCTGCGGCTGCTTGGTTTCCCGGATATTATTCTGGAAGCCTCGTCGATTTCCGAAACGGCGGTGCTCGACGTGGTGATGATCCTCGATGTGTCGGAATCGATGCTGGCCGAGACCACGCCGTATACGTGGGCGGAGCAGGGCTACAGCACGCTCTATATCCCGCCGGACATTGGCTGGTATAACTACAACTACGATAATGTGTGGCCACCGCCCGGACGTATCGGTTTTGGCGGGGTCAGAAACGACAATTTCGCTGACCACACCGGCCTGCACGATTATTCTGACGCGGGGGCCTATCCTGCGGCCAACGAAGATAAATGGTATTATTTCCGCAGCGAGGTGGCGGCACAGCCCATCAGCCAGGTTGTGGACTGGATGCTGAAGGCTACCCCCGGCACGGTCGCCCACAGCAACGGCCCGCTCAACAATTCGCCCTTCAAAATCACGGCAGTGCCGCACCCGGACGCTCCCGCGGCGACTCAATTTCTGGATATTAACGCCCGGCCCTACTGCGCCGTTGCCTACTTCCCCTATTCGCGCAACTTTCGGGTGCTGAGCAACCCGGTCCCGCCCGGCGAGATGAACCTGATGGAGCTTTACGACGCCGCCGGCCATCCCTGGACCCAACCGAACGGGAACTGGGACGGTTTCGTGCCGGGTTACAACTACTACCGCTGCTGTAACGACCCCAACAACGATGGGCTGTTTGACGACCTGCTGTGCCAGCCGTTCAAACAGATGCGCGATGCGACCGAATTGTTCTTGCAGCGCATCGACTTCCTGCGCGGGGATCGGGTGGCCTTTGTCACCTTTGACCGGGGAGCCTATCTGATGAGAGTCGATGTCGGCGACGGCATCTATTCTCACATGATCGACAATGAAGCACTGGCGATCAGCACCTTGCAGGACTTCATCGGCGTGCGTGCCGAACCGAACTTCTACGAACCAACGACCATCAGCGGCTCGCGCGGCGACCCGGAATGGGTGACGGCTATGCCCTGGATCGGTCGCTCGCAACTGCTGGGCAATCATGACTACGATGCCAAAGACAACTGCCCGTTCCAGGACGCGGCAATGGAGTGGCCCTGGAGTCCATCGAGCGCACCTTCTCAGGCCCAGGCTGCCGCGTTTGGACTGTCCTGGGTGCCAGCAATGCGGGCGTCGACGCCCAACCGCCTGACGCCTGATTCGTTCAACCCGGCCCCCGATGGCCTGGGCCAGCGAATGTACCCGCGCAACGATACAGTCTACCCCTGGCAGACCGCAAGTGGTTATGGCGCGACCCGCAGCTACGACCTGTGGGGGTCGTGCCGGGGCACGAATGTCGGCGCGGCCCTGCGCGAAGGCAACAACGCCCTGCTCGACCCGGTCACCACGCGCACCAGCGGCGCAGTCTGGGTCATGGTGCTGCTCGGTGATGGCGCGGCAGGGGCCAGCGATCCGGTCTTCGATAATGGCCCGACGATACCGAATGACCTGTATTATCCTTACAACGATGACACGACGCGCGTCCAGTACGGCGGTCTGGGGCTGTGCCCGACGGGCCGGTCGCCCAACGGGATTGCCGAACTGACACAGTTCAATGAAAGCCCGTATGTGTTCCCCTTCTGCTCGGATGAAATCCCGGAGACGCGCAATTTCTGCTTCAACGGCGATATTGAAGCGGCGGGCGTTGGCAAACTGTACGTTGATCTGGCCCAGTGTGGGGAGGCGCGCTACTACTACGATGTTGATGACTACGCCCGCGACTGGGCTGACTGGATCGGCCTGATTGACCGGGATCATCTGACCGTAACCGGTGACCGATCATTAAGTCAACTACCGACGATCTTTACTATCGGTTTCCGTCTGAACTTCCGCGATGGCACGATCCGCTGCCAGCAAGGCCAGATTGCAGGTGGCGACGTAGGCGAATGTCTTGGCGAAGAACTGCTGCGCTATATCGCCGATGTGGGCGATAACTTCCGCATCGACACCGATTACCAGCAGGCGCTGATCGCCGGCGAGCCGCTGACGGCGGAGGAATATGGACCCCGGGGCGAATGTGAAGACCCTGCTGATCCGGGTGTCATTCTTCCGAAGCGGGCAGGCACATCCTGCGGTAATTATTACAACGCGCCGGGCGGCGATGAACTGAACCGCGTGTTTGATGACATTGCTTCGCGCATGTTCACCCGCCTGACGCAGTAAAAACGGGTATCGATTTACCGGGGCGGTCTGCGGGCTGCCCCGGCAGACAACGACAGAAGATGAGTTATGTACGCTTGTTTAAGTAGGCCAGGGGGGTGTAAGCATTGAATACACCACACATGAACGACCTGCACAGGACCAGACGGCGGCGCAAGGGTCAGACGCTGGCGGAATTTGCCATCACCCTGCCGATTCTGCTGATTCTGGTGTTTGGCGTTATCGAATTCGGGCGCGTGTTCCAGGCGTGGGTCACGCTCCAGAACTCGGCGCGGACTGCTGCGCGCTATGCCAGCACCGGGCAGTTTAACACGACGAAATACGTCATCAATGAGAACCGCGAATCTGACCCCGATTCGATTGTGGAGTGCATCATCAACCGGGACGAACGCGGCCCCAAGACCGATCGACTGGTGAACAACGGTTCTGAGACGGTTGAAGTCTACACCGGCGCTGAGGGCCTGTTCGCCACGTGGTACGATGGCGAAAACTGCGAACCAAACCGCATTGACCATCAGGATATGCGTAAGGACATCGCCCGTATCCTGTCGATCATAGACGAAGCCCGGCGCGGGGCGGCTGGTCTGGCGCTGGGGCCTGACCCGCTGGCCGGTGTGACCACTGAAGCGCAGGTGCGCGAGTTCCTGTACCAGCAGTGGGAGCGTCCGCTGCCTGGCTCCGGGCAGTACCTGTATCATGCCGGGCACGATCAGCCTTCATACTTTGATGTGATGATCTGTAGTTCACGCCCGCCGCGCAATAGATTTTCGAGCAGTTACTACCGCAACGTGGTGACGCGCTTCTTTACCGTGCTCGATACTCGCGACTGGGACGCTGTCCAGATCCATTCCGGCGGGCAGGATGTCAAGAATCTTGGCCGTGAGCCGGTGTGTATCCTCAACGAACAGCCTCCGCCAGATGCCGGCGCGACTCAGAATGCCGGCACGCCCTGGATTGATCCGGGTGGCCCCGGTGACACGGTCACCATTGTGGTTAACTTTAACCATCCGCTGGTTACGCCGCTGGGTCTGGCCCCGTACATTCCGCTTCAGGCGCGGCGCGCGGCGGTTAATGAAGCCTTCCGGGCGGCAGACGCGACCGGCGCGCTGCAAGGCGGCCCGGCTATTACAGCTGATATCGACCTGCGCCCGACGGCGCGGATCAAGATCAAGCCCGGTGCAGGTTATGGCGAGCCTTATCAGGAAGGTGGCATCTGGATTCTTGAAGTTGGTCAGGTGCCGGATGCGCTGGTCTTCCTTTCCGCTGAGGACAGCGAGGATCATCCGCCCGGCTTCATCACAAACTACCGGTTCACCCAGAATCTGCCGGGTGGAATCGAGTGTATACTGGCTGAAACGGGGGTAGGCGAGCCTGATCCGGTGGTCGATGAACCCACACTGGACACCAGGCCGGAATGTTACAAGGACCAGCGTTTCCGCTTCCCGGTGAACGAGGTGATCGAAGTCTTTCTGACCGTGACCGATAACGGCGGCAACTCGGCTTCGGCGGCCATTCGTTTCCGCATCAAGCCGCCTGATCCACCAACACCGCCGACGGATACGCCCGAACCGACCGCAACGGCTTCACCGATTCCGCCGTTTACGTGCGATCTGCTGACGGCCAGTGACGTGAGCTTCTTTAACAACCGGGTGTACATCGACATCAACAACGCCAACCAGAAGAGCACGGTCATGACCCGCGCCGAGTTCCACTGGCGCAAGATCGCCGCGTTCCCGAACATGACGGTCACGGGCATGTCGCTCAACGGCGTGCTGCACTGGCGCGGCCAGGATGCTACGCCGCCGACTGATACGAACGCCGACGTGCCGAACCCGCCCAGTGTGTTCCTCGAAGCTGATCGCACTGTGCCCGGTCTGGATACATCGGTGTGGGAGGCGGTGTTCAACAACGGCCCGGCTCCGATCCAGAACCCGGCGGCGGGTATCTTCTGGATGACTCAATACGACTTCACCGGCACGCGCTTCACCTTCTCGAACCCTGACGGCGGGCCGGACTGCGTGATCCCGCTGACGCTGGCGACGCCAACGCCCAGCCCGATGCCGAATCCGAACCTCAACACCAATACGCCTACCTGGACGCCCGACTGCGCGGGTACAGAAGTGCAGATCCGGTTCGAGAACTTCGATACGTTCGGTGTGGTGCGGCTGGTCGTCACCAATCTGCGGGTGGTCCCGGCCAATTTCAGCGACTTCAGCATCAACTGGGTCAAGCGCAACTCGAATCAAGTGCTTGAGCGAGTGGTCGCCGGCGGCGAGAATGTCGCCGACCTGACCAACGGCACTCTGATCTGGCAGTCTGGCGGCGCGGGTCAGGACGCTCAGCCGCCCACCGTCGGCGGCACGACTGCCGCTTCTGCCAACGCGGTAAACAACTACTCGACCGGCTCAACAGGGCGCGAAGGTCAGTGGATGACGAACTACAGCTTCCCACCGAACAGCGCCACGAACCTGTGGATCAAGTTCGGGGTGACCAGCTCGCCGCCGGATACCGCCTGGGGCATGGTCCCGTCTGACCTGAACGGAAGCTGGTTCCAGATTGGCTGTGGCACACCGCCGAGTGGTAGCGGCGATGGCGAAGGAACCTGGTACGGCGGTGATGGGCGTATCACCATCTTCCAGGAACCGAGTCCCTTCCCATCGAATACGCCGGGGCCATCGGATACGCCGAGGCCGACGTTCACACCGTCGGAGACGTACACGCCGGGGCCGACCAATACGCCGGCTCCGCCGCCGACGATCACCAATACGCCTCAGCCATCGAATACGGCTCCGCCTCCGCCAAGTGCGACGCCTGCACCGCCATCTGGCCCGGGTGACGACGGCTGCGTGGACGGCTGTTAGGCGAACTTCCATCACATTCAGATACCCCCGGTCTCAGGTCGAGGCCGGGTTTTTTTTTAGCGGTGGATGCCGGCGCGCCGCAGCTTATCTTCGATCTGTTCGCGGGTTTCCTGAAAGGACATTTCCAGATAAGGGAAGCCGAGCCAGGCGTTCATCAGGCCGAACAGAAAGCCGGTCACGATGCGGAAGGTGGGCAGTGTTTCGCGCGGGGGCCAGAGGTTAAACGGCGGATAACCCAATAGCTGGCTGAAGCCATCAATGCCGATAGGGCCGAGGCCGAGGATGGCGTAGATCACCAGCGGAACCGGGCGCAGACGATGGCGCACCCGCCGGTATAACACTGCGCCAATCAGCATGGCGGTGTAGATCGAAATGTCGCGCTCGCACAGTGTCAGCTTGTAGCCCATGCGATCATCGCCCCGGAACTCGCGCGAGGCGAATTGCAGGGCCGGGGTGAACGGGTCGAGGTCGGCGCGAGTGACACTTTCCACCGGGATATTGGCCCAACGCGCAAAAATCTCGACGAATGCCGGCGATTCGATAGCTGCATCCTCGAAGGGCACAGTGTCAGCTTGGGTAATTTCGCGTGGGTAAGCGGCCTGTTCACCAAAAAGGAAGAAGGAGCGGAAGGCGAACTGGTGGCAGAACGGGCTGTAGAGCGTGTAGATCAATTCACCCGGCCCGCGCAGACCGGCTCGCATGAGGACTGGGGCGACGAATGGCAGCGTGAGGTAGACGGCGAGTATGACGGTCACGATGCCAAGCCACCGGCGGCTGATGCCGAGCAGAAGCAGGTTCGCGCGCAGAGCCAATCTTTTACTACTGGTTGAGGTCATAATCTCTTTCCAATGCGGCGATCAGGGTACTTTCGCTGACCGGGCCGAAAAAAATGGCGCTGATACGGCCATCAGGCGCTATGACATAGGTTGATGGCTGGCCGCGCAAATGATACTGTCCGGCGACCTGCTGCTGCGGGTCGATGAGCAGATCATACTTCAGTTGGTGGGCCTGCTGCCACGTGCGGATCACATCCGGCGGTTCGCCCAGATTGACGGCCAGAACCCGCAGACCTGTTTCCCGGTAGGTTTCAAAAATGGATTGTAGAATCGGCATTTCGACAATGCAAGGTCCGCACCACGTCGCCCAGAAATTGAGTACAACCGGCGCGCCGCGCAGGTCGGACAGGCGGATCGTACTGCCGTTCAGGGTGGGGCGCTCGAAATCCGGCGCGACAGCACCGGGTTCCGGGGCCGTGATCTGCTCGTTCGGGAGAATCTGCCCGGTGAACGTCGCTCGCTGCGGCAGACCTGTGTTCAGCAGCAGGAACAGGGCGGCGGCCAGACAGCCCACAGCCGCAGACAGGTATGCTGCGCGGCTAATCATGAGCATCAGGCGGCGAGGGCTTCAGCCACCATCTCATCAATCTGTTCGGCGGTCAGGGGGCCGAAGTGACGGGCGATGATTGTGCCATCACGGCCCAGAACAAAAGTGCTGGGATAGCTAAAAATATTGTATCGAATCTGAATATCAGCCTGTTCGTCCATCACCATTGGAAAGCTGAGGTCCAGTTCGCGGCGGAAATCCTGTACGCGGGCGGCTGTTTCCTGATTATTGACCGCGACAATCGCCAGGCCCTGATCTTTGTGCTGATTGTAAACGGCCTCGAACTCCGGCATTTCGACGCGGCAGGGTCCGCACCACGTTGCCCAGAAGTTGAGCAGCACGACCTGCCCGCGATAATCTGAAAGGCGCAGCGGCTGGCCGGTATCGGTCACACTCTCGAAATCCGGGGCCAGATTACCGATGGAAATACCGACTGATGGGCCACCAGAATCGGCCAGAGCCGTGATGCTGTTGAGTTCGACAGCCGCGTTTGCTTCCTCCAGGGCATTCGGGCCGAACTGACTGCTGGCGGGGTTTATGACAACCGGGGCCGTATTCGGACTGCGAGTCTGGCCGGCGCTGCCGGAGGGTGGTTCGATGGCGATCTCCTCCTCACCGGTCAATGCACCCAGCACACTTTCTTCGAGACTGATCGAAAATTCGGCAAACTGTCCGGCGAACTGGTTGCTGAGGTTCTGAAGCTGGCCGCTGGCGACAGCAATACCGATCATGATGAGAAATGCGCCGCTGGCGAGTTCAATTCTGCGCATATGCCGCTGCAACCGCCGCAGCACGCTCTGGGCACTATCGAGCGCCAGCGCCGTTAACATGAACGGAATGCCCAGACCGAGCGAGTAGGCCGCCAGCAGTGTCCCGGCCTGCCCGACATCGCCGCCATTGGCTGCCATTGTCAATACCGCGCCGTATACCGGGCCGATGCAGGGTGTCCACCCGGCGGAGAAAACCACCCCCATCAGGACTGAACTGGTGTAGCCCCCACCACCGGAGATTGCTCGCATATCGCGCCGGGTATCGGCATACAGGGCGTTGATGATGCGATCAATGCCGCTCTGCCAGAAAGCTGCCGTGCTGGTGAAAGCGCCATCCAGAAACAGCCAGACCCAAAAACCCGCTAGGACGACCAGACCCAGCAGGGGCGACCAGGGCGCAATTTCCCACAGGATTGATTCCCAGATCAGAACATTGCCGCTGAAGCCCCACACGATGAGCGCGCTGCCCGCCAGGGCCAGCACAAGGCTGGACAGCGGGTTGCTGATGAGTTCGGTGTTGCTGCGAATGCGCCTCAGCCAGTTGGGTAGAACACCCATAAAATGCAAGCCGAAGAAGATAATCACCACGCCGCCGATGCGTCCGATGAGGCTGGTCAGGGTGCTGATGTTGGCGCCGCCAATCACACTGATGAAGGCGGTCGAAAGCAGGCCGATGCTGACAAAGACCAACGCGAACCCCGCGATAAAAAACAGGCTGTGGGTGAGGGTGAGGAAGCGTTGCTGCCAGCCAATGGCGCTCGTCGTCTGACCGCCACCGATGGCTGAGGTGGCAACGGTGTGGGTCATACGGCCACCCATATAGCCGATATAAGCCGGCACGAGCGGCAGCACACAGGGCGAAATGAAGGAAACCAGCCCTGCAATAAATGCCAGATACAGCGTTAATTCCACAATCGTATTCTCCTCATCAGCCCGGTTTCGTTCGGCCTTCTACCATCAGACTACGTTATGCTGCGCGATCTTTCTGAGTAAAGGGCGAAAAGCAGACGCCTAATTGCGGACAACCACATAACTCCCGGGACCGCAGGTTTGATACAGCCAGCGGGCCACGTATGTCGCCATCTGAACAGCGGGACCGGGGGCAGGTTCGCCAAACTGATTATGCCAGTAGATACCAGCGAGTGTCCAGCCGCTGCCAAAATGAAGCGGCGAGGGCACACCATAATAAGTCATATCATCTCCACGACAGCACAGTCCGCCAGGGTGGCCCCGTTCTACAGGATATACGCCAGTTGGCAGACTCAACCCGGTTGAGATGGCTGTGTTGACTAGATGCTGGCGATTCGCCTTTACGGTCATACGCTGTGCCTGCTGGTCGATGACGATTTCAACCGGAATGGGGCGGCCTTCGCTCACGGCAGGCTGCCAGTTTGTCGCCTGACTCCACCCCAGCAGATGGCCGGTTTCGTCGGCCACACCATACCATTGAGTTTCACCGGGCAGAAAATCCACCAGACGGGCGATGCCGCCGTGTCCGATGCGTGTCACGAGGGGCGCGTCAGCGGCGCACCACTGGTATATGGGCGCTACTGGCCCGATGACTTCGCCCCAGAAGGGCGGCTGGCTGATACGGGCTGATACTGGCCGATCAGTGAGCAGGACAGGCTGCACATGGCGCTGCCTGATGTAGCCCTCAGCCGTCTGATACCAGCCAGCATGTCGGCCCGTGACTGCCATCACACTGTCCGGCCATAGATGGCTAGTTACTGCCGCCGCTTCATCTGGCCGTATATGAACCGGCGCGGCGACCAGTGCGCGCCCGTAAGCTGTGGCTCGTTCCGGCAGGTGGAAATCAGCCATTGGCGCGCCAACTAGGGCGATACCCGCCATCTGTAGAAAATGACGACGTGACAGGGGCACAGTGACTAATCCTCGACGTGTACGACAATAGAATGAATGGCTGGCGAGCCATCAGAGGGACCGGCAGCTACAGGCTGCGTGACGCCGTGGCTGTCGGTGGCTCTGACGCGGATATTGTACTGGCCGGGGGCCGAGGGCGTCCAGTCGATTGACCAGTGTGCCGGCGCAGCAGGCGCTGTCTGGCTGAATGGAACCGGCATCCAGGGGCCGAAATCAATGCTGACTTCGATGCTGCTGACTGCGCGTAGGCCGGCGTAGGCCGTGCCAGTCAGAGTCGTGTAGCCGCGAATGCGCGCTCGATGCAGCGGATGATGAATGGCGGATGCGATCTGAGCGTGCCCTTCTGACGGCCAGCCGCGCTTTTCCCAGACGCCGGCGATAGGCATTTCGGCCAGTATGATGCGTTGAATGGCTTTGGGCAATTTGTATCCGTACAGGCCGGGGACGATCAGGCGCACCGGGCCGCCATGATCCGGCAGCAGGGCGGCGCCATCCTTCTGGTAAGCCAGCAGCGCGGATTCCAGATGGTGCATGTCGATGCAGGTGGTATAGCCATCGGCAGCGTGGAGATGCGCGCAGCGGACGTGCGCATCGATGTCTGTTTCGTTAAGAAGCGACTTTAGCGCCACGCCTCGCCAGCGTACCGGCGCGATATGGGGCGTACCAGCCGGACTGGCGGCACAGACGATGGCACAGTCGATTTCGTGGGCAGGCAGCGCCAGCAGGTCGGCGTATGACAGCATAAGCGGCACATCAACCGCGCCCGCCAGCATGAACGACCAGTATTTCGCCGTGTTCGTCAGGGCGGGTTGTTCCGGCAGGCGGGATGGATAAGGCGCAGCATCCGGGTTTGTCATGATGTCTGAAGGTTTGGGTCGATTCACGTGGTCATCTCAGATCGTGCTCACATAAATCTGATTATACTCGTACACAGCCGTCAAGCTGGTATTGCTCATCTGATTTTCAGATCAGTTATTGTGCAGATTCAGGAATGGCGCATCTATGCCTGCCAAAGCTGATTATCTGAGAGGATCAACGTGTTTCAGGATCTTTCGGCCAGAGGGGCTGCAAGTGGCTGCTGAACTGGAGGCATAAAAAAAGCGCCGGAGGTTAGTCCCCGGCGCTCTTGCTGTCTGGCTTAACGACGCGCCACAGACGCCTCGACACACTTTGCGCCGGTTTTGCCGACAATTGTGCCATGCCGGACACCTGCGGGAATGTCGGTGCGATCACCGGCTCGCAAAATTACACGCTGGTTGCTGTCCGGTAGGATAACCTCCACCGAACCCTCGATGACATAGAGGACTTTGTCGTATCCATGACTGCGCACTGCATAGCGGTGGTTTGCCATGTTCATCCACATATAGGGACGCAGGCCCTCCTGTTTCATCTGCCGGGTAATAACGGACATCGTGGGATGCTGCCCGCCAGTCCAGCGTTTGACGCGAACGGCATCGTTTCTTACTGTCATAAGACAATAACCTACTCCTGTGCGGAACAACTTGGACAATCATAACCCTGTTTTGTATAAATGCAACATTTAGATTGTGAATTTTGCTGCGATAGCGGTTGGCTGGCAGGCGTTATCCAGATGTCAACTGCTTTTCCAGCAGCCAGCAGGGTTCGTTGACGGTGCATATCCGGCCTCGATGGTCGATATAGCTCCAGATGCCGTCGTCATCACCGCAGATGCGATAACCGAGCCGCTGGTAGAGCCGCTGCGCGCCGGTATTGGCCTTTGCAGCAGCTATCGTTGCCCATTCAATGCCGTGATCGATGACCAGATTTTCAGCTTCGCACAGCAGCCGCGTACCGATGCCCTGCCCCCGGAACATTTCCATCACACGAAATGAGTAGAAGTAGGCGCATTCCGCTGATCGAGTCCTGCTTTCGGCGTGCAGGTGAATGAAAATGTGGCCGATGGGGAAACCGCGTACATCGGCCAGCAGCATCAGCCGCCGCCCGGCTTGCTGTTCGCGAAAGGTACGCCGGAACAGGCTGCGGAAGTGGCGGTACTGGCCGTACCATTCCAGCTTAGGTAAATCCTCGGCGGTAGCGAGGCGCAGCGTGACCAGCACCTGACAAGTGATGGTGGTATGGCGTTCATGAATCGTCATGGCACACCTCGTCAATCAGGCGCTGGAGCAGGCGCTTTTCGTCGTCAGCGGTGGTTACTTCGCCATCGAGGCGCGCTGCGCGAAGTTTCTTGAGGATGACGCTGTAGCATGGCCCCGGCGGCACTTCCAGCGCGCGCAGGTCGTGCCCGGTTGTGAAAAGCTGCACGAAACGCCATTCGGTCATGTACCGGGTGATTCGCTCTCGTATGAGCGCGTTATCGGTCAGCAGCCAGGCGGTCAGCAGGGCCATGTTATTGATGCCGTCGAGGTAATCGACGATCTGGCTGGGCCGCATGTCCGCTTCTTCCAGACCATTGATGCGCTGTACCAGCCGGGCGGCATCGAGTAAAGATACAGTTAGTCTACGCCCGAACATCAGCCGGTCACAGAATTCCGGCAGCCTGCTGAAGGGGATGGCAGTCACCAGAATATGCCAGAAGAGCAACGCTCGTTCGGGCGGATCATGAGGCCAGGGGGGCTGTTCGCGCAGCGCCTTTTCGAATTGTTCGCCGAGATCAGGCGCGATGCGAAACGCGGGATGGATCGCTTCCAGAATGCCCTGTTCCTGCATTTTGAGCAGTGCGCGATCCGGCTGCGGTTCGCGCAGCAGCAGGTCCAGTTCGTTGCGGATACGTTCGCCGGTGGTGCGGTGCAGCATGGGCAGCGCCGTAGCGATGAGTTCGGCGGTGCGAGGTTCGATTTTGAAGCCCAGACGATGCTCGAAGCGCACGGCACGCAGGATACGTGTGGGATCATCGACAAAGCTCAGGCTGTGGAGAACACGGATCAGGCCAGCTTTGAGATCAGCCAGACCGCCATAAAAATCAAGCAACTGGCCGCTGGCTGCTTTGGGGCTGACCTGGATCGCCAGCGTGTTGATCGTGAAATCGCGGCGTTGCAGATCAAGCTTGATCGAACTCTGGTAGACAGTTGGCAGGGCAGTCGGGTGTTCGTAGAATTCGTTGCGGGCCGTCGCAAAGTCGATGTGATCCGGCAGTTCATCCGGCGCAGCGCCGACCGCCGCAGCCACCTGCTCGTCAAGTATCCATTTGGCCGTGCCAAACGGCTTGTAGCTGTGGGTTTCGCCACCATAGCGGCTGCGCAGTTGTTCCACGAGTGTGATCGTGCTGCTTTCGACCACAAAATCGATATCAAGATTGGGCCGGTTCAGTATGAGATCGCGCACCACACCGCCGACAATGTACATACTGACGTTAAGCTGGCGGGCTTCGCCGGCAATCATCTCGATGAGCGTGGTAATCGCCGGTCCCATCACCTCGCGGATGCGTTCGGCAGAGATTGTCGGGTGCAGCGGGGGTTGAGTCGGGTGGGTGCTGGCCCAGTGCTTAATCAGATCGGTGCGGGTCACGATGCCGATCAGCCGGTTATTTTCGTCCAGCACGGGAATCTGTCCCCAGCCGGATTCGACCATACGTTGTTCCAGTGTCAGCACTGAATCTTCGGGCCGCAGAAAAACCTCGCCGGCAGACATGATATCGCGCAGCGTCAGATCGCCCAGATTGTGTTCCAGTGCGCGATCCAGTTCGCGTCTGGTGAGTAAACCGACGACGCGCCCGTCTTCCACAACCGGGTAACCTTCATGACCGATGCGCCGCAGATGCCCGGCGACATTACGCACTTTATGATGGGCTTCGACCGTCTGGACGCCGAGCGACATAAGATCGGCCACCTGTTTGATCGGGCGAATGTAGGCGCGAATCTGCGACCACAGCGCCTCATGAACCTGTTCCAGATTCTGATTGTAGATGGTGGCCGCGGCTGCGCGTTCGTGACCGCCCCCGCCATAGAGCCGGGCAATTTCGCCGACATCGATCACGTCACCGATGGAGCGACACACTAAAAGCAGATGGTTGGGCATCTGCACCAGCACAAACAACGCCGCCGGATCAATCACGTCACGGAGCCGGTGAACGACGCTGCTGATCTCCGGGATGTGTTCATCCACTGTGGCCGTGGCTACGGTGATGGCGTGCCCCTGAATAACACGATTTTCTGCCGTTTCCAGCAGGGTTTCAAACAGGGCTTGCTGCTCGTCGTTGAGCGGTGGGGCGAGAAAACGACGCACCGTATCCAGCACAGCTTTCTGCTCCAGCAGCCAGGCGGCGGCGCGAATATCGCGCGGGGTGGTCGTGCCGTAGGCTAATGAACCGGTATCCTCGTAAATGCCAAGCGCGAGTAAAGTCGCTTCCAGTGTGGTGAGCGGGATGTTCTGTTGCTGGATTCGTTCGACCAGAATGGTCGTTGCTGCGCCCACTTCTTCACTCAAGAAGGTTTCATGAGGCTTGAGATCGTCGCGGCTGAATGGCTGATGGTGATCGATGATTTCTACCGGCACGTTCTTTTTTATACCGCTGATGCCCGGCAGGCGCTGGGTATCGACCAGAATGATCCGGGTGACATCGTTAGGCGCGCGAAATTCGCTCTGGAAAACAAAGGGCAGGCCGCTGCGATAGAGCGACAGGAAGTGGTGAACATTACGATTCAGGCGATCCGGCAGAACCGGAACGGCATCCGGGTAGAGTTTGTGCGCAGCTAACGAAGCCGCAGCAGCGTCGAAATCAGCATTCGGATGAGTGAGGATCAGCTTCACTTAAGGCACGGTGTGGTTTGGTTTGCGAATATCCGCATTATAGCGCCAAATGCGCTGATGCGTTATGGCCGCGTCGCAATCGGCCAGCCCTGCGGCGAGAAGGTGATGTCGAGGCCAGGTGCAGCGAGGTAACTGATCGGCAGTGTCAGGAGATCGACGATATGGCCGCTGTCCCCCACGCGCAAAACCAGTTCATCGCGCTGTTGGGGGGTTGTCCAGATTACCAGTGTCAGGTGTGCGTTTATCTCACGATCCTGAAGCGGGACAGGGTTGATGTGGATATTCAGTTGCCGGAGTTGAGCCTGTAATTCAACCACGCCAACTATTTCCTGATGCGCGAGCCACAGGTCAAATCCGTCCGGCCAGCCGGCGTTGGCAAGTTCTGCACGAAGTGTGCTAAGGGGCAGGGACTCGCGGGGTTCCGGTTGGATGCCGGGTATGGTCATGGCTGAAGCGAGGGCGGCGGGGTCGAGGCTGCGCAGCAGGACATCTGCCAGCGCGGGATTGTCGAGGGGTGGCAGTTCTGTGTTGATGACCAGGGCGAGATGCGCCTGTACCGGGGAAGGGGTGAAGTCGGGATACAGTCCATAGGCTGCGATGACATCGAAACGTGCGCCCAGATCAGACGGCAGGGGTGTTTCTTGGAGCTGAATCATCTGCGCGCCGCTTGCCAGCAGGGCAGGATCGTGGAGCGCCCCGGCAGCGTCGGCGCTCAACCCGTAGCGCAGCGGCACTGGCGGTCCGGGGGTCGGGGTTGCGGTGGCCGGTGTTGGAATATCCACCGGGAAAGGCGTTGCGGTTGGCTGGCAGGCAGCCAGTACCAGCCCGATACCAACCAGCCAGTTGCGGACGAGGTTATGGATCGGGATGTCCATTAGCCACTAGAACGAATCTGGCAGTGTCCAGGGACCGACGACTGCGCGCTGTACCATGCTGAAGGAGGTGGTCGCGTTAAAGAACGCCAGAATCGAAAATGCGACAGCGGCGCTGCGATCATCGCGTCCGCGCAGCAGCGAAAACAGGCCCGGCATAATGACAATCAGAAAGGCCATGTAAAGGTAGTACAGCACAAGGCGCTGAGGGCGCAGGCCCTGAAGGGTCATGATGATGCCAACCACTGTGACGACAGAGGCCAGACCGGCGCTGATGATGACCGCGCCCCAGAAACTGCCGGATATGGATTCATTCTGTACTGCCATAAAGGCTGCCCAGATACCAAGCGCCACAGAATAGAGAATATGCATGTTAAAGAGAATGCTGTGAAGGTCATCCAAGCTCATTGTGTTCCTGCTCGATCAGATAGCCCGTTGATTTTTTGTGCTGGAGGTGTACTTTGGGCAGGCTAAAGTAGAAGGTGCTGCCCTGGCCGGGTTTGCTTCTGACCATGATCTTGCCGCCATGCCCCTCGATGATTGCCTTGGCAACTGCCAGACCTAACCCGCTCCCACCGTAGCGGCGTGTGGCGCTGCCATCGACCTGGTAAAAACGCTGGAAAATCTTGTTCTGTTCCGCCTGCGGAATGCCGATACCATAATCGCGCACAGCAACCTGAACAACCGGCCCTTCGGTATCGCGGATGATAACGTCGATCTGCTCACCATCTTCACCAAATTTCAGGGCGTTGTCCAGCAGTTTGGCAAATGTTTCGGCGATGGCATTGGCGTCGATCATGACAGGTGGGATCATCGGTGGAAAGTCGGTGACCACGCGCAAACCAGATTCGGTAATCCGTTCACGATGGCTTTCCAGCACCTGCCGGATCAGGCTTACGAGATCGGTGGGCTGCCGGTTCAATATCTTTGCTTCCTGATCCTGAGCGATGACCATTTCCTCGACAATATCCGCGACTTTCTGGCCTTTTTCAGCAATCATGCGCAGGGCGCTGCGCTGCTCTTCGTTAATCGGGCCAAATGCGCCATCGCTAAGGAGTTCAGCGTATCCGAGGACGTGAATAAGCGGCGTGCGCAGTTCGTGCGAAATATTCTGGATGAACTGTTCCTTGGCCTGATCGGCGTCCTGCAATTCGCGATAGGCGCTTTCCAGTGCTTTGGCGCGGCTCTGAAGAGATTGATACAGCCGCGCATTTTCCATCGCATTACTGACGACATTGGCGATGCCCTGAGCCAGACGGGTTTCCTCATGATCGAAAATACGCTCTGCTGTATCGATTAATACGACCATGCCGATTGCCACCCCATGCAATATCAGGGGGACCAGCAGCGCAGATCGACCACCCCGGCTGGTCAGCCAGTCATGTTCCGGTGTATCGGTACTCAGCCCGGTCAATGTAAGGTGCCGGACACCTTTTGTTTCAATCACCTGCTGCATGGTGGGATAGTCGGAAATGGTAAGGCCGGGGCCGGGGCGCTGTGTTCGCTCGACAAAGCCAATCTCTCGCACCGGACGGGTAAAAGTGTTGCCGGGCGACCAGCTATGAATCGTAACCCAGCAGGTATCCGCAATGTTGAGTAAGTCAGTTGTCAGATCGGTGAGGCGCTGATGCGATACAGCGTTGAGTGGGATATCTGGCGGCAGCGATGCCAGCCACTGCTTCAATAGAGATTCGGCTGCTGCTGCATCCGTCTCGTTCAGGCCATGGGGGATCATGCTTGCCAGCGAAGCCAGACCAATGACGCTGCCCCGCCGCCTGATGGGGACGGCGAGCAGGCTGGATATGCCGGCCGTCTCGAACTGCTGCCGCTGCGCCCGGCTGAGTTCACGATTCCGAGTCGATTCGTACTGGGCTTGCCCTGTGAGCAGCGCGGTCTGGACAGGCGATCCGGGTACAAGTTCGCGCAGCGGGCCACCATCTGACCAGTAGGTATTTGAAACTTCCGCCAACGCCATGAGTTGTTGTCTGGGCGCGTTCCAGGCCATAATGATCGACTGCGCGACCCCCAGATTGCCGGTCAGGCCACGAACGACGTGTTCGAGGACGGTGGCGAGTTCGAGAGTGGATGAAGCAGCCTCGCTGGCGTCGAGCAAGGTCGCCAGTTCGGTAACGCGGCGCTGCGATTGATCGTACAGCCGGGCATTGATGATAGATACGGCTGCCGTTCCGGCCATACTTTCCAGCAGCCGAACATCATCAGCATCGAAGACTCCGTTGTTCAGTTTGTTGACAACCTCAATCACCCCGATAACTTCGTCGGCGTGAATCAAAGGTACGGCAATCAGCGAGCGCGTACTCAGCCCGGTCTGTTCATCGACGGCTTTGTAGAAGCGGGGGTCATCGTCCGGGTTGATAACCAACTGCGACTGGGCTTCGCGCGCGACCCATCCCGCGAGACCTTCTCCCAGCGGCACGCGCAGACCGATGAAGTCATCAGCCCGATAACCAACGGCAGCGACCACAATCAGATCGTCGCCGTTTTCGCGGTTTACCAGAAACAGCGAGGCCCCCTGGGCTTCGACAACTTCTGTCGCCGAGTGGAGAATCTGGCGGAGAACTTCATGCAGCGACAGGTTCGAGGTAATGGCCTGCGCGGCCATATTCAACGCCTGAAGATGACCGGTCTGGCGCTCCAGATCATGCTCGCGCTGCTTCTGCTCGGTCATGTCGCTGAGGACGATAACCTGATTGTCCAGCCCGTTTACGGGTGTCCGCGAACGTGAAATCAGCACCGGGATTACTTTGTCAGTCTGGGTAATCAGGCGCTGGTCGAACTTCATGGTGGTGCCGTGTTCGCTGAGTAGACCGCGAACCACTTCTTCCCGGTCTTCAGGATGAAACAATTCGCCGACGAACCGACCCTCGAAATAACCTTCCGGGTAACCTGTCATCCGCAGCAGCCGCCGGTTAGTGAATTTGATAAAACCCTGCGCGTCGATCACCACCAGACCGTCGCTCATCGTGTCCAGGATCATCTGGCGGAAGGTGCGTTCGCTGCTGGCTTCCTCTTCGCGGCGGTGCAGGTCGGTCATGAGCCGGGAATAATCGAGCGCGGTGGCGGCCTGACTGCCAAATGCCGAAAGAATCTGCTGAGCGCGTGGGGCTTCCATGTCGTGCGGCTGGTAATAGCCCAGAACCATAACGCCGGCGGTTCGACCAGCCGCGCTGAGGGGGACAATGGTCAGATACTGCACGTCCAGACGTTCGGCGGCGGTGTAGATGGACCGGGCACTGCTGGCAGATTGCAGATGACTGGTGGGGACGTTGATGATGGTTTGCCGGGTAACCAACGCCTGCACAAGAGGGTTATCCGCATCGGTCAGGGGAAAAACCGGCGTGGTGTTTTCCCCCCCAGCGGCAGTCAGAAAATCGGCCTCGTCTCTGGAACCGCTGGTTGTTGTCAGAATTTCGCTCACCAGATTGTTCGTTGTCGGATCGAGCGCAAGCAGCCATACAAAGGCGCTGTCGAGCAGAGCCATGGCTGTATGCGCGACCTCCTCAAGCAGTCGCCTGACATCAATCTGAGGCTGATTTTCGGCAGCGAATATGGCTTCGACACGGGTAAGCAAATCCGGCAGATTGACCGGCTTGGTGATGTAGTCAACGGCTCCGGCGATCATGCCCTCGGCACGAGCATCACCGGGGTCTTTGGCTGTCACCAGCATGACCGGAATGCCGGCAGTCCGGGGATGTATTTTCAACTGACGGCACGTTTCGATACCGTCCATCTGTGGCATCATCACGTCCAGCAAGATCAGGTCAGGCAGATGTTCGGCTGCTAGCTGCAGGGCCTGATGACCGCTGGTGGCTGCGAGCGTCCGGTAGCCCTGTCGTTCGAGCCAGTTGATGAGCAGGTTCAGGGTGTCGGGAATATCGTCCACGACGAGGATGCATGGTTTGCCCATAGCGTTCGCGTAATCCACTCTGCCGAATATTGATTGCTGATTATTGCTGAGTGTATTGTAATGGAACCGACTTGCACAGGCCAATCTTGCTGCTGCTAAAAAGTTTGAATACTCAAATAACAACAAACGGGCTTCCAAAGTGGAAGCCCATT
>Ga0079224_100002362_pt1 | contig 22862 bp, 19 predicted proteins | sample Stecom2015_FD_80414 | JGI IMG/M metagenome (GOLD analysis project Ga0079224, IMG submission 80414) | Agricultural soil microbial communities from Utah to study Nitrogen management - Steer compost 2015 | ecosystem: Environmental > Terrestrial > Soil > Agricultural land | place: USA: Utah... | reverse complement strand
GTTCGCATGCGCCGCGAGGCCCGCCGCCATCAGGCGCAACTGCGGGCCATCTACGCCGCCGAGCAGGCGCGCGAGGCGGAGCGCCGCGTGCAGTCGGAGCGGGTACGGATCGCCCGGGACCTCCATGACGTGGTGGGGCACACGATGTCGGTGATCGCTGTGCACAACAACGTCGCCGCGGAGGCGCTCGGGCGGGACGAGGAGACCGTACGCCGGGCGCTCGACCAGATCCGGCAAGCCACCAGCGCCACCATGAACGAGCTGCGGGCGACGGTGAAGATCCTCCGGTCGCCAGGGACGGACGTCGAACGGGGCGCAGTTGGCATCGCCGGGCTGCCTCGGCTGGTCGACAGCGCGCGAGAGGCCGGCGTCGAGGTCGACCTCCAGGTCGACGTCCCAGACAACCTCGACGGGGCGATCGATGCGACCGTGTATCGAGTCGTTCAGGAGTCGCTGACCAACGTGATCCGCCACTCCGGCGCGGATCGGGCCAGGGTCGTCGCGAATGTCCACGACGGACGGTTAGAGGTCGTGGTGAGCGACGAGGGTCGAGTGCGACCGGGTTCGCCCGCGAGCGAGTCGGGCACCGGGCTCGCCGGGATGCGGGAGCGCGTCAGTATGCTAGGCGGCGACTTCCACGCTGGCGCGAAACAGACCGGCGGGTTCGAGGTGCGCGCCGTGCTACCGGTGAGGCTTGCGGAATGATCAGGGTCGTTCTCGTCGATGACCAGGAGGTCGTGCGGGCGGGCCTGCGAACGCTGGCGGAGAACGACGGCGACATCTCGGTTGTTGCTGAGGCTGGCACCGGTTGGGCGGCGGTCAACAGCGTGCGGGAGTTGAAGCCGGACGTGGTCCTCATGGACATCCGCATGCCGCAGATGGATGGTTTGGAAGCGACCCGTCAGATCGTTGCCGATCCCGAACTCGCCGCGGTGAAGGTGCTCGTATTGACTACCTTCGACGAGGATGAGCTGGTCTTCGAGGCGATCCGGTCGGGCGCCGCCGGCTACCTGCTGAAGGACGTCTCTCCCGCCGAGCTGCGCCGGTCGATCCGCGTCGTCGCCGCGGGGGAGCCGCTGCTCGCTCCGTCCGCGATGCGCGCCGTCATGCGGTCGGTCGCCGAAGGGTCTCGAGCCTCAGTGGACGATTCACTCCTGCGGGGCCTGACGGAGCGCGAGCGAGAGGTCCTCACGCTCGTCGGTCGCGGGTTGACCAACGATGAGATCGCACGGGAGCTGTACGTGTCACCGGCAACGGCCCGCACGTACGTCTCCCGGCTACTCACCAAGCTCGAGGCGCGCGACCGGGCCCGGTTGGTCGTGTTGGCGTACGAAACGGGCCTCGTGAAACCCGGGTCCTAGCTGGAGACCTGACTTCAGAGACCAAGCACGCCAGACTGAGGATTCCGCGTGGATCCAGGGCTCGTGTTAGGAAGGGGCCCTTTTACCGCGTTAGAAGTGAAGAAGGTGCCCTTGCATGCATTTAGGCGGACTCGCGGATGACCAGGGTGGTGGGGAGTACCACCTCCTGGTCAACGACCTCGCCGGCGGTGATCCGGAGCATCATGCGGACCATTTCCCGGCCGATGTCGAAGATCGGCTGGCGCACGGTCGTCAGCGGAGGCTCGGTGAAGCGGGCCAGCTCGATGTCGTCGAAGCCGACGACCGCGACGTCGTCGGGCACCCGCCGGCCGGTCTGGCGCAGGACGCGCAGGGCGCCGTCGGCCATTAGATCCGACGCGGCGAAGACGCCGTCCAGGTCGGGGTCGTCCTCGAGCAGCTGGCGCATGGCCGCGACGCCAGACTCTCGAGTGAAGTCGCCGACGGCGACCATTGAGCGGGTCTTGGAGCCGCGCAGGGCCGCCCGGTAACCGGCGAGGCGGTCGATGCCACCGACCATGTCCAGCGGGCCGGCGATGGTCGCCACCCGCTTGCGGCCGGACGCCAGCAGGTGCCGCACCGCCGCCTCGGCCCCGCCGATGTTGTCCACGCCGACGTACGGCAACGCCACGCGGCCGAGCGGCCGCTCGTTGCACACCACCGGTATTCCCATGCGGGAAAGCTTCGCCGGCAGCGGGTCCGAGCCGTGCATCGAAATGATCATTACGCCATCCACGTGACCCGCCATGGCGTAGCGCTCGACCCGGTCGTGGCTCGTCTCCGAGCTGGCCAGCATCAGCACCAGTTGCTTGTCCGCGTTCTCGAGCTCCTCGCTCACACCCCGGATGACGATGGCGAAGAACGGATCGTCGGAGAAGACCCGCTTGGTCGGCTCGGGCACGACCAGCGCGTACGAGTCGGTCCGCCGGGTGACGAGGCTGCGCGCGGCGAGGTTCGGCACGTACCCGAGCGCCTCGACGGCGCGCATGACGCTCTCCCGGATCTCGGGCGCCACTTTGGTGGAGCCGTTGATGACCCGCGAGACCGTCGCTCGGGACACACCGGCTCGGGCGGCGACCTTCTCCAGCGTTGGCCGGTCCCGCCGCGGTGCCCCGTTACCCACTCGCCCCTCCGCTTCTGTTCGCCCAGGAGCCATCAGGGGGAACTGTCCTCCGGTCGCAAGCCGTTGCGCTCGATGACACCCCGATACCAGTGTGCACTGTCCTTAAGCACCCGCCTCTGGGTCCAGTAGTCGACATAGACCAGGCCGAACCGCCGACGGTATCCCTCCGCCCATTCGAAGTTGTCCAGCCACGACCACACGAGGTACCCGCGCAGGTCGGCGCCGAGCCGGATCGCCTCGGCCGCCGCCGCGATGTGGGTGGCGAGGTAGCTGGTGCGCTCCGGGTCCGCCACCTGCCCGGCGTCCAGATCGGGCTTGTCCTCAAAGGCGGCGCCGTTCTCGGTAACCAGGAGCGGCACTCCGGGATAGTCCCGACCGAGCCGGGTCAGCAGATCGGTGAGCGCCGACGGTTCGATCGCCCATCCCATCGCCGTCACCGGGCCGTTCGGTGCGCGGAACTCGACGCCCTCGGTGCCGGGGTACGCCGGATTCGCCGGCGTGCCCGGGCGGGCCGCGACGACGCACGGGCTGTAGTAGTTGATGCCCAGGGCGTCGATGCGCTCGCCGATCACATCCTCGTCGCCGTCGTGGCGGAACTCGCTGCCGGCGTGGCGGTCGATGACCGGCAGCAGGTCCTGCGGATACCCGCCACGGAACAGCACATCGAGGAACTGCCGGTTGAGCAGCCCGTCGACGAGGCGCGCCGCCTCGGCGTGAGCAGCGTTCTCCGGGTCGAGCGGAACGACCGGGGCCAGATTGAGGGAGAGCGAGACCCGCTCCGCTCCGCCCGCACGCAGCGCCTGCGTGGCCATGCCGTGCGCCAGCATCAGGTGGTGAGCCGCGGCGAAGCTCGCCGCTGGGTCCTGGCGGCCGGGCGCGTGGACGCCGGCGGCGTACCCGAGAAAGGCGGCGCACCACGGCTCGTTGATCGTCGACCACATCGCGATCCGGTCGCCGAGGCGCCGGTGGACGGCCGCGGCGTAGTCGGCGAAGTAACCGGCGGTCGACCGGTTTGTCCAGCCGCCGAGATCCTCCAGCGCCTGAGGCAGGTCCCAGTGGTAGAGCGTGAGATAGGGGGCGATGCCGTGCCGGAGCAACTCGTCGGTGAGCCGGTCATAGAAGTCGAGGCCGCGCGGGTTGACCGGTCCGGCACCGTCCGGCTGTATGCGGGGCCAGGAGACCGAGAACCGGTACGCCTGCAGCCCGATGCTCGCCATGAGCGAGATGTCCTCGGCGTACCGGACGTAGTGGTCGCACGCCACATCGCCGGTGTGTCCGGAGTAGACCTTCCCGGGAGTTCTCGCGAACGTGTCCCAGATCGACGGACCACGACCATCCGCTGATGCGGAGCCTTCGATCTGGTACGCCGCGGTGGCGGCTCCCCAGACGAATCCTGCGGGGAAGGTGTGCCCGTGCTGATGGTCGAGGTGGCGGTGATCAGGTGTCATCCCTTGAGTGCTCCTTGCATGATTCCTCCGACGATTTGCCGGCCGAGTAGGCCGAAGACGACCAGCAGCGGCACCGTGGCGAGCAGGGTCCCGGTCAGCGAAAGCGAGTAGTCCTGGACGTAGCCGGACCGCAGGGCCGACAGGGCCACCTGGACGGTCTGAGACTCCGGCGAGGAGAGCACGACCAGGGGCCAGAAGTAGTCGTTCCAGGCGCCGAGGAAGGTCAGCATGCCGAGGACCGCGGCGCCCGGGCGGGCGAGTGGCCAGACGACGCTCCAGAAGATCCGGTGCGTGGCGCACCCGTCGATGCGGGCCGCCTCGATGAGCTCGGCCGGCACGGCCTCGGACAGGTACTGCGTCATGAAGAAGACGCCGAACGCCTGCACCAAGGCTGGAACGATGACGGCGGCCAGCGTATCTGTCCACTCCAGACGAATCATCATCAGGTAGAGCGGGATGACGCCGAGCTGGGTGGGGACCATCATGGTCGCCACGATGATCAAGAGGAACGCGTTGCGGGCGCGGAATCGCAGCTTGGCGAAGGCGAAGCCAGCCAGGGTCGAGAACAGGACGACGGATGCCGTGATGGTGGACGACACGATGAGCGAGTTGAGCAGTGCTACGTCGAAGGGAACCGTGTCGAAGACCCGCCGGACGTTCTCTACCAGGTTCGCCCCGGGTACCACCGGCGGCGGCACCTTGCCTAGCGCCGAGTTGTCCTGGGAGGCGACGACGACGCTGAAGTAGAGCGGGAAGGCGGAGAAGAACAGCACCGCGATGAGGGTGAGATACGTCAACCGGCTGGTCCGCAGCCGGGTGGCGAACGCTCTCATGACGAGCTCCTGATCCGGCGGATGAGTAGGAAGTTCACGGCGGCGGCGATGACGATGACCACGAACATCACCCACGCGACGGCAGACGCGTAGCCGAACTCGAATCCGCCGCGGAAGCCGTGCTCGTACAGGTACAGGGCGAGGGTTTGGAACTGCCGATCCGTGCCGCCCGTGATGCCGGATGGGCCGCCACCGCCGAAGAGTTGCGGTTCGGCGAAGATCTGCAGGCCGTAGATAGTGGAGATGAGTACGGTGAAGATGATCGTGGGTCGGATCATCGGGATCGTGATCTGCGTCAGCTGGCGCAGTGACGACGCGCCGTCGATGGTGGCGGATTCGTAGAGGTCGCGCGGGACCGACTGCATCGCGGCGAGATAGATCAGTGCGTTGTAGCCCGTCCACCGCCACATGATCATGACGGAGATCGCGATGTGTGAGGTGGCCGTGCCCGCCTGCCAGTCGATCCGACCCACCCCGAGCTGACCGAGGATCCAGTTGATCAATCCGAAGTCCCGGCCGAAGAGCTGGCTGAAGATGACCGCCACCGCGACCACCGAGGTGACGTTGGGCAGCAGCATTCCCAACCGGAAGAAGGTCTGACCGCGCAGGCGCGAGTTGAGCAGGTGCGCGAGACCCAGGGCGAGCAGAAGCTGCGGGACGGTCGAGAGGATCAGGATCGAGATTGTGTTGCCCAGCGCGTTCCAGAAGTAGTCATCGGCGAGCAGCTCGCGGTAGTTGGCCAGCCCGATGAACGGATGCTCGTCCTTGAGCAGGGCCCAGTCGTGCAAAGACACCCAGGCGGTGTAAGCGAGGGGGAACAGTCCGAACGTGGCGAAGAGCACGAAGAACGGCGCGATGTACAGGTACGGCGAGGCGTGCAGATCGAGCCGGTAGAGGAGGGAACGCGGCCGGGGCGAAGGGCGTTGGCGCCGTACCGGTGTTGGAACTTCGGTCTGCGTGGCAGTCATCGGCATCCCTTAGCGGTCAAGGGGAACGCACCCGAGGCGCCGGCGGGTTCCGTAGAACCCGCCGGCGGTGGTCTGGGTTAGGTGAGTTTCTGGACGTCCGACAGGACCTGTTGCCACGCATCGGCCGGACTCTGCTGGCCCTGCTCGATGCGGCCCAGCCCTTGCCCGATGGTGTTCATGACGTCGCCGGCCCGCGGACCCTCATACTGCGGCTTCAGCGCGACGGCTGCCTCCGCGAAGATCTTGCCCATGGGCGCGTTGTTGAAGAAGGGCTTGCTGAAGTCGAGGATCGCCGGGTCCTCGTAGAGCTTGGGCAGCGACGGGAAGTTGCCCTTCTCCTTGAAGACGGCGATCTGGTTCTCCGGGCTGAGCAGGAACTTCACCAGGTCGGCCGCGACCTCCGGGTGCTTGCCTTGCTTGGGCAGCACCAGGTGAGAGCCGCCCATGTTCCCTGCACCGCCGGGCACCTGGGCGATGTCCCACTTACCCGCGGCGTCGGGCGCCTGGGCTTCGATGTACGCGGTCATCCACGCCGGGCAGACGATCGTGGCGAAGCTGCCCTGGGCGAAGCCGGTGTTCCACTCTGGCGTCCACGCGGCGATCTTTGCCGAGAGCCCCGCCTCGATCGCCCTGACCGTGGTGTCCCACGCCCGCTTGATGTCCGGGTTCGTGCCCACGACGATGTTGTCGTTGGTGTCGTACACACCGACCGGTGCCTGTCCCACGATCGCCCGGAACATGTTCCCCGAGCTGTCGAAGAACTTGCTGTCCGACACCTTGGCGACGTACTGCTTGCCGACCTCGATGTAGTCGTCCCACGTTGGCCACAGGGCCGACACCTCGTCTCGAGCGGTTGGCAGGCCGGCCTCGGCGAACTTGTCGGTGCGGTAGCACATCGCCATGCCGCCGACGTCGGTGCCGAGTCCGATGAGCGATTTGCCGTCCTTGGACAGGCCCTGCTGCCACTTCCACGGCAGGTACTCAGACTCGAGACTGCCCGCGCCATAGTCCAGCAGGTTGTAGAACTTCTCCGGCTGGGCGACGAACTGCGCGATGTAGCCGACCTCGACCGCCTCGATGTCCGCGGCACCGCTGCCCGTGGCGAGGTGCTGCGCGAGGTTGGTGTGGTGGGCTGCGTACTCCGCCACCCGCTCCTCGATCTCGACGTTGGGGTGAAGCTCCTTGTACTTCTCGTAGAGCGGCTGGTAGCCGAAGTCGCCGAACAGGTTGATCGTGAGCTTGATGGTCTCGTCACCGGGCTCGGAGCCCGATCCGCAGGCGGCGAGACCGGCTCCTCCCACGGTGAGCGCGAGGATCGCCGCCAGACCACGGACGAGCCGCGGGCGGCGAGGGGGGACGTGAGGTCGCCCCGCACCGGCGGAGTGCAGGTTCATTTCGACTCTCCTGAAAGAGATGGCTAGTGCTGGCTACTGCTTCCCTGTGAGAGAGCGCTCTCACAACGCAGCGTGGTGGCCGCCAGCGATGCTGTCAACCCCGTTCAGGTCACCATTTGGTCTCGGCGCGGGAGCCTGAGAACGTTCTCTGAGCCGACTCAAACCTCGTTTGACGTACCTAATCTTGATCAGCGCGACGGCGGCTCGTCTCGCTGAACTCCCTTAGGTGGTGGCAGGATGCATATTGACAGGTGCCAACGTGTCCGGTAGAACCGGGCTGAGAGAGCGCTCTCTTGTATCGCCCACCCGGCCGTCGACCGGCGCCGTCATTCGCGGAGCAGCGAAGCTCCATGCGCCCCGGCTGATCGCCGAGCTGATCGAAGCTGATCGAGGCCGATCGAAAGCTGATCGCAGAGAGGCCCACCCATGGACGAGCACGCCACCATGAGCACCGCCGCCGGCCGACGAAGCCCCGCCGGTCGGCGCAGCCCTGCCGGTAGCGGAGGTTCCGCCCGGCGCCGGCTGGTCGTCGTCGCGGTCGCCCTCGCCACCGTTGCCGCGTCGGTTACCGCAGCATTGCAAGCGCAAGCCTCCGTACCAGGCACGCCCGCCGGCTGGAGCCTGGTGTGGAGCGACGACTTCAACGGACCCGCCAACACCCTGCCTTCGTCGGCAAACTGGATCATCGACACGGGCACGTCCTACCCGGGAGGTCCGCCCAACTGGGGCACCGGCGAGATCCAGACCTACACCAGCAGCACCTCGAATTTGCGCCTGGACGGCAACGGCAACCTCGTCATCACGCCGATCCGGGCAGCGAACGGAACCTGGACCTCGGCCCGGATCGAGACCGTGCGCTCCAACTTCAAGCCAGCCGCCGGCCGGGTGCTGCGCATCGAGGGCCGGATCCAGATGCCCAACGTCACCGGCAGCGCCGCGCTGGGCTACTGGCCGGCGTTCTGGGCGCTGGGCTCGCCGTACCGGGGCAACTACCAGAACTGGCCTGGCATCGGCGAGTTCGACATCATGGAGAACGTCAACGGTCTCAACACCGTGTGGGGCGTCCTCCACTGTGGAGTCGCTCCCGGTGGACCGTGCAACGAGTTCAACGGCATCGGCAACAGCCGCTCCTGCCCGGGCTCGCCGTGCCAGGCCGGGTTCCACACCTATCGGTTCGAATGGGATGCCACGAACCCGTCGAGCCAGCAGTTCCGCTGGTACGTCGACGGCCAGCAGTACCACACCGTCAACCAAAGCCAGTTCGACGCCACGACGTGGAACAACATGACCGGCCACGCGGGCTACTTCCTGCTGCTCAACGTCGCCATGGGCGGCGGGTTCCCGAACGGTGTCGCCGGATTCAACACCCCGGTGGCGTCCACGGTCTCGGGCGTGCCCATGGTGGTCGACTACGTCGCGGTATGGCAGACGACCGGGCCCACCACAACTGGGCCCACGACGACGACCTCGTCGCCGCCGCCCTCCGGAGGCCAAAGCGCGTACTCCACTATCCAGGCCGAGAACTACGCGCAGCAGAACGGCATCCAGGTCGAGGCGACGAGCGATGTCGGCGGCGGGCAGAACATCGGCTGGATCGCGAATGGCGACTGGGCGATGTACCCGAACATCAACTTCGGCTCCACGCCGGCCCGGACCTTCCGGGCGCGGGTCGCGTCGGGTGCCGGGCCGGGCATCTCCGGGCTGGTCCAGGTGCGGCTGGGCAGCCCGACGAGTCCGGTCGTCGCCGAGTTTGCCGTTGCCAACACCGGTGGCTGGCAGTCGTGGCGCACCATTCCGGGTAACGCCAACAACATCACGGGCGTCCACAATGTCTATCTGACCTTCACGAGCGGCCAGCCCAACGACTTCGTGAACGTCAACTGGTTCACGTTCTCGACCACGTAGCGGCCGATCGAGCCCTCCGAACCGGCGCGCATTGACCCGCCGGTTCGGAGGGCCGCGATCGAGACGATCGCTCCGCGCGGGCTAGACGATTCCTCCGCGCGGGCTAGACGATCTCTCCGCGCGGGTGGGTGCGGCGGAACTCGGCGATGTAGGCATCGAGGGAGTGCCGAGGCTCCCAGCCGAGGCTGCGTGCCTTGGTGGTGTCCGCCCGCCCGCGCTGGCGCTCGCCGGGACGCGGTGGCACGAGGACGTACTCGCCGCCGAACAGCTCCGCCACCTCGAGGATCGACCACTCCCGGCCCGCGCCGAGCATGTAGCCGTCGCCCTGACCCTTCTCGGCGCAGAGAATCAATCCGTCGACGATGTCGCTGATGTGGGTGAAGTCGCGGGTCTGCGTTCCGGGAGAGACGACCGTGAGCGGCTCCCCATGCTCGTACTGGCGCTCAAACACACCGATGACGGTGGCGTAGCGCCCTTCGCGGATCTGCCCCGGCCCGTACACGTTGTAGAAGTACGTGATGACGTGGTCGAGCCCGTACCAGTCGTTGTAGTTCTTGATCAGTTCGACGTTCTTGGCCTTGGTCCATGCGTACGGGCTGAGATGCTCATCGCGACCCTCGTTGCCGAACTTCGAGCTGGAACCGGCGTAGACGAGTCGGGCTTCGTGTTGCGCACAGAAGGTGATGACCTCCTTGGTGCCGCGTACATTCGACTCCCAGGTCAGGTCGAAGTCCTCGAAGGAGCGTGCGATCCGCGAGTACTCGCCCAGATGAAAGACGAGGCTCGGTGCCGGGTGCCCGCCCTCTTTCCAGACCCGGTGGATGTCGACGGTGCTGGCGGAGACGTAGGTTACACGCGGGTCGGAGATCTGGTTCTCGGTCCGGCCGCTGAGGTAGTTGTCCACCGAGACGACACGGACGTCAGGGCTGCGCTCGAGCAGTGCCCGCACCAGGTGCATGCCCACGAACCCAGCGCCACCCGTTACCAGGACTGTCTCCACGCCGTCGCGCCCCTCTCCTCGATCCGGTTGCCGACACTACCCGCTGACCGTCAGATCCAGCGGTCGCCCAGCAGCATTCGTCGCGCCCAGTCGCTGTAGGGGATCGGCTCGCCAACGTAGAGCGGGTAGTACCACCAGAAGCAGATCGCCACGAGCACCACGAACGCAGCGGCGACGATGACCCCGTACCGGCGACGAGCCTCAGCCGGCAGTGTGAACGCGGCGCGGACCCGCCCGTAGGCGAGCCGGCCCACTCCCGGTCCGGTGATGAGCGCTCCCAAGACGTACGCGACCGCCAGGATGAGGAACGGCTCGGCCGGTGCGGCGTAGAAGTAGAACATCGTCCGGTCCAGCGTCTGGTAGTAGAACCACGGCGCTATCCCGGCGAAGGCACCAGCGCCGATCGCGAGCGCGCGCCAGTCGCGGCGGCTGATGCCGAACCAAACCAAGCCACCGAGCGCCGGCAGGAACGCCCACCACAGCACCGGCGTCCCGAGCAGCAGCACCTCGGCGGCGCACTGTTCGCCACCGCAGACCCCGTCGCCGCGGTAGTAGAACGCCACCGGGCGGGCGAGCAGCAGCCACTGCCAAGGCCACGACTGGTACGGATGGTCGGAGGTGACCTGCGTGTGGAAGCTCAGCATCTCGCGGTGGTAGTGCCACAAGTTTTGCAGCGCCCCGATCACGGGCAACTCCCGCTGGCCGAGCTCGGCCTGCAGGTAGTGCCGCTTCCAGCCGGTGTCGGTGAGGAACCAGCCGGTCCAGCCGGCGAGGTACGCGGCGACGACGAGCGCACCCGCGGCGGCGGTCCAGCCGATCTCGTCGAGCAGCGCGTCCCGCCAGGGGTGGCGCACTCCGACCGTCCGCCGGACACCGACCTCCCACAGGTAGACCAGCACGAGGAAGACGGGCAGGAAGAAGATCGCGCTCCACTTCACCGCGCAGCCGAGACCGAGCAGCGCGCCGGCGGCCAGCCGCCACCACGGCACACCGTCCCAGCCGAGACGCGGCCGGCCCTCCCGGCCCGGGGCGGACGGGTCGAGTCCGTCCTCCAGCGCCCGCAGCCATCGCCGGCGCCGGGCGTCGCGGTCCAGCACCAGGCAGGCGAACGCGGCCAGCACGAAGAAGGCGAGGTAGATGTCGAGGATCGCGGTGCGAGACAGCACGAAGTGGAAGCCATCCAGCGCCATGAGCAGCCCGGCCGCGCAGCCGAGCACAGTGGACCCGAACATCCGCCGGGCCGTGCGCGTGACGATCAGCACCATGAGGACGCCGACGATCACGCCCATGATCCGCCAACCGAAGGCGTCGTTGCCGACCCCGGCGAGGGCCGCGAGGCGGATGCCCGCGGCGATCAGCCATTTGCCGAGCGGCGGGTGCACGACCCGGTCGCCGTACTCGGTGATGACCTGACCGTCCGGTCCGGTGACGGTGCGCCATTCCACCCCGTGCTCGAGCAGCTCCCGAGCTTCGACGGCGTAGTACTCCTCATCGAAGATGATCTCGGAGGGATGCCCGAGGTTCACGACGCGAAGGATCGCCGCGATCAGTGCAACGGCACCGGCGGCGACCCACGACCGCCACTCCCACGGGTCCACCGACCGCAGCCGCTGGCGGATGTGCTCCGCGACCCGGGGAGCGGGCGCGGCCTCCACCGGCTCGGTGCTCACCGTGATCTGCACCACGCGATCGTAGGCTGCCCTGGTGAGCGAGCCGGAGGTTGGTCGGATCGTGCTGCTCGGGGCGCCGCTCGGCAACCCGGCCGACGCGTCGGCGCGGCTGCGCGAGGAACTCGCCGCGGCCGAGGTCGTCGCCGCCGAGGACACCCGGCGACTGCACCGGCTCGCGCGTGATCTCGGGGTCACCATCACCGGGCGGGTGGTGTCCTATTTCGAGGGCAACGAGGCCAGGCGTACGCCCGAGCTCATCACCGCCGCGCGGGCCGGTGCCCGCGTCGCGCTGGTGACCGACGGGGGCATGCCGGCCGTCTCGGATCCTGGTTACCGGCTGGTGCGGGCGGCGATCGAGGCTGGCGTGCCGGTCACCGCCGTGCCGGGCCCGTCCGCGGTGACGACGGCGCTCGTGCTCTCCGGCCTGCCCCCGGATCGGTTCTGCTTCGAGGGTTTCCTGCCGCGAAGGGCCGGGGAGCGGCGGTCACGCCTGGCCGAGCTCGCCGCCGAACCGCGCACGATGGTCTTCTTTGAGGCGCCGCACCGGCTGGCGGACGCGCTCGCCGACGCCGCGGCCGCGTTCGGGCCGGACCGGCCGGCGGCGGTGTGCCGGGAGCTCACCAAGACGTACGAAGAGGTGCGCCGCGGCACGCTCGGGGAGCTCGCCGCTTGGGCCGCCGGCGGCGAGGTGCGCGGTGAGATCACCGTGGTCGTCGGCGGCGCTCCGGCCGCGCCCGCGCCGGACATGTCGGACCTCGCCGCCGAGGTGGCCGCGGCGGTCGCCGCTGGCGCGGATCGGAAGGCGGCAATCGCCGATGTCGCCCGCCGCCACGGGGTCCCGAAGCGGGAGGTCTACGACGCCGTCGTACGCTCCGGCCCGACCTCGTGATCGGTCCGGACATCATCATCGGTCCGGACCTCACGATCGGCCGGGTCTCAAGATCGGTAAGGGGTGGGTAACCGAGTGCAGGGCGGGTCGGTGGGTCACTACGCTCTAGGTTTATGACTCATTACCTCGCCGCGGTGGCCTGGCCCTATGCCAACGGCCCCCGCCATATCGGCCATGTGTCCGGCTTCGGGATCCCATCCGACGTTTTCAGCCGGTACATGCGCATGGCCGGGCACGAGGTACTGATGGTCTCGGGGACGGACGAGCACGGCACCCCGATCCTGGTCGAGGCCGAGAAGGAAGGGGTCAGCCCGAAGGAGCTCGCCGATCGCTACAACCGCGTGATCGTTGAGGACCTGGTGGCGCTCGGTCTCTCGTACGACCTCTTTACCCGCACCACGACGCGCAACCACTACGCGGTCGCGCAGGAGATGTTCCGCACGGTGCACCGCAACGGTTACATGATCGAGCAGACGACCCGCGGAGCGATCTCGCCGTCCACCGGCCGGACCCTGCCGGACCGCTACATCGAGGGCACCTGTCCGATCTGTGGGTACCCCGAGGCGCGGGGCGACCAGTGTGACAACTGCGGCAACCAGCTCGATCCGGTCGATTTGATCAATCCGCGCAGCCGGGTCAACGGCGAGGTGCCGGAGTTCGTCGAGACGGAGCACTTCTTCCTCGACCTGCCAGCGCTCGCCGACGCCCTCGGGGAGTGGCTCAAGTCCCGCACCGACTGGCGGCCGAACGTGCTGAAGTTCTCGCTGAACCTGCTCGAGGACGTACGGCCACGAGCGATGACCCGCGACATCGACTGGGGCATCCCGGTGCCGCTGCCGGGTTGGGAGGACAACCCCGCCAAGCGCCTCTACGTGTGGTTCGACGCGGTCATTGGCTACCTGTCCGCATCGATCGAGTGGGCCCGCCGCTTCGGCGCCACGCCCGAGGACTGGCGCAAGTGGTGGGACGCCGACCGCGACCCGCGCTCGTACTACTTCATGGGCAAGGACAACATCACGTTCCACTCGCAGATCTGGCCGGCCGAGCTGCTGGCGTACAACGGCGAGGGCAGCAAGGGCGGCGAGCCCGGGAAGTACGGCCGGCTGGCGCTGCCCACCGAGGTCGTCTCGAGCGAGTACCTGACGATGGAAGGCCGGAAGTTCTCGTCGTCCAGGCGCGTGGTCATCTACGTGCGCGACTTCCTGGAGCGCTACGACGCGGACGCGCTGCGGTACTTCGTCGCCGTCGCCGGCCCCGAGAACAACGACACCGACTTCACCTGGGCGGAGTTCCGCCGCCGCAACAACGACGAGCTCGCCGACGGGTGGGGCAATCTGGTCAACCGTTCCATCTCGATGGCGGCGAAGAACTTCGGCGGCATCCCGCCGGCGGGCGAGCTCACCGACGCCGACCGGCGGCTGCTGCAGTCGGCGCGGGACGCCTTCGGGATCGTCGGTGGACTGATCGAGCGGCACCGGTTCAAGGCGGCGATCACCGAGGCGATGCGCGTGGTCGGCGAGGCGAACAAGTACTTCTCCGACCAGGCGCCGTGGAAGCTCAAGGACGACAAGGAGCGGATGGGCACGATCCTGCACGTCGCCCTGCAGGTCGTGAGTGACTGCAACGTGCTCCTCACGCCGTTCCTGCCGCACTCGGCCCAGAAGATCCACGAGTTGCTCGGCGGTACCGGCGTGCACGCCCCGATGCCAGAGCTTCGCGAGGTCGAGGACCTCGATGGTGGGCCGGGCTACCCGATCATCACCGGGGACTACTCCCGCGGCGCCAAGTGGGAGTCGGTACCGATCGAGGTTGGCCGTCCGCTGGCACCGCCGAAGCCGGTCTTCAAGAAGCTCGATGAATCCATCGTGGAGGAGGAGCTGGCCCGACTGGCGGGATAGCTTGACGGCGGGTTGCCATCTCGTGACGGCGGGCTGGCAATTCGCTCCACAATGGACTCTTAACGGGGTGGCGCGGTGGATGGCCGGCAGGCCAAGATGGCCACCATGACATGGACTGCACCGGAGATCACTCGCACAGACGAGCCGACCGTCGCCGACGAGCGCACGATGCTCCAGGGCTGGCTGGACTGGCACCGGCAGACACTGCTGTACAAGTGCCAGGGCCTCACCGCCGAGCAGCTCAAGCGGGCCGCCGTGCCGCCGTCGAACCTGACCCTCCTGGGCCTGGTGCGGCACATGGCCGAGGTCGAGCGGGTATGGTTCCGCCGCCGCGTTCGGGGCGAGGACATCGGCTCAATCTTCGGTGACCGTGACGAGGGCTTCGAGGGCATCGAAGAAGCCGATGCCGAGGCCGACTTCGCCACCTTTCATGCGGAGGTCAAGGCCGCTGACGCCGCGGCCGCCGGCGTCCCGCTGGACTTCACCTTCCGGCACCCGCGCAGTGGCAACGAGATCAGCGTGCGCTGGGTCTACCTCCACATGATCGAGGAGTACGCCCGCCACAATGGCCACGCGGATCTGATCCGGGAGTGCATCGACGGCGCGACGGGAGCATGACCCGGATATGGGATCCTAGCGGGGATGGCCACTGATGGATCTCCCGCTCACGTCCGGGGCGGCGGCCGGCGCGGCGAGCCACCTCCGCCGCCGGAGCCGCTGCCCCTGCCCGTGCTGGACAGCCACACCCATCTCGACATCGTCGGCGGTGACCCGGCCGAGCAGATCGCCGCAGCGACCGCGGTCGGGGTGACCCGCCTGGTCCAGGTTGGCGTCGACGTCGCGTCGTCGCGTTGGAGCGCCGACCTCGCCGAGGCGCACGACGCCGTCGTGGCGACCGTCGCCATCCACCCCAATGACGCTCCGCGCCTCGCCGACCTGGACGGTGCCCTTCGCGAGATCGAGTCGTTGGCTGGGCGTCCCCGGGTCCGTGGTATCGGCGAGACCGGCCTGGATCGCTTCCGCACCGGCGAGGAGGGTCGGGCGGCGCAGGAGCACAGCTTCCGGGCGCACATCGCCATCGCCAAGCGGTACGCCAAACCGCTGGTCATCCACGACCGGGACGCGCACGCCGACGTGCTCCGGATCCTCGACGAGGAGGGCGCCCCCGATCAGGTGGTCATGCACTGTTTCTCCGGCGACGCCGAGTTCGCCGTCGAGTGCGTCAAGCGCGGATACACGCTGAGCTATGCCGGCACGGTGACGTTCGCGAACGCGCGGGCGCTGCGGGAGGCGGCCGCCGTAACCCCACCCGAGGCGATCCTCGTGGAGACGGACGCGCCATTTCTCACCCCGACGCCGTACCGAGGGCGGCCCAACGGCCCCTATCTCGTTCCCCTCACGGTGCGGGCGCTCGCTGAGGTGACCGGCATGGATCTGGACGAGCTCTGTGCGGCAATCTCCGCCAACGGTGAGCGAGTGTTCGGGCCATGGGTGGCGTGACCTCGAACGCCCGGAGGCCGCCCGGCCCGCGCGGGCACTGGCTGCTCGGCAGCCTTCCCGAGCTACGGCGAGACATGCCGCAGCTCCTGCTGGACGTGAGCCGGCGCTACGGCGGTGTGTGCCGCCTGCGGATGGGCCCGGCCTCGATGTACCTCATCTCCGACGGCGCTCTGATCGTGGAGATGATCGCCAAGCGAGCCGGCGAGGTACGCAAGTCCAACCGCACCCGGCAGTCGCTTCGTGGTCACCTCGGCCGCGGTCTGATCACATTGGAGGGCTCCGAACATCGCCGGCATCGGCGGCTGATGCAGCCCGTGATGCACACCCAGGCGGTCGCCGCGCAGGCGCAGACCATGGTGGAACTGGCCCGGCGCCGGGTCGAGTCCTGGCCGGACGGCTCCATCCAGGAGATCCACCGCGAGATGGCCGACCTGACGCTCCGGATCGTCTGCGCGGCGCTGTTCCGCCTCGACGAGGACGCCGAGGCCGAGCGGCTCGTGTCGGCCGTGCATGACTTCGCGCGCTCGCTCAACGTGGTGCTCCGCCGGGCGTTCCCTCTCCCCGAGTGGCTTCCCACGAGCGGCAACCGGCTGCGTCGGGAGACGGTCAACCGCGTCGACCGCTACGCGTACGACCTCATCCGCCGGCGGCGCGCGGCCGGCGGCGACGGCGGTGATTTGCTGTCGCTGCTCGTCAACGCCCAGAGCGAGGATGGTGGTCCCGGTCTTTCCGATGTGGAGGTTCGGGACGAGCTGATGACGATGTTCTTCGCTGGCCACGAGACCAGCGCCGCGGCGCTTACCTGGGCGTTCTACCTGCTCGACCGGCATCCCGAGGTGGCGTCCCGGCTCCGCACCGAGATCGCTTCCGTCCTCGGCGAGCGCCCGCCGACCATGGCGGATCTTGGCCGGTTGCCGCTGCTCGGTCAGGTCGTCAAGGAGACCCTGCGGCTCTACCCGCCGGCCTGGGTCTTCGACCGTTCCCCGTTGCACGACGTCGTCGTCGGCGGCTACGCCATCCCCAAGGGAGCCAACGTCCTGCTGAGCCCCTGGGTGGTGCATCGCGATCCGGCCGTCTGGCCCGAGCCCGAACAGTTCCGCCCGGAGCGGTTCGCCGATGGCGCGGCACCGCCCCGCACCGCGTACCTCCCGTTCGGAGACGGCCCCCGGATCTGTGTCGGCAACCGGTTCGCTGAGGCCGAGATCGCACTGGTGCTGGCGACGATTCTCCCGCGCGTTGAGCTGTCCAATCTCGACCCGAGCCCGGCTAAGCCCGAGGGCGACGCAACGCTCCGGCCGCGCGGCGGGCTGCGGATGCGGGTGTCGCATCGACCGCCGACGCCCCGGTGACCGGGGCCGATGCCACGGTGAAGGGCCTGCTCGGTCCGGCCGAGGTCCGCCGGCTCGCCGCCGAGCTCGGGCTGCGACCCACGAAGACGCTGGGCCAGAACTTCGTGCACGATCCCAACACGGTGCGCCGCATCGTCCGGGCGGCCGCGCTGGACCCAGCCGACGTGGTGGTGGAGGTCGGACCGGGCCTGGGATCGCTGACCCTCGCGCTGGTGCAGGTCGCATCTCATGTGCATGCGGTCGAGATCGATCCGGTACTCGCCGGCCGCCTCGCCGCGACCGTGCGGGACCGTCTCGGGGACGCTGCCAGCGACCGCCTGAGCGTGCACAATCGCGACGCGTTGACGCTCACCGGCGCCGAGCTGGTCCCGGCACCGACCGCCCTGGTGGCGAACCTGCCGTACAACGTGGCCGTCCCGGTCGTGCTCCATCTGCTCGCCGAGCTGCCGGGTATCGCACACGGCCTGGTGATGGTGCAGAAGGAGGTGGCCGATCGGCTCACCGCCGCGCCCGGGTCGCGTATCTATGGGGCTCCCAGCGTGAAGCTCGCCTGGTACGCCGCGGCACACCAGGCAGGCCGGGTACCGGCGAGCGTGTTCTGGCCGGTGCCCAATGTGGAGTCAGCACTGGTGTCGTTTACGCGACGGCCACCGCCGGCCCCGGTGGACCGCGAGGCGGTCTTTGCGGTGGTGGATGCGGCGTTCGGGCAGCGCCGCAAGATGCTGCGCTCGGCCCTTGCGGGCTGGGCCGGGAGTGCCGATGCGGCCGTCGAGATCCTGACCCGGGCGGGTGTGTCGCCGACCGCCCGTGGGGAGGACCTGGACGTGGCGTCCTTCGCCGCCATCGTCGCCGCCCGCACCGGCGCCGGTAAGGTGGGTCCATGACAGCAGTGGGCCGGGTTGCGAGCGGAGCATTGGCTTCGTGACCGAGCCGCTGTGGGAGGACGAAGAGCGCCGCCGGTTGGGCGCCATGGGTCCGGTCAAGGTCCGGGTTCCCGCGAAGATCAATCTTCACCTGAGCGTGGGTCCGGTGCGCCCGGACGGCTTCCACGAGGTGGCCACGGTGTACCAGGCGATCGGCGTCTACGACGAGCTCACCGCCCGCCCGGCAGACACCTTGGCGTTGACCATGGACGGCGAGGGCGCTGGTGAACTGCCGTTGGATGAGACCAACCTGGTGATCCGCGCGGTCCGGACCCTGGCGGCGGCCACCGGACGCGAGCCGCACGCCCGGCTGCATTTGCGCAAGCAGATTCCCGTTGCCGCCGGGCTCGCCGGGGGCAGCGCCGATGGCGCGGCCGCCCTGGTGGCCTGCGACGCCCTGTGGGGCACTGGGTTCAGCCGGGAGGATCTCGCGGGCATTGCGGCCAGCCTGGGTTCGGATGTCCCGTTCCTCGTGCTGGGAGGCACGGCGCTGGGGACTGGGCGGGGGGAGAAGGTGAGCCCGGTGCTGGCCCCGGGCAACGCCTGGCACTGGGTCATCGCGGTCGCCGACGGCGGGCTGTCCACTCCGGAGGTCTATCGGGAGCTCGACCGCCTGCGGGAGGCGGGTGAGGCGCCGGCGTCGGCCGGCCCGCCGGGCGAGATCCTGGCCGCGCTCCGCCAGCGCGACGCCACCGTGCTCGCCAAGTCCCTCACCAATGACCTGCAGCCCGCAGCCATCTCGCTGCGGCCGCACCTGGCCGAGACACTGGCCGCCGGCGCCGCCGCCGGGGCGCTCGCCGGCATCGTCTCAGGCTCCGGTCCGACATGTGTGTTCCTGTGCCGGGACGCGGCGTCTGCGACGTCGGTCGCCGAGGCGCTCGCCGGCAGCGGAACCTGCCGGGCCGCCCGTACGGCGACCGGACCCGTGCCGGGCGCGAGGCTGATCTGAGGCGGTCACCGGCGTTGGCCAACGTCATCAGCCTCGACCGGGTGAGCAAGGGATATGCGGCGGTCGGTCCCCTGCTTGCCGATGTCTCGCTCGGACTCGGCGACTCTGAGCGCGTGGGAGTCGTGGGCCTCAACGGCGCCGGTAAGTCCACGCTGCTGCGGCTGCTGAGCCGGGCCGAGGAGCCAGATGCCGGCCGGGTCACGCACCGTCGCGGCCTGCGGGTGCTCACGCTGCCGCAGTCGCTTGACCTCGACCCCGCAGTGACGGTCCGGGACGTGGTGGTCGGTGAAGCGTGGCTACCCGGGCAGTTCGCCGCCGAACACGAATGGGCCGGTGACGCCGGCGTACGCACCGTCCTCGCTGGACTCGGCATGCCCGGACTCGGGCTAGACGCTGCTGTCGGGCCGTTTTCCGGTGGGGAACGCCGGCGCGTGGCACTGGCGGCGCTCCTCGTTCGCCCCGCCGACGTGCTGATCCTCGACGAGCCCACCAACCACCTCGACATCGCCGGGGTTTCCTGGCTCGCGAACCACCTCCGGGCGCGCCGCACGGCGCTGGTCGTCGTGACGCACGACCGGTGGTTCCTCGACGCCGTGTGTGAGCGCACGTGGGAGGTCGGCGACGGCACCGTACGGGCTTACGAGGGCGGGTACGCCGCGTGGGTTCTCGCCCGAGCCGAGCGGGAACGGCTCGCCGCGGCCGCGGAGGCGCGCCGGCAGAACCTGCTCCGTAAGGAGATCGCCTGGCTTCGACGGGGGCCGCCGGCCCGCACCTCGAAGCCGAAGTTCCGGATCCAGGCGGCGAACGCCCTCATCGCCGACGTGCCGGAGCCACGAGACACCGTGACCCTGCGCCGCCTCGCCACGGCCCGGCTGGGCAAGCGGGTCTTTGAGCTGGAGGGCGTGACGGTGCGAGTCGGCGACCGGACGCTCTTTGACGGGGTGGACTGGATCGTCGGACCTGGCGACCGGATCGGGCTCGTGGGTGCGAACGGTGCGGGCAAGTCCACCCTGCTCCGGGTGCTGGCCGGCGAACGCCCGGTCGACGGTGGCAAGTTCACCGTCGGGGCCACGGTCCGGGCGGCGTACTTGTCGCAGGAGCTCGCCGAGCTCCCCGAGACCGACCGCGTCCTGGAGGCGGTGCAGCGGGTGGCCCGCCGGGTAGATCTCGGTGGCCGGGAGCTCACCGCCGCGCAGCTCGCCGAGGTGTTCGGCTTCACCGAGGGTCGATTGTGGACACCCGTGTCCGACCTCTCCGGCGGCGAGCGCCGGCGGCTACAGCTGCTGCGCCTGCTCGCCGGTGGTCCCAACGTGCTGCTGCTCGACGAGCCCACCAACGACCTGGACACGGACACGCTCGCGTCCCTGGAGGATCTGCTCGACACGTGGCCGGGGACGCTGGTCGTCGCCTCGCACGACCGGTACCTCATTGAGCGGGTGTGCGACACCGTCTTCGCGCTCTTCGGCGACGGCCGGCTGACTCACCTGCCGGGCGGCGTCGACGACTACACCTCCCGTGCCCTATCTATTTCTTTCGCCGATCATGAACCGCAGGTCATGATCAACGCGGATTTGGGACCGTCACCTCATGATCACGGCGATCATGATGATCGCGGCGATCATGGCGGTGCGCGGCGGCTCTCGGCGGCCGAGGTACGCGCGCTGCGCAAGGACCTGGCTCGCCTGGAACGGCAGATCGCCCGTCTCCAACAGCGGGAGGCGCAGCTGCACGAGGAACTAGCCGCCCACGCCACCGACCATGAGAAGGTCGTCGACCTCGACGCGCAGCTGCGCGAGGTCACCGCGGAGCGGGAGCGTCTTGAGGAAGAGTGGCTCAGCCTCGCCGAGCTGGACCCGGGGTGATACCGGCCGCGTACGCCCTGAAAGCCGTCCGGGGGTGACGCCGGCCGCGTACGCCCTGGTGTTGCCCGGAGCCATGATCAATGTGACCGATGGGTCGCTCGTGACGGCCGCCGAGTCGTCCCGATCACGCCCGGGCAGGGGTGGTGCGGGCTCGGAACGCCCTTGGGCCACAATCGCCTCGCGTTTCCGATCTCCACGAAGGGGCACCATGTCGCACATTCCGGTCAACCACCCGCTGCGTCCGCTGTACCGGGTCGTCGCCGCGATCACTGGGATCTACATCCTGGCCTTCGGCGTCCTGGGACTTGTAGCCACGCTTGGCGAGCCGATGTTCGACCGGGACGACGTCATCGTGCTGGGCTTGCGCACCAACCAGGCCTTCGCCATCGCGTCGGTCATCGCCGGCGCGGTGATCCTCCTGGCCGCATTCGTGGGGCGCAATGTGGACACTCGGGTCAATCTGTGGGCCGGGCCGGTGTTCATCGTGGCGGGTACGGCGATGCTGGCACTGCTGCACACCGAGCTCAACCTGCTCAACGCATCCGTCGCCACGGCGGTCACGTCGTACGTGATCGGGCTGGTCCTGCTCACAGCCGGTCTCTATGGACGGGTGTCCACGGGTCCTGCCGAGCGTCACTAACCGGGCTTCCCGGTCTCCCGCCGGGCGCGGGCGCGCGTCGTGGATCACAATGGCGCTATGGCCCACATACCGATCAACCATCCCCTCCAACCGCTGTACCGAGTCGTCGCCGCGCTGTGCGGGCTGTACGTCTTGGTCGCCGGCGTCCTGCTCTTCATCGGCGCGCGTGGACAGGACTTCTTCGCCCAGGAAGGGCTCCCCCGCGCCCTGCTGATCCAGGGCAACCAGGCGTTCGGGGTGCTCTCCATCGTGGTCGGCCTGGTTCTCTTCGGTGGCGCGATCGCTGGTGGGAACCTTGACCACTGGATCAACCTGGTCGCGGGTGGCGTCTTCCTCGTCGCCGGGATGGCGATGATGGCCCTCCTGCAGACCGACCTCAACTTCCTCGGTTACTCGATGTCGACGTGCATTGCGTCGTTCATCCTCGGTCTGCTCATGCTGACCGCCGGGTTGTACGGCAAGGTGGGTACGGAGGAGGACGTACGGCGCGAGGAGGCGTTCCGGCACGGGCAGATCGCCGACCCGGACCACAGCCACCCGCTCACGGCGCCGAACCCGCAGCACGGCGAGGAGAAGATGGCCTGACCGCCGCGGGGGCTCGGGCTCACCGCTCGGGTCGGCGTTAAGGCTCGGCGCTCGGGCTCGGCGCGCCGGTCCGCTGGCGCTCAGCGCTTGGGGTCAGCGCTCGGGCTCGGCGCTTGGGCCTAAGGCTTGGGGTCAACGCTTGGGCTCGGCGCTTGGGTTCAGTGCTCGCGACGGATGGTCAGAGACGGCTTCTGCTCAAGGTGGGACAGCCCGTTCCAGGCCAGGTTCACCAGGTGCGCGGCCACGGTTTCGCGGCGCGGCTTGCGCACCTCGAGCCACCACCGCCCGGTGAGCGCAACCATGCCGACGAGCGCCTGTGAGTACAGCTCCGCCAGCTTGCCGTCATAGCCCCGGGCCTTGAACTGCTCGCGCTGCCGGGCATCGCACAGAAGCGGCAGGGACACATCATCCAACTGGATATTGACCGCCCCCATGGCCGCCAGATCGGTGATCTCCTCCTGGTACACAGCAGCGATATCAGCGAAGAATTCCCTGATATCGGGGTAGGCCTTGTCGGAAATGCCGTCCCGCCAGCGGAAATAATGCT
>Ga0079224_100002361_pt1 | contig 22868 bp, 22 predicted proteins | sample Stecom2015_FD_80414 | JGI IMG/M metagenome (GOLD analysis project Ga0079224, IMG submission 80414) | Agricultural soil microbial communities from Utah to study Nitrogen management - Steer compost 2015 | ecosystem: Environmental > Terrestrial > Soil > Agricultural land | place: USA: Utah... | reverse complement strand
GATGAAGCGACGGGTGAACGCCTCGATGCGCTGGAGGACCCATTCCGTCTGTACCGCTGCCACACGACCATGAAATGTACGGAGGCGTGTCCGAAGGATCTGAATCCGGCCAAGGCGATCGCCGAGATCAAGAAGAGGATCGCCGAGCGCAGACACTGAGGGAAGCAGTTGGCGGTCAGTGGTTGGTAGGGTAGGCGTCATGCTGGAATGTCCTTCCAGCTGCAGCCCGAGCGAGGCCTGATGAGCAACTCAGACAGCCCACTAGCCGCCAATCGCCCACCGCTCACCGCTTCGCCTCTTCGATGGCGCTGCCGTCGCGGCATGCGCGAACTCGACGTCCTGCTCGAACGCTATCTCCGGGAACGCTATCCTTGCGCTTCGGCCGCCGAACAACAGGCGTTTGAGGCGCTGCTGGACCTGCCGGATCCGCAGTTGTTCGCCTACCTCATGCGGCGCGAAACTCCGGCGGATCCGGGATGGGTGGATGTCCTCGACAAGCTCGCCAGCACTGATCCTTGACGCCCGCGTACGCCGCGCAGAGCGGCTGCTGGCTGTATGCAACATCGCTCTCGCAGCCGCTGCGCCTTTGCTGTGTTTCGTGTACGCCGGAGCGCTCAGCGGCGCGGCCGTGCTGTGCACGAGCGCCTTTGCGGCGGCGCTCGCCGCCTGGGGTTTACGCCGCGCCGGCTGGCTCGGCGGCCCGCAGGGTCTCACTTTCGTGCAGTGGACTTCGCAGGGCGACTGGATTCTGACGAGCCGCAGCGGAGAGGAGCGCCGCGCGCAGTTGCAGCGCACGAGCAGAGTCGCCTCGTTCGCCGTGTGGTTGCGCTGGCGCAAGGAGCCGCGCGCGCTGCTGCTTACCTCTTTCGATCTTCCCGCCGACGATCTGCGCCGTCTGATCGTACGCCTGCGCATGGAAGGGCCCGGCGCGAACGGCGCGCACCCGAGCCGTGTACGGGCGTAGCCGCATGACCACAAGCTGTGCGCGCCCCCTTGACCCAGCCGAAGAACGCGCACCATTAGGCGCGGCGGACTCGAACTTTCGGGGCGCCGGTCAGTCTATCGGAGCAACTGCGCGGGGTTGGGCTGGTCGCCGGCCCGCCTTGCTCGGGGTCGCCGGTCGATGATTCAGGACGAAACCGACCAGCAGCTCGTCGAGCGGGTGCAGGCGGGCGACAAAGCCGCCTTCAACCTGCTGGTGCTGAAGTACCAGCATCGCGTGTTGAAGCTCGTCAGCCGTTTCGTGAGCGATCAGGTCGAGGCGGAGGACGTGGCTCAGGAGGCTTTCATCAAGGCCTACCGTGCGCTGGGATCGTTCCGCGGGGACAGTGCGTTTTATACCTGGTTGTACCGCATCGCGATCAACACGGCGAAAAACGCACTAGTCTCGAATCGGCGCCGGCCGGTCGACTTCGATCTCGACTTGCAGGATCCGGACCAGTACGAGCGCCACGCGCGCTTGAAGGACGCGGATACGCCGGAAGGCGTACTGCTGACTGAGGAGATTCGCCAGGTGGTCGAACGGGCGATGGAGCAGCTACCCGAGGATCTGCGTACCGCCATTGTGCTGCGGGAACTCGAGGGGCTGTCGTACGAGGAGATCGCCGAAGCCATGGATTGCCCTGTCGGAACGGTGCGCTCGCGCATCTTCCGCGCGCGCGAGGCGATCGACAAGAAGCTGAAGCCGCTGCTCGACTAGCCGCGGCGGCGCGCCGGCAGGCCTGTCTGGCCTAGCGGCGCGATTTGGAGTATTCAATCCCTGCGCTGGCGGGGCCTGCGGCCGGAGAGCCGCGAGAACGGTCGACGGCGCTTGAAAAGCGCCAGCGGCGCGACATTACGGCGCAATGTGCGCGGATGTGAACACATGAGCGATGCGGTCAAAGAGCAGCTTTCCGCGGTCCTCGACAACGAGCTCGCCGGGGCGGAGCTGGATCTGCTGCTGAGGCGGCTCGAGCGCAACGCCGAGCTGCGCCAGACCCTCGGTCGCTATGCGCTATGCAGCGAGGCGCTGAGGAGAAACGAGCGTCCGCGCCCCGCCTCGCCGGACTTCGCGGCCGGCGTCATGGCCGCGCTGGAATCCGAGCCCGCTGGCTTCTCCGCGTCGCGCCGGCGCAAGTGGGCGGCGCCGACCGCGGCGGCCAAGCTCAAACCTGTCGCCGGAGCGGCGGTGGCCGCGGGAGTCGCAGCGCTCGCTGTGCTGACCATCCAGCAGGGCGGGGTGGAGCCGGGGCCCACGGCAGTGAATCCGATCGCCGAGCAACGGGCTTCGCCGCCGCCTGTCGAGACGCTGGTCGCCAGCTCCGAGGCGGAACCCAGCTATACGGTGCCGCGCACCACATCGAGCACGCCTTTCGCCCCGGCCGCCCGGCTGACGAACTATGTGGTGGCGCACGCCGAGTACTCTTCGCCGCTGGGTCGTCGCTCGGTGCTGAGCGGCGTGCTTTCTGAACACGACGAGTCGCTCGAGCCTGAGCCCGCCGAAGCGCGCGGCTTGGTGGAAACGAAGGTGACGCACCCTTGAATCGGATTGCGAGGTTCTCGGGCGCCGCCCTGGCGCTCGTGCTGATCGTCGCGCCGCCGGCTCAGTCCGGCGATCGTGAGGCCCGCCAGTGGCTCGAGCGCATGTCCGAATCGCTCGCGCGACGCAATTACGACGGCCGGTTTTTCCATTTGCGGGACTCGCGCTCGGAGACGATGCGCATCATCCACCGTTACGAGCGGGGCAAGGTCACCGAGCGGCTCGTGTCTCTCGACGGCAGCGGCCGTGAGATCATCCGCAAGGAAAACGAGGTCATCTGCTATCTGCCGGACCGGCGCACCGTGTTGGTGGAGAAGCGCGCCGATGACGGGACGCTGCTCACGGCCGTGCCGAGCTATAACGAGCAGCTCGAGGAGCACTACAGCATCGAGCGGGGCGCGTCCACCAAGGCGCTCGGTCGGCGCACGCAGCTCATTCTCGTGCAGCCGCGCGATCAGTACCGCTACGGCTATCGCTTGTGGCTCGACTGGGAGACGGCGATGCCGCTCAAGTCGCAGCTCTGCGATCGCAAGGGCGAGGTCATCGAGCAGATCCTGTTCGCCGAAGTCAATTTTCGCGAGCGCATCCCGGCCGATGCACTCAAACCAGCGGTTTCCGCCGAAGGGTTTCAATGGGTTAGACAGGACGCGCAGCCTGTCGAAATGGCCGACGCCGTGCGCGGCTGGAACGTCATTCGCCTGCCGGCGGGCTTCCGGCTGACGACCTGGCGCGTACAGGTCATGGCCGGGTCCGACGCTCCGGTGCGCCAACTCGTGTATTCGGACGGGCTCGCCTCGGTGTCCGTGTTCATCGAGCCGCGCACGCCGCAGACCGAGGCGATGCGCGGACTCGCCAAAGTGGGGACCGCGTTCGCCTACTCGCGCAATCTCAACGGCCACCAGGTGACGGCCGTGGGTGAGGTGCCGGCGGCGACCGTCGAGGCGATAGCGAGCGGCGTGACGAGGGAGGAGGAGGGCGTGACGAGGGAGGAGGAGCAGGATTAGAAGCGGATAGCGGATGGCGGATGGTCAGAGGAAGCCCAGAGGCTCTGAACTATCCGCCATCCGCTATCTGCTTCCCCTTACTTTTATGCACTGGACACTTTACACACGCCCGGATTGTTCGCTTTGCGAGCAGCTCATGGAAGATTTCGCAGCTCTGGTCGGCGAACAGGTCGCGGCGCAGGTGCAGGTGATCGACATCTCGGGCGACCAAGAACTCGAGCGCAAATACGGGCGGCGCATCCCGGTCCTCACTGCTGACGGCGAGTTCGTCTGCGCGTATCGGCTGGACGCGCGGCGTGTTCGGGCGCTGTTGGGAGGAAGCGGTTAGCCGGGCGGGAAGCCGATAGCGGATAGGGGATAGCGGATAGTATCCGGCCGCCTTTTCCGGCTATTCGCTGTCCGCTATCCGCTATCCGCTTCCAACACCTATAATCCGCCGCCCGCCAGTCGGCCCTGTCCTGATGAAGCTGATTCGCAATTTCTCCATCATCGCGCACGTCGACCATGGCAAGTCCACGCTCGCCGACCGCTTCATCCAGATCTGCGGCGGCCTGCAGGAGCGCGAGATGGAGCACCAGGTGCTGGACTCCATGGCCCTGGAGCGCGAGCGAGGGATCACCATCAAGGCGCAGAGCGTCTCGCTGAGGTACGCGGCCCGCGACGGCCAGGTCTACCAGCTCAACCTGATCGACACGCCCGGCCACGTTGATTTCTCCTACGAGGTGTCCCGTTCGCTGGCCGCCTGCGAGGGCGCTCTGCTGGTGGTAGACGCGGCCCAGGGGGTGGAGGCGCAGAGCGTCGCCAACTGCTACACGGCGATCGAGCAGGGGCTGGAAGTCGTGCCGGTCATCAACAAGATCGATCTGCCCTCGGCCGATCCGGCGCGCGTCATCAACGAGATCGAGGAGATCATCGGCATCGAGGCGCAGGATGCCGTGCGCGTCAGCGCCAAGACGGGCGAGAACGTGACGGAGCTGCTCGAGCAGTTGGTGCGCCGTGTGCCGCCCCCCTCAGGCGATCCCGAGGCGCCGCTGCAGGCGCTGATCATCGACTCATGGTTCGACAACTACGTCGGCGTGGTTTCGCTGGTGCGCGTCGTCAACGGGGCTCTGCGCACCGGTCAGAAGATCCGGGTCTGGTCCACCGGGCGTGCGCACACCGTCGACAAGCTCGGACGCTTTACGCCGAAGTCCGTCGAGGCCGCGGCTCTCGAAACTGGCGAGGTCGGTTTCGTGATCGCCGGCATCAAGGACATCAACGGCGCTCCAGTCGGCGACACCATCACGCTCGATGCGCGCCCGTGCGCTGCGCCGCTCGCCGGCTTCAAACAGGTGCAGCCGCGGGTGTTCGCGGGGCTGTTCCCGGTGAAGTCCGAGGATTACGAGAGCTTCCGTGATGCGCTCGCCAAGCTGAAGCTGAACGACTCGGCGCTGCACTACGAGCCGGAGGTTTCGACGGCCCTCGGCTTCGGCTTCCGCTGCGGGTTCCTCGGTCTGCTGCACATGGACATCGTGCAGGAGCGCCTGGAGCGTGAGTACAACCTGGAGCTGGTGACCAGCGCGCCCACGGTGGTCTACGAAGTCGAGCGCACCAACGGCGAGCTGGTCTACGTGGACAATCCTTCGAAGCTCCCTCCGGTCAACGAGATCGCCGCCCTGCGTGAGCCGATCATCACGGCGAACATCCTGTTGCCGCCCGAGCACGTCGGCGCGGTCATCAAGCTATGCACCGAGAAGCGCGGTCGACAGACGAAGATGCAGTATCTCGGTTCGCAGGTTTCGCTGCAGTACGAGCTGCCGCTCGCCGAAGTGGTGCTCGATTTCTTCGACCGGCTGAAGTCGGTCAGCCGCGGTTATGCATCGTTCGATTACGAGTTCAATCGGTTCGAGAGCGCGCCGCTGGTGAAGCTGGATATCCTGATCAACGGCGATCGCGTCGATGCGCTGTCCATCATCGTCCACCGCGACAACGCTTATCAGCGCGGCCGCGAACTGGTCGACAAGATGCAGGAGCTGATTCCGCGGCAGATGTTCGAGGTGGCGGTGCAGGCCGCCATAGGCAGTCACATAGTGGCGCGCGCCAGCGTCAAGGCGCTGCGCAAGAACGTCACGGCCAAGTGCTACGGTGGGGACGTGAGCCGCAAGCGCAAGCTCCTCGAGAAGCAGAAGGAAGGCAAGAAGCGCATGAAACAGCTCGGCTCGGTGGAGATTCCGCAGGAGGCGTTTCTCGCCGTCCTGCAGGTCGGCAAGGAAAAATAACCAATGGTGTTCGACTTCTCGTTCATTCTCGTGGTCGCGACGCTGGCCACGGGGCTCATCTGGGGGCTCGATGCGCTGCTATGGCGTCGCAAGCGGCAGGCCGCGGCAGCCGGCGCACAGCAGCCGCGCGAGCCGGTGATCGTCGAGTACGCGCGCTCCTTCTTTCCAGTGATTCTGGCGGTGCTGCTGATCCGCTCGTTCCTGTTCGAGCCGTTCCGCATTCCCTCCGATTCGATGATGCCGACGTTGCTCGACGGCGACTTCATCTTCGTCAACAAGTTCGTCTACGGGCTGCGGCTGCCGGTGCTGAACACCAAGATCGTGCCGATCGGCGAGCCGCAGCGCGGCGATGTGATCGTCTTTCGCCTGCCGTCCGATCCTGCGACGAACTACATCAAGCGTCTGGTGGGCATGCCGGGCGACCACATCAGCGTGCGCGGCCGTCAGCTGTTCGTGAACGGCGAGCCGGCGCCTGTGAAGCTCATCGGGGTGTACGAGGGGCACGGCCACGACGGGGCGCGCCTCGGCGTGGAGCTGCTCGGCGGCGTCGAGCACCAGGTGCTGTTCCGGCCGGAGCGCTATACGCGCGACTACGACGGGGTGGTGCCGCCCGATCATTACTTCTTCATGGGCGACAACCGCGACAATAGCCGCGACAGTCGCTTTCCCGAAGTGGGCTTCGTGCCGGAGGGGAACCTGGTGGGCAAGGCGGTGCGGATCTGGCTCAACTGGAACCTGCCGGCCGCCCCGATCTGGAGCCGAATTGGGGATCCGATCCGCTGAGCTCAGGGAATCTCTGATTTACCCTGTTTCTGCTGATCTCGAGCCGCTCGAAAAACGTGGCCTTGCGGGCATTTCTTTGAGCTGAACGGTCAGGGCGGTAGGTTAATCAGCGCCCCTTTAGGGTACATTTGGGCCGCCGCGGGCCTGCTGGCCGCAGTCCGCCGGCCGGCCGATCAGCAAAAAACGGATAGCGGGTAGTTCAGAAAATACATGGGGAGGATCGACATGCGTTCCCGCCAGCGCGGCGCCACCTTCATCGGGATGGCGATCATCACCGCCATCCTCGGACTTGGTCTGTACGCCGCGATCCGCCTGACGCCGCTGTACTTCGAGTACATGGCGGTGGTGCGAGCCCTCGAGCAGACGGCCGACGAGCACAAGGGCGGGCCGACCAGCCCGAACGAGCTGCGCAGCTCGCTCGAGCGACGCTGGACCATCGAGGACATCAAGAGCATTCAGCCCAAGGAGATCGACATCCGCAAGGCGGGTGCAGGCTACACGATGCGGGCCTGGTATCGCGCCGAGGCGCCGTTCGTGGGCAACGTCTCGCTGGTGATCGACTTCGACAGGTCGGTGGATGTCAGGCAGTAGACTGAGGGAGTGAGGCGTGAGTCGTGAGGGCCGCGCAGCGCGTCCCCGACGTCGGGTGCGATCAGAACGTTGAAAACAGCAGCACAGTGGCTACAGGACACGCTCGGATATGAGTGCCGCGATCCGGCGTTGCTGGAAGCGGCGCTGACGCATCGTAGCGCCGGCGGCCCGCACTACGAGCGCCTGGAGTTCCTCGGCGACGCTATTCTCAACTGCGTGGTCGCCATGCTGGTGTTCCGCGAATTCGCCTCGGCGGACGAGGGCGAGCTGTCGCGCTTCCGTGCAAGCCTGGTGAGCGGCGATGCGCTCGCGGTAATCGCCGCGGAGATTCAGCTCGGCGAGCAGCTGCGCCTCGGTTCGGGGGAGCTGAAGTCGGGCGGCTTTCGACGCAAATCGATCCTCGCCGATGCGCTGGAGGCGCTGTTCGGCGCCATTTACCTGGATGGCGGGTTCGAGGCCGCCGAGCGGGTCATCGAGCGGCTGTTCGCGCCGCGGCTCGATCGGCTGCCGAGCGCCGCGGAGCTCAAGGATCCCAAGACGCGCCTGCAAGAGGCGCTGCAGGCGCGCGGCTTGCCGTTGCCCGTCTATCAGGTGGAGTCGACATTCGGACAGGCGCACAATCAGTCATTCGAGGTTTCCTGCTCCGTGAAGACGCTCGGGTTGAAAGTGACCGCCAGCGGACCGAGCCGCCGGCGCGCCGAGCAGGCCGCAGCCCAGCTCCTGCTGAGTGCGCTGGAGGGTGCTGAGCAGGAGGACAAGCCGTCATGACCGCGCCGGATGAGCGTTGCGAGGCCGCAGCGGACGAACAGCATCGTTGCGGCTTCGCGGCGGTGGTCGGCCGGCCGAACGTCGGCAAGTCCACCCTCATCAATGCGCTGCTGCGCCGCAAGATCTCGATCGTCAGCCCCAAGCCGCAGACCACGCGTCATCGCATCCTCGGCATTCTCAACCAGCCGAATGCGCAGATCGTCTTCGTGGATACGCCCGGGTTGCACGGCGGCGCGCGACGCGAGATGAATCGCCGTATGAACCGCGCCGCGCTCGCATCTCTGCAGGACGCCGATGTGAACGTATTCGTCGTGGAGGCGCTGCGCTGGACGGACGAGGATCAGCGCGTGCTCACGGAGCTCCAGCGCCAGTCGCGGCCGATCATCGCGGTGGTCAGCAAGGTGGACAAGGTGGCGCTGAAGGAGCGTCTGTTGCCGTTCATGGAAGAGCTGAGCCGGCGCGCGGCGTTCGACGAAGTCGTGCCGGTCTCTGCGCGAACAGGCGTGAATCTCGACCGCCTGCCGGGTCTCATCGCCAATCGCCTGCCGCCGTCCCCGCCGCATTTTCCGCCCGAGCAGATCACGGATCGCAGCGACCAGTTCATGGCGGCGGAGATCGTGCGCGAGAAGCTCACCTGGCGGCTGCGTCAGGAGCTGCCGTACGGCCTCACGGTCTCCATCGAACAGTTCCGCGAGGAAGAGGGGCGGCTGCTCGTCAACGCAATCATCTGGGTGGAGCGGACTGGACAGAAGGCCATCGTGATCGGACACGCTGGAGAGCAGCTCAAGGAAGTGGGCCGCGCCGCACGACTCGAGATGACGGAGCTCTTCAAGCGCCCGGTGCACCTGGAGCTATGGGTCAAGGTGAAGGAGAACTGGTCGGACAGCGAGGCGGCGCTGCGGCAGTTGGGGTATTCGGAAGAATGACTCGCGATTCATGACCCGTGACTGGGGACGCCCATGCCCATTCACCTGCAACCCGCCTATCTCCTTCACCATCGACCGTATCGCGACACCAGCCGGATCCTCGAGCTTTTCACGCGCGACTACGGCCGCGTCTGCCTGTTTGCTCGCGGCGCCCGGGGCGCACGTAAGGCGGGCGCGTCACTGACCTCCATTCTGCAGCCGTTCAATCGCGTGCTGGTGTCATGGACCGGCGGCGGCGAAGCCGGCCGGCTGAGCGCTGCGGAGTTCGACGGCGCGGTGGCCCCGCTGGCGCCCGACCGTCTCGTGAACGGCTTCTACATGAACGAGTTGTTGCTCAAGCTGTTTGCGCGTCAGGACAGTCATCGGGAAGTATTCGAGCTGTACGACGAGGCCGTCCAGGCGCTCAAGCACACGGCCGATCCGCTGCGCATACTCAGAATCTTCGAGAAACGGCTGCTCGACGCGCTCGGCTACGGGCTCGAACTGGAGCGAGACGCCGTGAGCGGCGCACCCATTCAGTCCGATGCGGCGTATCACTACCGCCTGGAGCAGGGGCCGGTCCGCACTTTGGATCTCGCGGACGGCGCACTGGTGTTCGCCGGCGAGACGCTGTTGTCGCTTGCCCGCGAGGACCTGCGGGACCCAGGCGCATGCGTCGAGGCGCGCCGACTGCTGCGCGCGGCTTTGGACCGCTGCCTGGAAGGACGCGAGCTCAAGAGCCGCCGAGTGATGCTGGCGCTGCGGCGCGTGCGCACGGAAGCGTGACGTGCGCCGCGTGGATGCGCGAGACTATGCGTGGCGTCGTACGCGGCTGAGGAGTGTTCGGAGTTGAACAACGTTTCTCTAAGTGAATATCGGTCAGCGCCGCCGATGGCGAGAGAAGTCTTGCCGGCCGTCGTCTTGCGATCACCGCCATTCTGCTGGCTTGGGAGCCTTCGGAGTTGAACAACATTTCTCTAGGAGTGAACGTCGATCACGTGGCTACACTGCGGCAGGCGCGCCGCGCGAGCTACCCGGATCCGTTGCTGGCCGCCTTGATCGCCGAGCAGTCCGGCGCCGACAGCATCACGATCCACCTGCGTGAGGATCGGCGCCACATTCAGGATCGCGATGTGCGGTTGTGCCGGCAGGCGCTGCAGACCCGTCTCAACCTGGAGATGGCCGCCAGCGCGGAGATGGTCGCACTCGCCTGCGAGATCCGCCCGCCCGACTGCTGCCTGGTGCCGGAGCGCCGTGAGGAAGTGACCACCGAGGGCGGCCTGGACGTGGTCGCCCGGGAAGCTGAGTTGCGCGAGGTTTGCGCCCGGCTCGCACAGCGCGGCGTGCGCGTTTCGCTGTTCATCGACCCCGAGCGCGAACAGATCGAAGCGGCTGTACGCGTGGGGGCGCCCGTCATCGAGCTGCATACCGGCGCATATGCAGAGGCGAGCGGCGAGCGCCAGGCGATCGAGCTCATGCGCATCAAGGACTCAGCGCGCCTCGCCGCAGACCTCGGTCTGACGGTGCACGCCGGTCACGGGCTGCACTATCACAACGTGCAGCCAATCGCCGCGATCGAGCAGATCGTGGAGCTGAACATTGGCCATGCGATAGTCGCTCGCGCCTTGCTCGACGGCATGGCGCGCGCAGTGAGCGAGATGAAGCGGCTCATGGCCGAGGCGCGCGGCGCGCCGGCGGCCAGTCGTTCATGATCTTCGGTATCGGAACGGATGTGGTGCGCCTTGAGCGCGTCCAGCACGTCTATGAGCGCTTTGGCGGGAAATTCGTCGAACGGCTGTTGTTGCCGGCGGAAGCGCAGGCGTTCAGCGGCTATTCGCGTCCGGCGCGCTTCCTGGCCATGCGCTTCGCAGCGAAGGAGGCGATCGTCAAGGCGATGGGCACCGGCTTCGCTCACGGGATGTGGATCCGCGACACGGGCGTGGTGCAGAACGCCTGGGGCAAACCCGAGATCATCTGGTCGGAGCGCGGTCTCGCAATGTGCGAGAAGCTCGGCGTCGGGGAAGGGCACATTACGCTGACCGACGAGGCGGGGCTGATCGTGGCGGTCGCGGTCTTGATGAGAAGAAGCGGTTAGCGGGCGGCGGTCGGCGGCCAGGTTGGCGGTCGCCGCGTTGTCGACCAAGCTGGCATGGAGACTCTCGCCGCCAGCACGGCTCGGGACCCACTCACTGTCGACTTTCGGCCCAGATGCACCGTGCTTCGTATGAAGGGACTTCGCCGCCCATGACGCGACAACCCTCGGACCCAACCGCCAACCGCTAACCGCCAACCGCTAACCGCTAGCCCTCAACCGCCAACCGCTGACCGCTTCTCCTCCCCATGGCCGTATTCGTTTTCGATATCGAAACCATTCCGGACGTAGAACTCGGGCGCCGCCTGTACGACCTGCACGACCTGAGCGACAAACAGGTTGGCTACGTGATGCAGGCGCGGCGACGCGAAGAGTCTGGTACGGAGTTCCTGTCGTATGAGCAGCAGCGGATCGTCGCCATTTCGGTCGCGCTGCGCACCCGCGACGTGTTCAAAGTCTGGTCTCTCGGCGACCTACAGGCGTCGGAAGGCGAGATTATCCAGCGCTTCTTCGATGGCGTGGAGAAGTACACGCCGGACCTCGTGTCATGGAACGGCGCCGGCTTCGATCTGCCCGTGCTGCATTACCGGGCGATGCGTCACGGCGTGGTCGCGCCGCGCTACTGGGAGACGGGCGAGGGCGATCAGGCGTTTCGCTGGAACAACTATCTGAGCCGCTATCACGCGCGGCATCTCGACTTGATGGACGTATTGTCAGGCTACCAAGCGCGCGCTCGCATCAGCCTGCAATCGGCGGCCAACTTGCTTGGTCTGCCCGGCAAGCTCGGCATGAGCGGGGATAAGGTGTGGGACGCGTGGCTCGATGGGCGTCTCGACTTGATCCGCGACTACTGTGAGACAGACGTGCTGAACACGTTCCTGATTTATCTGCGTTTCGAGTTGATGCGCGGGCGGTTGCTGCGCGAGGAGTATGCAGCCGAAATCGCACGGGTGCGGGAAGCGCTTCGCATTCAGCCGCAGGCCCACTTTCAGGAATTCCTGAATGCGTGGCAAGCAGCTGATGCAATCAGTGCGCCGGTGCGGTGAGCACGTGAGCATAGCCCCCATGAGAAAAGACGGCGGCCGGCCGGCGCGGCGGATCGCAACGGCTGAGGTCATCGATTTGTCTCATGACGGCCGCGGCGTGGCGCGCGTGGACGGCAAGACCGTGTTCATCGACGACGCGCTGCCGGGCGAGCGCGTCGAGTGGGCGCTGGTCAAGCGCGGGCGCAACTTCAACGAAGGCCGTCTCGAGCGTGTGCTGCTCGCCTCGGCGGATCGAGTCGAGCCTCGATGCGCCCACTTCGGCGTGTGCGGCGGGTGTGCGCTGCAGCACCTGAGCCCGCAAAAGCAGATCGAATTCAAGCAGCAGCAGCTCAGCGAGGCGCTCACCCGCATCGGCCGCGTTGCGCCCGAGCGGGCGCTGCCGCCGTTGCAGGCGGGTGTGTGGGGTTATCGGCGCCGCGCGCGACTCGCTGCTCGATGGGTGGCGAAGAAGAACCGGACCGTGGTCGGATTCAGAGAGCGCAGCGCCCCATATGTCGCTGATCTCAGCCGTTGCGAGATTCTCGAGCCTCCGGTGGATGCGCTCATCGGGCCACTGTCGGTGCTGGCGAGCTCGCTGAGCATCCGTAACCGCCTGCCGCAAATCGAAGTCGCGAGGGCCGACAACGCGACGGCGCTCGTGGTGCGCGTGCTCGATGAGCCGACCGCCCACGATCGGGTCTTGCTCGAGCAGTTCGCCGCTGAGCACGGGGTGCAGATCTTCTTGCAGCCGGGCGGCTATGAGACGGTCGCGCCGCTGGTCGAGGGATACGAGCCGCTCGAGTATCGTTTGCCAGGCGAGCTGCTGCTGAGATTCGAGCCGACCGATTTCGTGCAGGTGAACGGCGCGCTCAACGTCATGATGATCGAGCGCGCGCTCGAGTTGCTGGCGCCCGGGCCGGGCGAGCGTGTGCTCGACCTGTTCTGCGGCCTTGGCAATTTCTCGCTGCCGCTGGCGCGCAGCGGGGCTCATGTCGTGGGCGTCGAGGGCGAGGCTTCGCTCGTCGCTCGCGCGCGCGCCAATGCAGAACGCAATGGCCTCGCCGCGCGCACCGAGTTCTTCGCGTCCAATCTCGCCGATCCAACCGCTCTCGACTCGCCATGGGCCAAGCGCAGCTACGACAAGGTCCTGCTCGATCCGCCGCGCGCCGGCGCCCGGGAGGTTTTGCCGATGATCGGCCGGTCGGCGGCGCGAACCATCCTCTATGTCTCCTGCCATCCCGGGAGCCTTGCGCGCGACGCGGGGTTGCTCGTTCACGAGCACGGTTATCGGCTGCTCGCGGCGGGCGTGATGGATATGTTTCCGCATACGGCGCACGTCGAATCGGCGGCGCTGTTTGTCAGAACAGGCGGTTAGCGGTTGGTTCAGGCGGGTGCTATGTTTCAGAGCGATGCGCCTTGACCAGCATTGCGCCGACCGCCGGCCAGCTCGCTCTTCACTAACTGCTAACCGACAACCGCTCTCCGCATGACGCTCGGCCCCCTGATGATCGACATCGCAGGCGTGAGCCTCACCGAGGAGGATCGCGAGCTGCTGGCCCATCCACTGGTCGGCGCCGTCATTCTTTTCACCCGCAACTTCGAGAGCATCGAGCAGCTCGAGCGGCTGGTGGCCGAGATCCGGGCGCTGCGCACGCCGCCGTTGCTGGTGACCGTGGATCATGAAGGCGGGCGGGTGCAGCGCTTCCGCAGCGGCTTCACGGCGCTGCCGTCGATGCGCCTGATCGGGCGGGAATACGATCTCGATCCGCAGTCCGGCCTGACGCTCGCGCGCCAATGTGGATGGCTGATGGCGGCGGAGCTGCGCGCCGTGGGCGTGGATATGAGCTTCGCACCATGCGTCGACCTCGATTACGGGGTGAGCAGCGTGATCGGGGATCGGGCTTTCCACCGTGACGCCCGCGTGGTCGCCGACCTGGCGGTCGCCTTCATGGGCGGCATGCGCGCAGCAGGGATGGCCGCCACCGCCAAGCATTTCCCCGGACATGGCGCGGTCGCGCCGGATTCTCACGTGGCGGTGGCCGTAGACCGGCGCGAGCTCGCGGACATGGACCAGGATCTGCACCCCTACCGCCGCCTTATCGACAACGGTCTGCCTTCGATCATGGCCGCTCACGTGATTTTTCCGGCCGTGGATCCGCAGCCGGCGGGCTTTTCCGCCCGGTGGCTGCGCGCAGAGCTCCGTGGGCGGCTGGGCTTTCAGGGGGCGATCTTTACCGACGACCTGTCCATGGCGGGCGCGGGGGCGGCGGGCGGGCCGGCGGAACGGGCCTCGGCGGCGCTGCAGGCGGGCGCGGACGTACTTTCTCTGTGCAACGATCGCCAAGGTGTGCTGCAAGTCATCGATTCTTTGCGAGGGAGCGGCGATCCTCTGAGCCAAGTTCGTATGGCGCGCCTGCATGGAAAACCGGGTGAAACCCGCCCGGCGCTGTACGCCTCGGCGCAATGGCGGGCCTGCGAGAGCGCGATCAAGAGCTGCCTGGAGCGTCCCAACCTGAGTCTGGACTCGTGAAATGAGCGCTGACGCCTCCCGGGGGCTCGATCCCGGGCTCGATCCGCGGTTGCTCGAGCAGCTGGTGCACTGCGCCCCGGACGGGGTGACCGTCTGCGACGCGCACGCCGCGGATTGTCCCGTGGTGTTCGTCAACGCCGCCATGGAACAGCTCACTGGCTACCCGGCCTCGGCGCTCGTGGGCCGGAACCTGCGCCTGCTGCACGCCGACGACCGCGACCAGGAGGGGCTCGAACGGATCCGCGTCGCATTGCGCGAGGGCGTCGCCTGCCGTACGACGCTGCGCAATTATCGACGCGACGGCGCGATGTTCTGGAACGAGCTGCGGATTGCGCCGCTGCGCGACGCCTCAGGGCGCATCAGCCACTACGCGAGCTTCCATCGCGACCTGAGCGAGCGGCTGATCCAAGGCGCGCGCGAGGAGCCGCGCGATCCTGCCTTGAGCACCCAGACGATGCTCGCGTACCTGCGCGACGACAAGCTGACCGGATTGCTGCGCCGGCCATACTTCGAGGAGCTCGTGCGGCGCGATTGGGGCCTTGCACAGCGCGAATCGCGGCGCCTCAGCTTCATCCTGTTCGACCTGGACTACTACGCGCACTACAAGGAAATATTCGGCAAACCAGGCGCTGACCAGTCCTTTCGCCGGATTGCACGCGTGATTGGCGGGTGTTTTCGCCGCTCCACCGACCTGTGCGGGCGGTTCGACGAGGACCAGATCGCGGCGCTCACCACCGGGCTCGATCTCACGCAAGCCGCCAAGCTGGCTGAAACCGTGCTCGGACGCGTGCGCGACCTCGCCGTGCATCATCCCCGATCGCTCATTTCCCGCTACGTTACGGCGAGCGCCGGCGTCGTCTCGCTCGTGCCGTCCCACAATGCGGATCCTTCGCAGATCTACGAGGCTGCGTACAAGGCGCTGAAGGATGCGAAGGATCTCGGGCGCAACCGCGTCGTCAGCTTCGAGTGCGGCTGAGGTCTGTCAGGAAAGAAGCGGGTAGCGGATCGTTCAGAGGCGCTGCAGCGCCTGCCGCTGCGATTACTGACCAGCCTTCACTGGCGTGATCAGCGCGATGACTCCGAACTTCGGGTGATCGATGTAGTGCCGCTCGTTGCTGCGCATTCGTCGCGACTGGCGTAGCACGTACTGCCGGCCGGGCGCATCAGCCGGCGCGAACGTCAGATCGAGCGTGAGATGCAGATAGCGTCCGCGGGTGAGCGCGATTTGGCCGCCGAGCCCGCTCGCCGCCGGCGCCAGCGTGGCGACAGGCAGAAAGCGCGCGTCATTGCGCCCGTAACCCGGCTGCGTCCAGCCGATGTGCGCGATGGGTCGGTAGTCGCGGCTGCGGCGCAGCGTCTCCTGCACCGCCGTCAGCTGCTGGCGCGAAGCGGGCAGTGCGGGAAAGCTCTCGGGCGCAGGCGGCGGAGGAGGCGTGCTCACGCTGAACGGGGAGTCGTCCGGTATGGCGGCGCGCTCGCCGCTCGCGGCCTCCGTCTCCCAGTGCTCCGGGGTCGAGTGATCGCTCAGGTGACGAAAGATCACGAGCTCGACATCGTATGACTGCAACTCCTGCGCTGAGGCGGCGCTCAGCGCAAGCAGCGTGCAGGCGCTCAGCAGCGCGCGCCAGCGCCGCGCGCGCGGAGAAAACAGCCGTCCGGCCGGTAGCGAGCAGCGGGTGTTCATGGTCTGCAGTTTAGCAGGCGCGCCGTGCGCTCAGCGCCTCGCCGAGCGGCGATTCTGCTGGGGCGCAGGCGGGCGCTTCGACAACTCATCGAGCATCTCCTCCACCGCCGCGAAGCGCTGCTCGTCCTGCTCCATCGTGCGCGTGAAGCGCAGCTTCACGCCGCCTTCGAGGCGATGCGTGCGTGAGTTCTTCTGCACGTAGCTGATCAATGTGGCCGGGTCCACCCGGGTGTCGCCGTCGAACGTCACTGAGCCGCCGCCGGGTCCGACGTCGATCTTGCGCAGACCCAGCGCCCGGGCGCGCTGCTTGAGGGCGGCCACGCGGAACAGGTTCTTGGCCGGCTGCGGCGGCAGGCCGAAGCGATCGATCATCTCGACCTGCAGCTCACGCAGCTCTTCGGGCGTGGCCGCCGCGGCGATGCGCTTGTACTGCACCAGCCGCAGGTGAACGTCGGGCAGGTAGCTCTCCGGGAGCAGCGCCGGTACGTGCAGGGTTACCTCGGGCCCCTGGTGCATCGGCTGGTCGAGCTGCGGGATTTTGCCGGACTTGAGCGCTTGGACTGCGCGTTCCAGCATTTCCATGTATAGCGCGTAACCGATTTCCTGGATCTGCCCGCTTTGCTCCTCGCCGAGCAATTCGCCGGCGCCGCGAATCTCGAGGTCGTGCGTGGCGAGCGTGAATCCGGCGCCCAGATCCTCCAATGATTCGATCGCTTCCAGCCGTTTCACTGCATCGGCAGTCATTGCGTTGCGCGGCGGCGTGAGCAGATACGCGTAAGCCTGGTGATGCGAGCGACCGACGCGGCCGCGCAGCTGGTGCAGTTGCGCGAGGCCCAGCTTGTCGGCGCGATCGATGATGATGGTGTTCGCCGACGGCACGTCGATGCCGCTCTCCACGATGGTCGTGCACACCAGCAGATTGGTGCGCTGGTGATAGAAGTCGAGCATGATCTGCTCGAGCTCGCGCTCGCGCATCTGGCCGTGGCCGACGGCGATGCGCGCTTCGGGGACGAGCTCGCCGAGCGCCTTGGCGGTCTTCTCGATCGTCTCGACGCTGTTGTGGACGAAGTAGATCTGGCCGCCGCGGCGGATTTCGCGCAGGCAGGCTTCGCGAATGGCCGCCGCGTCCCACTGGCTGACGAAAGTCTTGATGGACAGGCGCGCCGCGGGCGGCGTAGTGATCAGCGACAGCTCGCGCAGGCCGCCCATCGCCATATTGAGCGTGCGCGGGATCGGCGTCGCGGTCAGCGTGAGCACGTCCACTTCGGCGCGCAGTTGCTTGAGCCGCTCCTTGTCCTTCACGCCGAAGCGATGTTCCTCATCGATGATGATCAGGCCCAGGCGCGCGAACTTCACACCGCTTTGCAGCAGTCGATGGGTGCCGACGACGATGTCCGTACGGCCGCTTTCCAGACCTTGCAGCACTTGGGCGACCTCGCGCGTGCTGCGAAAGCGCGACAGCGACTCCACTTTCACCGGCCAATCGGCGAAACGGTCCGCGAACGTCTGGTAATGCTGCTGCGCGAGCAGCGTGGTCGGGACCAGCACGGCCACCTGCTTGCCTGCCTGAACCGCGACGAACGCTGCGCGCAGCGCGACTTCGGTCTTGCCAAAGCCGACGTCGCCGCACACCACGCGGTCCATCGGCCGCCCGCTCGAGAGGTCGGCGACCACGGCTTCGATCGCCTGCGCCTGATCCGGCGTTTCCTCGAACGGGAAGGCGGCCGCGAACGCTCGCAGCTCCGCGTCGTTCGCGGCGAGCTGCTCGCCTTGACGCGCGGCTCGCCGCGAGTACAAATCGAGCAGCTCGGCGGCCGTATCGCGGATGCGCTGCGCCGCCTTTTTCTTGGCCTTTTCCCAAGCGTCGCCGCCCAGCTTGTGCAGCGGCGCCGTCTCGGCCGGGGCGCCCGTATAGCGGCTCACGAGATCGAGCGCATGCACGGGCACGTACAGCTTGTCGCCGTCGGCGTATTCCAGCAGCAGGAACTCGCTTTTCAGTCCGCCCACATCCAGCGTCGTCAAGCTGATATAGCGACCCACGCCGTATTCCTCATGCACGACCGGGGCGCCCGGGTGCAGATCGGTCAGGTCGCGGATGATCTTCTCGGGATCGCGCTCGGCGCGCCGGCGGCGCCGTTCCTGTCGCGCGCGTTCGCCGAACAGCTGTTCTTCGGCGATGAGCGCGACATGCGGCTCGTCCAGCACGAGGCCGGTGGCGATCGGCGCCACGGTGACGGCCATCTCGGCGGCGCCGTCGATGAATGCGCCCCAGCTCTCGATGAGTTGCGGTTGCATGCGCGCTTCCCGCAGCACGTCGAGCAGCATCTCGCGCCGGCCGGCCGATTCGGCCGCGAGCAGCACGCGGCCGTTGAAGGAGCCGAGGAACTGCGTGAGCGCCCGCGCCGGATTGTCGCTCCTGGGATCGATCCGCAGACTCGGCGGCGGACGCGTTGCGAGGTTCTCGAACGGCAGCGTCTGCATCAGCGGATCCAGCTCGACGCTCGAGATCTCGATGCGGCGCAGCTCCGCAAGACGCCCGGCAAATTCGCCGGCCGACATGAAGATCTCCTGCGGCTCGAGAATCGGTCGCTGCGCATCATGGCGGCGCTGCTCGTAGCGCTCCTGGACTTCGCGGACCGCCTGATCGGCGAGGACGGCGATCTCGACGTCGGCGGCCGTCAGCGCGTTTCGCGGGAGGTAATCGAACAGCGTGGCGGTCGAGTCGAAGAACAAGGGTAAGTAGTACTCGGCGCCGGCCGGAGGCGCGCCTTCGGCGATGTCCTGGTAGACGGACATACGGGTCAGATCACCCGCGAAGCGATTGCGAAAGCGCCGCTTGAACTCACGCACGCCTTCCGCAGTGAGCGGGAACTCGCGGGCCGGAAGCAGCCGCAGCGCCGACGTTTTCTCCCCCGAGCGCTGCGTGTCCGCATCGAAGGTGCGAATCGTCTCGACCTCGTCGTCGAACAAGTCGATGCGGTATGGCGCATCACTGCCCATGGGGTACAGATCTATCAACGAGCCGCGCACGGCGAACTCGCCCGGCGCCATGACCTGAGAAACCGCGACGTAGCCGGCGCCGCTCAGACGCTCGCGGAACGCCGCCAGATCGAGCGTCTCGCCGACCTTCAGGTCGAACGCGTGCGCGTCGATGTACGCCTGCGGAGCGAGCCGCTGCAGCACTGTCTCGAGGTCGACGATGACGATCCCGCGTTGCATCCGCGGAAGCTGTGCGAGCAGCCGCAGTCGTTGCGAGACAATGTCCGGGTGCGGCGAGAACAGGTCGTACGGCAGCGTCTCCCAGGCGGGGAACAGCTCCACGGTGAGCTGCGGATCGCGAAAGAACCGGAGCTCGTCCTCGAGGCGGCTCGCCTGACGCGCATCATTGGCGATGACCAGCAGCGGGCCGGACGCTTTGCGCGCGGCTTCGGCGAGCCACAGGGATGCGGCCGAGCCGTACAGCTGGCCCCAGCGCACCTGCATCTGAGCTTTGCTCGGTAGTAAGGGTCGGTCGGTCATCTGAGTTGATTGAGCCCGCAGGCCGCTGTCGTCACGCCAATAGATCGCACTCGGGTCGACGCGGCGGGCGTCCCCGAAGGGCGCGCAGGTTAGCACAGGGTGGGGTCGTGAACGGTCGGTGCAGGACGTGTGCATGCGTCGATCACACGGAATGCGGGTCCATCACACAGGCGAGGCTCGGAACCGCGGCCCGGGCCGTGTAGTTCATACCAAGCGGTTCGGCTCGGGGCGGCCAGCTCGGGCGATCGGCTCGGGCGATCGGCTCAGGCGATCGGCTCAGGCGATCGGCTCAGGCGATCGGCTCAGGCGGTCGGCTCGATGGGGCGAGCGGCGGTTCGTGCGGACGCTTCGCGGCCATGCGTCGTGCGTCGGCGATCGAAGGCGATAGCGACTTCGATGCGTAACTCTTTAAGACGAGGGTGTGATATGAGCGAGTATCAGATCGGAGTGGTCGTCGGCAGCCTGCGGCGCGAGTCTTACAACGCCAGATTCGCCGATGCGGTCGTCAGACTGGCGCCTAAGGAGTTTTCGTTCAAACGGCTGCGTATCGACGATCTGCCCCTCTATAACCAGGATGACGACGATCATCAGGCGGAGTCGGTCAGGCGACTGAAGAGTGAAATCCAGTCATCGCAGGGCTTGTTGTTCGTCACGCCAGAGTACAATCGTTCGATGCCTGGCGTATTGAAGAACGCGCTGGATCATGCCTCGCGGCCGTACGGTCAGAGCGCATGGGCGGGCAAACCCGCAGGCGTCATTGGCGTATCGATCGGTTCGATCGGTACGGCTATTGCGCAGCAGCACCTGCGCAATTCACTCGCATACCTCGACATGCCGACCATGGGTCAGCCGGAGGTCTTCATCCACGTTGAGGACGGTTTCTTCACGGACTCGGGCGAGCTGGCGAGCGGCGAGACGCGCAACTTCCTGCAAGGCTGGATGGACAAGTACGTGGCCTGGGTCAAGGCGCACGCCGGCTGAGCGGCGTCGCGGATCCTCGGACTGCGGCGGCCGCTGCCATGCATGGGCGCATGGCGAACGCTCGGATACTCATCGGCGCGGCCTCCTGGACGGATCCGAGCCTGGTCAGCTGCCGCAAGTTTTATCCGCCCGAGGTGAAGTCCGCGGAGCAGCGGTTGCGCTACTACGCTGAGCGCTTTCCCATCGTCGAGGTCGACAGCTCGTACTACGCGCTCCCGTCGTCGCGTAACGCCAGCCTCTGGGCGGAGCGCACGCCGCCGCAGTTCGTATTCAACATCAAGGCGTTCAGGCTCCTGACGCAGCATCAGACGGATCCCAAGGTGTTGCCTGCGGAGGTGAGCGGCGCGCTTACTGTCGAACCGGGCCGCACCGTGTACTACAGCGATCTTCCGGCCGAAGCCCAGGACGAGGTCTGGCGGCAGTTCCTGCTGGCGCTCGAGCCGTTGCGGACGGCGGGCAAGCTGGGCGCGCTGCTGTTTCAGTTTCCGAAGTGGTTCGTGGTGGGGCGCTCAAGCTACGATCATCTGCGCGAGCTGCGCAGGCGCCTCGAAGGCTACTGTGTGGCGATCGAGTTCCGGCATCCTTCCTGGTTCAGCGAGCGGCATCGCGCTTCGACGCTGGCGTTCGAGCGCGAAGCGCGATTCTGCAACGTCATCGTCGATGAGCCGCAGACCACGGCTTCGAGCATCCCGGCGGTCTGGGAGGCGACCACCGACCGGCTGGCGATGCTGCGCATGCATGGGCGCAACGCGCAGATGTGGGACAAGAAGGGACTGAAGACCTCCACTGAGCGCTTCGACTACGACTACTCCCGTGATGAGCTCCGGCAATTCCTCGTCCCGGTGCGCAACCTTGCGGCGCAGGTGAGCGCCGTGCACGTCATCTTCAACAACAACAAGGAGGACCAGGGGATCCGCGGCGCCCGCATGCTGCGCGAGCTGCTGGAAAACGAGACGGCTGCGTAAGCGTGCGCCGCCGGCGCAGGAGCCGAAAAGCGGACGGATTCTGGTTGCACGAGCGTCGCTGCTCGCACGAGCGCTCGCCGTCGTACTTCGAGCGCCGGGCGACTTGGGCGCCGAGCGCCGCTCGTGGGCGTCCCTTTCGTCCGCGCCTTCGCGCACAATGAGCGCATGGTCAAGGCGCGCGGCTTCATTCTCCAGGCGAGCTATCGGGTGATCGTCGAGCCCGACGGGAGCCGCATCCCTGTGGTGCACCTCTACGGTCGGCTCGAAGGCGGCGGGGCGTTCCTGGTGCGCGACGACCGACGTCGGCCGCACTTCTACGTTCGCCGCGCGGACGCTGCGCGCGCCGCGCTGCTGGGCGTGCGCTGTCTGCCGGATGAGCGGCGCACCTTCGAAGGCGTTGCGGTGAGCAGGATCGAAGCAGCGACGCCTTCGGACGTTCCGCAGCTGCGCGAGCGGCTGCACGAGGCAGGCGTCGAGACCTTCGAAGCCGACGTGCGTTTTGCGGTGCGCTATCTGATCGAGCGTGGCGTCAAGGGCGGTTGCGAGATCGAGGGGCCCGCCGCGCCCGAGCCCGGATTCGATCTGGTGTTTCGCAATCCCGAGCTGCGTCCGGCCGATGTGCAAGTCGAGCCGCGCGTGCTGTCGTTCGACATCGAGACGGACGCCGCGGGCGAGCGGCTGCTGGCCATATCGATGTATGGCCGAGGCGCCGACGGCGTGTTGCTCGATGAGGTGTTGATCGTCGACGACGCCGGTCGTGAGACGCCGCCGCACGCCCGAAGCTGCAGGACCGAGTTCGCGGCGCTGGACCTGTTCTGCCAGCGTATCAAGGAGTTCGATCCGGACGTGCTCACCGGCTGGAACACCATCGATTTCGATCTCACCGTGCTGCAGCGGATTGCGCTGCGCTTGCGCCACCGACTCGAACTTGGACGGGAGCCCGGCGCCATGAGACTGCGCCAGGCGCAAGGGTACTTCGGCAGTGGTCAGGCGAGCATTCCCGGCCGCTTGGTGCTCGACGGCATCGATCTGCTGCGCGGCGCCTTCGTGCGCATGGAGGATTACTCGCTCGACGCGGTGGCCCGCGATGTGCTGGGAGAAGGCAAAGCCGTGGCCGGCGACGTGCGTGACCGGATGGCCGAGAACATCCACAACTATCATTACGATCTGCCGGCGTTCTCGCTATGTGCCCGAACCGAGCGCCGACTCGCCTATACGATCGTGGTGCGCCTCGAGTTAGTGCGG
>Ga0079224_100002359_pt1 | contig 22870 bp, 21 predicted proteins | sample Stecom2015_FD_80414 | JGI IMG/M metagenome (GOLD analysis project Ga0079224, IMG submission 80414) | Agricultural soil microbial communities from Utah to study Nitrogen management - Steer compost 2015 | ecosystem: Environmental > Terrestrial > Soil > Agricultural land | place: USA: Utah... | reverse complement strand
GAGCACTGACGGTCCGTGCGCGCCGCCCGCCGGGCGATGCGGGCGGCGCGGGCGATCAGACCGAGCCGCCCCCGACCCGGCGGATCACCTTGGCCACGATCGAGGACACGACGAGCCAGAAGATCGCCGCGATGCCGTAGTTGATCAGCACGCTCAGCTTGGGGTCGGTGGGCTGGAACAGGTCGTGGAATCCCAGGGCGAGCCCCTCCGACCAGTCGGCGGCCCACGACACGATGCTGTTGTCCGGGTTGGCTTCGCCGATCACGAAGATGATGTGCCCGACGAGGATCAGCGCGAAGATCAGGCCGGCCCAGCGGACGATCCCGGCGAGCAGGCCCACGGCACGCTCGCGGATCGCCGACCAGTCGACCGAGGGCGACTTCTTCTCCGCGCGCCTCGAACCCTGTCCGGTGGTGTTCTCGCGCGGTTGCTGAGTGGCCTCGTTCGTCTCCGTGGGGACCGACGGCTGAGGCACCTGGGCGGCTTCGGAACCGACGCCGCCACCCGCGCTACCCTGCGCGTTCTTCTCCGTGTGCTCACCCATACCGGCAGTCTGACACGTCCCATGAGCATTTGCTACGTGCCAGTAACCTCCCGTTGACGCTCCCGCGTAACGTTTCGATGTCACCGACACCCTCGTCAACACTTGACGGCTTGGGTTAGCCTCGAGCCCGTGGCACGCGCACTCCTGCTTCGCTGCCGCGACGGGGCCTGATCGGACCGGCTCCCCGTCGCGGGGTTTCGTCGTGCCGGTCTGAGACCGAGGCCCTTTTCAGAAGCGAGCAGGAGCAGAAACCTTCATGAGCACGCCCGAGAGCGGAATCCCTCAGACCAATTCCTCCGCGTCTTCCGTGTCGTCCGCGAGCAACATCCGCACGCCCTCCCGGCCCGCGCCCGCCGACCAGAAGGTGTGGAACCCGCAGCGCGGCTCGTCGATGCCGTACCACCGCTACCAGCCGTGGCATCGCCTGGTCGAGGACATCCAGCTCCCCGACCGCACCTGGCCCGACAAGCGCATCGAGCGCGCGCCGCTGTGGTGCGCCGTGGACCTGCGCGACGGCAACCAGGCGCTGATCGACCCGATGTCGCCGGCCCGCAAGCGCAAGTTCTTCGACATGCTCGTGCGGATGGGCTACAAGGAGATCGAGGTCGGTTTCCCCGCAGCCAGCCAGACCGACTTCGACTTCGTCCGCGAGATCATCACCGACGGCGCGATCCCCGACGACGTACGCATCCAGGTGCTGACCCAGTGCCGCCCCGAGCTGATCGAGCGCACCTTCCAGGCACTCGAGGGCGCACCGCGCGCGATCGTGCACATCTACAACTCGACGTCGATCCTGCAGCGGCGCGTGGTCTTCCGCGAGGAGCGTGAGGGCATCAAGAAGATCGCGCTGCAGGGCGCCGAGCTGGCTGCCGAGTACGCGGCCAAGTACTCCGACACCGACTTCCGCTTCCAGTACTCGCCCGAGTCCTACACCGGCACCGAACTGTCCTACGCCGCCGAGGTGTGCAACGCGGTGGCCGACATCTGGCAGCCGACTCCGGACCGGCCGGTGATCATGAACCTGCCCGCGACGGTCGAGATGGCGACACCGAACGTCTACGCCGACTCGATCGAGTGGATGGGGCGCAACCTCGAGGGCCGCGACTCGATCATCCTGTCGCTGCACCCGCACAACGACCGTGGCACCGGTATCGCCGCCGCCGAGCTCGGCTACCAGGCCGGTGCCGACCGCATCGAGGGCTGCCTGTTCGGCAACGGCGAGCGCACCGGCAACGTCGACCTCGTCGCACTGGGCATGAACCTGTTCAGCCAGGGCGTCGACCCGCAGATCGACTTCTCCGACATGGACGAGATCAAGCGGACGGTCGAGTACTGCAACCAGCTGCCCGTTCCCGAGCGCAGTCCATGGGGCGGCGACCTGGTGTTCACCGCGTTCTCCGGCAGCCACCAGGACGCGATCAACAAGGGCTTCGACGCGCTGCGGGCCGCCGCCGACAAGGCGGGCACACCGGTCGACGAGTTCCCGTGGGAGGTTCCGTACCTGCCGATCGACCCGAAGGACGTCGGCCGCACCTACGAGGCCGTCATCCGCGTGAACTCGCAGTCCGGCAAGGGCGGTATCGCCTACATCATGAAGAGCGAGCACCAGCTGGACCTGCCGCGCCGCCTGCAGATCGAGTTCTCCCAGGTCGTGCAGCACTACACCGACTCGGAGGGCGGCGAGGTCGACCCGGAGACGATGTGGACGGCGTTCTCGCGCGAGTACCTCGAGTCGACGTCTCCGCTGAAGCTGGAGAACGCGCACGCCTCCGCCACGGCCGACGGTTACGAGGTGACGGCGACCGTCCTCGTGGACGGCGACGAGCGGGAGATCAGCGGCCAGGGCAACGGCCCGATCGCGGCGTTCTTCGACGCGCTGGCGACCGTCGGCTACGACCTGCGTCTCATGGACTACAGCGAACACACCCTGTCGCCGGGTGACGACTCGCGTGCCGCCTCGTACATCGAGTGCGGCATCGGCGACAAGGTGTACTGGGGCGTGGGCATCGACCCGTCGATCGTCACGTCGTCCCTGCGCGCGGTGGTCTCGGCCATCAACCGCGCACACCGCTGAGCGTGTTCCGTTCGATCATCCGCGTCGCCAGGTCGACGTAGTGGTCGCGCACCTCGGCGGGTTCGACGATGCGCACCTCGGGTCCGAACGGCAGTAGTTGGCCGGCCGCGATCCGCGGTTCCTCGAGCGCGAGCGTGACGTCGGTCCAGCCGTCGGCGCCCTCGTCCGCGGTGGCGAGGGCGCCGGCGACGACCTCGGCGTCGAGGGCGCGCGGCAGGATGCGCATGCCGACGGGGCTCAGCCGCACCCGCACGTCGCAGCGCCGCACGGACCGTTCGAAGCGTGCCGACGATCGTTGCCACCAGCCTGCGAGGTCGAAGTCGGTGGGCCGGTCGAACGGTTCGCCGAGGTCGTCGACGTTGCCGATGCGGCCTGCGCGGTAGGTGCGGATGTCGTCGGTGCCGCTCACACGCGCGATGAGGTACCAGACGCCGGCTTTGAGTACGAGGCCGAGCGGTTCGACGGTGCGTGTCACGTTCGTGTCGCCGCGCCGGTAGTCGACGCGCATGCGCCGTTGGTGCCACACGGCGGCGGCCAGTTCGCCGAGCACGCCTTCGTTGTGGTCGCCTCCGTCGCCGCCGCTGAACCAGGTGGGTGCGTCGAGGTGGAAGCGTTGGGCGACGTGTTGGGCTTGGTCGCGTAGCGGGGTGGGCAGGGTCGCGGTGACTTTGGCGTGGGCGGCGGCCACGGCGTTGCCGAGGCCGAGTTCGGTCAGTGCGCGGGGGACGCCCATGGCGAAGATGGCGACGGCTTCGCGGGTGGTGAGGCCGTCGAGTCGGCTCCGCCAGCCGTCGACGAGGCGGACGCCGCCGTGGCGGCCGGGTTCTGTCCACAGTGGTACGCCGACGTTCTGCAGTGCGGCGATGTCGCGGTGCATCGTGCGTTCGGAGACGTCGAGTGCCTCGGCGAGTTCGGCGATGGTCGCGGTTTGGCGGCGTTGCAGGGTGAACAGGAGCGCCACGAGGCGTTCGGCTCGCATGGGTTGCATTGTGCGCCGGTCGTTGCCGGTGCGCAGGGGTTACCGGTAGCCGGTGGCGTCGGCGGGTTTGCCGGGTTGTTCGACTTCGGCGATGTAGCGCCACGCGTCGGGCCGGCTGCCGTCGACGTCATCGATGTCGTAGATCTGGGCCAGGTGGCCGCTGGACAGGGTTTGCGCGGCGAAGCGGTGTTTGTCGGGGTCGGCAGCGAGAGCGGCGACGGTGCGGCCGGTGAAGGTGGGAGTTTCGGAGATGCAGAAGTGCGGCACGGTGGTGAGCGCGTCGCGCCAGTTGTCTTCGGTGACGCCGTAGTGGTCGAGCATGGCTTCGGAGCGGAGCCAGCCGGGTGTGACGGCGACGGCGGTGCTGCCGTACGGGGCCAGTTGGTGGGCTTGGCCGATGGCAAGCTGGTGTACGGCGGCTTTGGCGACGTAGAACCCGAGTGACGTGCCTTCGCGGTATGCCGCGTTGTGTTCGGCGGTGCCGTCGGTGACATCGACGACGAGTCCGCCAGGCCGCCGGATCATGAGGCCCAGCAGATGATGGCTGGTGATCATGTGCGCGTCGATGCTCAGCCTGATCATGCGCAGCGCGTCGTCGAGTGGATGCTCCCACACCGGTGCGTCCCAGCCGATGTAGTTGTCGCCGCCCCAGAGTCCGTTGACCAGGATGTCGACCCGGCCGCGTTCCGCGTCGATCCGCGTGGCCAGTTCCCGCACCTGTTCCCGTTCGAGGTGGTCGACGCGAATGGCCGTCCCGTGCCCACCCGCCTCGCCGATGAGCTCCAGCGTGCCTTCGATCGTCTCCGGCCGATCCACTTCGGACCGCGTTTCGCCCGAGCTGCGCCCGGTCACGTACACGTATGCGCCGCGGCGGGCCAGTTCCACGGCGATGGCGCGGCTGGCCCCACGGGTCCCGCCTGCTACGACCGCCGTCCGTCCTGTCAGTGAGTCCATGGGGTCCAGGCTGGCGGTGAACCCTGTCAGGGTGCGGCATGGTTTCGTGGCCGGGTTCGGGGGAGGGTTCGTGCGTGCGGTTCGGTGCGGTTCACAACGCCGCCAAGTGCCAACACGACGACGCAAGATGCCAACACGGCGACGCGAGTTGCCGAAACGCCGCCGGGCGTCACCCCAGGGCGACCTCCCCGGCCTCGGCCCGCACGGCCTCCAGAACGGCACTGACAGCAGGCCGAACAGGCCCCCCGTGCCGGACAACGGCCTCGACGTTCCGAGCCACGCGGATGCCGGCCAGCGGCCGCCGAACGACCCGGGTGGTGTCCACCGCGTACCGGGGCAGCAACGCGATCCCGTGGCCCGCCGCGACGAGTGCCTCGGTGATGTGGAAGTCGTTGATCCGCTGCACCACCCGTGGCCGCACCCCGGTGCGAGTGGCCAGGGACAGCAGCACGTCGTCGACGGGGAATCCGACGTCGACGCTGATCCACCGCTCGTTCGCGAGGTCGGCGAGTTCGAGCCGCTCCTTTCCGCCCAGCGGATGCCCCTGTGGCAGAGCGACGTCGAGCGGTTCGCGCAACAACGGCACGACGCGCAGTCGCTCCGACTCGATCGGCGTGGCGTGTTCGTCCCGGTGCGTGACGACGATGTCGAAGTCGGCCAGCAGCCCCGGCACCTCGTCGGGCGTCATGTCGACATCGCGTACGTCGACGTCGAGTCCGGTGAACTCGGCGAACCGCGTGAGCAGACCGGGCAGCAACAGCACCGCGGCCGAAGGGAAGATCGCGAGCCGCACGCGTCCGCGCGGGGACTCGCGATATGCGTCGAGCTCGGCCTCCGCCCGTTCGACGGCGCCAAGCACCTCGTCGGCCCTGGCCACCAGGGCAGCACCCGCGTCGGTCAGGCGAAGCCCCCGGCCTGCGGGTTCGGTCAGCGCGACGCCGGTCTCGGCCTGCAGTGCCTTCAGCTGTTGGGACACGGCCGACGGTGTGCAGTGCAGCGCCTGCGCCGTCGCGACGACGCTCCCCCGGTCGGCGAATTCCCTCAGCGTGCGCAACTTCCCCAGATCCACTCCCACAGTCAACCAGACAGTGAAGGAGACTTGGAAGGACGGTGAAAATAATATCGCTGGAACTTCATAGTTAGGAGCCGCAAGCTGGTGGCATGAGCGTGCGCGATCGGCTGCTGGCCGCCCTCACCGCCGTCCTGTGGGGCTGCAACTTCCTGGCGATCGACGCGACCCTCCGACACTTCCCACCGCTGTTCGCGGGTGCGTTGCGGTTCGCCGTCCTCGTGCTGCCGGTCGTCGTGCTCGTGCCGTGGCCGAAGGTGAAGCTGCGCTGGTTCATCGGCTACGGGCTGGGTTTCGGCACGCTGCAGTTCGCGTTCCTGTTCATCGCCATGGTCGCGGGGATGCCGACCGGGCTCGCCTCCCTCGTGCTCCAGGCCTCGGCCCCGTTCACGGTGTTGCTGGGCTGGCTGCTGATCGGCGAGAAACTGTCGCGCTGGCAGGTGGCCGGGATCGGACTCGCGGTGGTGGGCATGTGCGCCATCGCCTGGCAGCGCGCCGAACACGCCACGCTGCTTCCCGTGCTCCTGACCGTGCTCGGCGCCCTGAGCTGGGCGGTGGGGAACCTGTGCCTGCGCAAGGCCGAACCGAGCAACCCGCTGCACCTGACACTGTGGATGTCGGTCGTGCCGCCGGTGCCGATGCTGGCGCTCTCGCTCGTGTTCGAGGGTCCCGCGGCGGGGTGGCAGAGCCTGGCCACGATCGACGACGCGACGGCGTGGCTCGCCGTGGCCGGACTGGCCTACACCGCGATCCTGGGTACGGCGGTCGGTGCGGGCATCTGGTCGACGCTCATGCGGCGGAACCCGGCGAGCACGGTCGCACCGTTCTCGCTGCTGGTTCCGGTCGTGGGACTCACGCTGGCGTTCGTCGTGCTCGACGAACGGCCGACGCCGATCGAGATCGCGGCCAGCGCCGTGGTGGTGGCAGGCGTGTTCCTCGGTTCGGCGGGCGCTCGCCTTGCCAGAAGACGCGCCCACGCCACCTCCGCCGACCACGACCCGGCGCTGACCTGACGCGCCCGGCCCACTCCGCCTACGGCAGCGGGGCCTCCTGGGTCTGGTCGACCACCTCGGGTTCGACCTCGTGCGGCGTGATCGTTCCGGCGAGGATGTCCTCGGCGTAGTGGCACGCCACGCGATGGCCGTCCCCGACGTCGCGCAGCTCCGGCCGATCGGTGTCGCACCGGGTCTCCTGCTTCCACGGACACCGCGTGTGGAATCGGCACCCCGTCGGCGGGTTCGCGGGCGAGGGCAGGTCGCCGGAGAGCAGGATCTGCTCGCGGGAGTCCTCGACCGCCGGGTCCGGCACGGGGATCGCCGACAACAGTGCCTTCGTGTAGGGGTGCAGCGGCTCGGCGTACAGCGCGTCCGACGTCGCCTCCTCCACGAGCGAGCCGAGGTACATCACGCCGATGCGGTCGGAGATGTGCCGTACGACGGCGAGGTCGTGGGCGATGACCAGGTACGTCAGCCCGAGGCGATTCTGCAGTTCCTCCAACAGGTTCAGCACCTGCGCCTGCACCGACACGTCCAGCGCCGACACCGGTTCGTCGGCGACGATCAGGTCCGGCTCGACCGCCAACGCACGGGCGATCCCGATGCGCTGACGCTGACCGCCGGAGAACTCGTGCGGATACTTGTGCAACGCGCTCTCGGGAAGTCCGACGGCGTCGAGCAGTTCGACGAGCCGGGCCCTGGTCGACTCCTTGCCCTTGTCGAGGCCGTGCGCTCGCATGCCCTCGACGAGGATCGACTCGACCGACTGCCGCGGGTCCAGACTGGACAGCGGATCCTGGAAGATCATCTGCATCCGCCGCCTGGCCTTGCGCAGCGTCTCGCCCTTGAGCGTCGAGACGTCGGTGTCGTCGAACACGACCCGCCCGCCCGTGGGTTCGACGAGCCGGAGCAACCCCCTGCCGAGGGTCGTCTTGCCGCAGCCGGATTCGCCGACCAGACCGTAGGTCTCGCACCGCCGGACCGTCAGGTCCACCCCGTCGACCGCGTAGACGTGGCCGACCGTGCGCTCCAGCACGATCCCCCGCTTGATGGGAAAGTGCACCTCGAGCCCCTCGACGGTGACGAGCACCTCGCCGCTCTCGTGGCCGGTGCCCGCACCCTCGGTACTCGCAGCACCCTCGGTGTTCACAGCGCCCTCGGTGTTCACAGCGCTCCCTCCGTAACCGCGTCCTCGGCCGCCGCCACCGGGTTGTGACACCGCAGCATCCCGCCCCGATCCTCGACGAGCTCGGGCGGATCGCTCCAGCACACGTCCGTCGCGTTCGGACAGCGCGGGGCGAACGCGCAGCCCTGACTCCACTCGATGTTGTCCGACACCGAACCCTTGATCGGCCGCAACGGCTCACCGCGCGGAGCGTCGAGCCGCGGGATCGACTCGAGCAGACCGTGGGTGTAGGGATGCCGCGACCGTGCGAACAGTCCGTGCCGCTCGGCCCGCTCCACGATCCGGCCGCCGTACATGACGTTGACCTCGTCGCACAGGCCGGCCACGACACCCAGGTCGTGGGTGATCATGATGAGCGCGGTGTCCGTTTCGGACACCAGCTCCGACAGCAGGGACAGGATCTGTGCCTGGATCGTCACGTCGAGCGCGGTCGTCGGCTCGTCGGCGATGAGCAGTTTCGGCTGACAGGCCAACGCGATCGCGATCAGCACTCGCTGCCGCATGCCACCGGAGAGCTGGTGCGGATACTCGCCGATCCGCCGCTGCGGGTCGGGCAGGCCGACGCGGCCGAGGAGTTCGACGGCCTCCGACCTGGCCTCCTTCCTCGACATGCCGCGGTGCCGTTCGAGCACCTCGGTGATCTGCAAGCCGATGGTGATCACCGGGTTCAACGACGACAGCGGGTCCTGGAACACCATGCCCAGATCGCGGCCCCTGCGATCCCTCAGCTGCTTGTCCGACAGCGTCAGCAGTTCGGTGTCGGAGAACGTCACCGAGCCGGTGACCTCGGCACCACGTTTGGGCAGCAGGCCCATGATCGCCAGGGACGTCACCGACTTCCCGCTGCCCGACTCGCCGACCAGGCCCACGGTCTGCCCCGGTTCCACCGAGAAGCTGACGCCGTCGACCGCGGTGAACGGGCGGGTTCCCTTGCGTTTGAACACGACGCTCAGGTCGCGTACGTCGAGTAGTGCCATGCCCTTACCGCCTGTTCTTCGGGTCGAGCGATTCGCGCATCGACTCGCCGAGCAGTGTGAATCCGAGCGCCACGATGATGATCGCGATCGCGGGGTAGAACGCCAGCGACGGTTTGACGCTCAGCAGCTCCTGTGCCTTGCCGAGCATCAGTCCCCACTCCGCGCGCCGCCAGTCCGAATCGCCGAGCCCGAGGAACGACAGCGCGGCGGCGTCGATGATGGCCGTGGCGAGCGTCAACGTCGCCTGCACGATGACCGGTCCGATGGAGTTCGGCAGCATGTGCCGGAAGACGATCGTCCTGCGCTTGACGCCCAGTGCCGTCGCGGCCAGCACGTGATCGCTCGACCGTTGCGCCATCATCGCCCCGCGCAACAACCGCGCGAACACGGGAACACCGATCATCGCGACCGCGATGATCACCGTCCACTGGCTGCCCGGCAGCAGCGCGGCGATCGAGATCGCGAGCAACAGCGACGGAATCGACAGCATGATGTCGGTGAGTCGCATGAGGACGGTGTCGACCCAGCCGCCGAACGCACCGGCAAGTCCGCCGATGACCATGCCGATCGCCACGCCGATCAGCGTCGCGAACACACCCACGAACAGGGTCTGTTGCGCGCCGACGAGCAGCCGCGAGAAGAAGTCGTATCCGTTCTGGTCGCTGCCGAGGACGAATCCCGGCATCGGCCCGGGGATGTTCGACGGCGTCAGCTGGTTCTGCAGTTCCGGATACGGGACGTAGGGGTCCTTCGGTGCGATGAACGGCGCGATGATCGCGAGGATGACGAACAACGCGACGATGACGAGTCCGATGATCGCGACCGGGTTGCGGAACGTGCGCCGGAGCGCGTCCATCGCCAGGCTCGTGCCGCCCTCGGCGAGCGCATCGATCTTGTCGGCCTTACGCGTGGAAAGAATGCTCATCGCACACGCACCCTCGGGTCGATGATTGCGTACGAAATGTCGACCAGCAGGTTGACCAACACGAACACCGTCGCGAACAGCAGAATCAGGCCCTGCAGCCGTGGGTAGTCACGCTGCTGGATGGCCTGTTCGAGCAGGGTGCCGAGGCCGCCCCACGCGAACACCTTCTCGGTCAGCACCGCACCCGACATCAGCAGACCGGTCTGCAGGCCGATCGTCGTCGACACCGGCAGCAGTGCGTTCCGCAGCACGTGTCGCCTGCGGACGACGGGTGTGGTCAGCCCCTTCGAGTCGGCGGTGCGGACGAAGTCCTCACCCTGCACGTCCAGCACCGAAGCCCGCGTGATCCGCACGATGACGGCGAACGGGATGCTCGCCAGCGCGATCGACGGCAGGATCAGGTGCAGGATCGCGTCCCACGTCGCGTCGAACTCGCCGGTCAGCAGACCGTCCAATGTGGCAATTCCGGTGACCCGGGTGGCATCGATCAGCACGTCCTGCCTGCCGGACGGCGGAAGGAGCGCGATCTCCTGCGTGAACACGTACTTGAGCAGGAAACCGAGGAAGAACACCGGCACCGCGACGCCGACCAGGGTCGTCACCACGGTCGCGTTGTCGAGGAACCGTCCGCGGAACCGAGCGGCCAGATAGCCCATCGGAATCCCGAACAGCACGGCGAGGAACATCGCCGCCACCGACAACTCGAGCGTCGCGGGGAAGGCCCGGGCGACCTCGGTCATCACCGGATCGCCGGTGATCAGCGAGGCGCCGAAGTCACCGGTCAGAACACGGCCGAGGAAGCGGAAGTACTGGATGACGATCGGATCGTCCAGTCCAAGCACGGCGTTCATCGCCGCGACCTTCTCGGGAGTCGCCTTGTCGCCGAGCAGCGCCGTCGCCGGGCCACCCGGCAGCAGGCGCAACCACGCGAAGACCAGAACGGACAGTACGAACAGCGTCGGAATCGCCTGCAGCAACCGACGCACAGTGAACCTGAGCATGTATTACGTGCCTTTTCCCATGAGACCGGGAGGCAGCCGCGTCGGCGCACTGCCTCCCGGTGGGATGACGGCTGAGCGTCAGCTCTCGCCCTTGTGGACCGGAGCGAACCGCTCGTCGGTCAGCGGGCTCGGAACGAGACCCTGGATGTCACCGCCGACGACGATCGCGGGCGGGGACGAGGTCAACGGCACCGCGGGCACGTACTCGGAGATCGTCACCGCGGCCTTCTCGTAGGCCTGCTTCTGCTCCTCGTCGTCGACCTTGGAGTCCGCATCGGACAGAGCCTTGAACACCTCGCGGTCGTTGAAGCCGAACTCCGCCTTCTCCCTGCCGAAGAACGTGCCGACGAAGTTCCCCGCGTCGCCGTAGTCGCCGGTCCAGCCGAGCAGGTGGATGTCGTGCTTACCGGCCTTCTGGACGTCGTCCTTGAAGCCACCGTTCCACGGACGCTGCACCATCTCGACGTCGATACCCGCGGCCTTCAGGTCGTCCGACACCGCGCCCGCGATGTCGACCGGGTTCGGCATGTACGGCCTGCTGACCTCGGTGGGCACGTAGAACTTGAGCGTCAGGTCCTCGGCGCCGGCCTCCTTCAGCAGCCGCTTGGCCTCCTCGACGTCGTACTCGTGCTTCTCGACCTCGTCGGTGTAGCCGTCGGTCTCCTCAGGCACGAACTGGTCGCGCGCCTCGGCGCCCTCGGGCAGCTGGTTCTTGGCGAGCTGCTCCTTGTTGATGGCGTACTCGATCGCCTTGCGGACCCGGACGTCCTTGAGCTCGGGCGTGTTCGCCTGGTTGATGCCCAGGTAGAGGATGTTGAACACCGGACGCACCATCACCTGGGCGCCTGCGTCGCGGAGGGCCTGGTAGTCGGCCGGGTTCGGCAGGTCGTAGCCGTCGATCTGCCCGGAGATCATGTCCTGCTTGCGCGTGTTCTCGTCCTCGATGACGCGGAAGACGATCTTCTCGAGCTTGGCCTTCTCGCCCCAGTAGTCCTCGTTGCGCGTCAACGTGATCGTCTTGGCGGACTTGTCGTAGGACTCGAACTTGTACGGGCCGGTGCCCGTGGGGTGTTCGTTGGCGTAGGCGGGATAGCTGAACGAGTCCCCGCTCTGCGTGACCTCGTCGGCGTTGTGCTTCTTCAGCGCATCGGGACTGGACATCGACAGCGACGTCAGGCCGAACGCGTCGGGGAACGCGCCCTTCGCCTTGTTCAGGTGCAGGACGGCGGTGTGCTCGTCCTTGGCCTCGCAGGATTTGTACACCGGGTCGCCGGTGGCATCGCCCTTGTTCTCGGCGAATCCCTCGAAGACGTCGCCGTAGTAGATCATCTGGCTCTGCGCGGCCGCTCCCGGCATGTTGTGCCAGCGGTCGAAGTTGAAGCAGACGGCCTCGGCGTTGAAATCGGTGCCGTCGTGGAACTTGACGCCCTCACGGAGCTTGAAGGTCCAGGTCTTGCCGTCGGCGCTCGGCTCCCACTCGGTGGCCAGGCCGGGCTCGAGATCTGCACTTCCGGGCTTGTACGCCACGAGGGTTTCGTACATCTGCCGCATCGGGCGGAAGCTCTCCCCGTCGTCGTTGAAGACGGGGTCGAAGTTCTTGGGCGCACCTGCGGCGCCGAAGACCAGCGTGTTCGCATCACTGCCCGAGCCCTGGTCGCGTTCCGAGGCACAAGCTGACAACGCGAGTGCGCCTGCCAGCCCGATCAGGGCGAGGCGGCGCGTGCGCGTCACTCGTGAGTGGAGCATGTTCGCACCCCTTGAGAAGGTCAGTTCGGTAACGCCCAGACGGGCGCAGATGGAGGCAGACCTTAGCGCTTGGTTGCCGTTTCCTTAAGCGCCTGAGGTTACGATCGCGCTACTTGACGCCCGGAATGGCGCCGGCAATCGGAATTACGACAACGGAACGTGCCCGAATTGCTGCAGTTTCGGCCCGTTCTCGTTCAGTGGTTAGTCCATTCAGCCGAATACCGAAGGTGTGCCGCCTTCCACGGCTCGTCCACCGCGAACCATCCGGCCTCGAAGCGCTGCCACGCGCGCAGGTGCGGTCTGGACCACTCACCGTCCCTGCCGACGGCGCGCTCGAGTCGCGCCGCCTCGTCACCGTGGTCCAGCCAGCACAGCACCGACACCACGCCGCGCACCGAGCGGCGCCCGGAGGAGACTCCCTCGAGCACCAGCACGTCGGCTGCCGGAACGTCCACCCACGACCCCGGGTACGGCTGGCCATGCGCCGACCACTCGGTGCGCCGGTACCGACCGGGCCGCCCCTCCGCGAGCGGCTCCAGCACGCCCGCGGCGAGTCGCGGCCACCACGACACCGGTTCGTCCCACGTCGCGAAGTCGTCGGTGCTCACCTGAGCGGTCTCGACTCCGCGGGCGCGCAGGACGTCACCGATCTCGGCAGCCAGCCGCGTCTTGCCCGCACCGGAAGGGCCGTCGACGGCGAGCAGACGAACGGATCCGAGCCGCGGCGGCGCGGCCAGCACCCGGGTCGCCGCTTCGGCGGCGAACCGCTCGGTCGTGGCCGGGTCCGGTCCCGCCCCGGTGTCTGCCGGGCGCATCGTCGGCAGCCTCGGTGGGACTACAGCGCGCGCCGGCCGGACAGCGCGCGGCCGAGCGTCAACTCGTCGGCGAACTCGAGGTCGCCGCCCATGGGAAGGCCCGAGGCCAGGCGAGTCACGTTGAGGCCGGGGAAGTCACGCAGCATCCGCACCAGGTAGGTGGCGGTCGCCTCGCCCTCAGTGTTCGGGTCGGTCGCGATGATCACCTCGGTGACCTCCTCGGCGCCGATCCGCGTGAGCAGATCCTTGATCCGCAGCTGATCGGGGCCCACGCCCGACAACGGATCCAGAGCGCCGCCCAGCACGTGGTAGCGGCCACGGAACTCGCGCGTGCGCTCGACCGCCAGTACGTCCTTGGGTTCCTCGACGACACAGATCAACGACGAGTCGCGCCGCACGTCGTTGCAGATGCGGCAGCGCTCGGCCTCGGAGACGTTGCCGCACACCTCGCAGAACCGGACACCCTCGGCGACCTTGCCGAGCACCTCGCGCAACCTGCCGATGTCCTGCGGGTCGGAGGCCAGCAGGTGGAACGCGATGCGCTGGGCACTCTTCGGACCGACGCCGGGCAGCCGGCCCAGCTCGTCGATCAGGTCCTGAACGACACCTTCGTACACGCTTACATTCCGGGAAGACCGAGGTTGCCCATGCCGGGCAGACCCTCACCGCCGCCGAGCCCGCCCGCGATCGGGCCGAGCTTCTCCTGCTGGAGCTGCTGCGCGTTGCTCGTCGCGTCCCGCACAGCCGCGACGACCAGGTCGGACAGCGTCTCGACGTCGTCGGGGTCCACGATCTTGGGGTCGATGTCGAGCTTCTTGAGCTCGAGCTCACCGCTCACCGTGGCGGTGACCATGCCACCGCCCGAGGTGCCGGTGACCTCGGCCTGCGCGATCTCCTGCTGCGCCTCGAGCATCTGCTGCTGCATCTGCTGGGCCTGCTGCAGGATCTGCTGCATGTCGGGCATTCCGCCGCCGGGCTGCACCATGGTGGTCGATCCGATCTCGTCGCTGGAGTGGCTGTATCGGTCAGCCTAGTCGCCCCGAGTGTGGCAACGTGGATGCCGTGCGAGGTTCGGGGGGCTCCGAAACGGCAAAGCCACCACGCAGGAGCGCGGGCAGGTCGCTGCGCGGCGTGGTCGCGGTGGTCTGCGCGGGTGTGCTGCTGGCGTCGTGCACCGCGGCAGACCCGGCTCCCGGCGAGTCCGGCGGCGCGGGCTCGTCGGCCGCGGACCGGCCGAAACGCGCGGCTCCCCCTCGCGCGGACGCACCCCTCGTGGTCCTCGACCCCGGGCACAACGGCCGCAACGGCGCCAATCTGGACCGGATCGAACGCAAGGTGCCGAACGGCCGGGGCGAACGCAAGCAGTGCAACTCCACCGGCACCAGCACCGACGACGGCTACGGCGAGCACGCGTTCAACTTCGCCGTCGCCGAGGCGGTACGCGACCGGCTCACCCGTCAGGGCGTGCGCGTGCAGCTGACCCGAGAGGACGACGACGGCGTCGGACCGTGCGTCGACGAGCGCGCCGCCATCGGTAACCGGGCCGGCGCCGACGCGGTCGTGTCGATCCACGCCGACGGGACGGACTCGGACGCGAGCGGTTTCCACGTCATCTACTCCGACCCTCCGTTGAACGACGCCCAGCGCGGACCTGCCGTGCGCCTGGCGCGGGCCATCGTGGCGGGGATGACCGATGCCGGACTGTCGACCGCCGACTACATCGCCTCCACCGAGGGCTTCGACGGACGCGACGACCTCGCGGGGCTGAACCTGTCGACGGTGCCCGCCGTACTCGTCGAGTGCGGGAACATGCGCAACCCCGACGAGGCCAGGGCCATGTCGACGCCCGAGGGCCGCGAACGCTACGCGGAGGCCATCACGCGCGGCATCGTGGACTACCTCGACCGCTGAGCGGCCGGTTCGTCAGTCGATCGGCCGCGCGCCGAGGTGGTCGGACAGCAGACGTTCGGCCACGGCGTCGGGGTCGTCCGAGCCGGCGTCCTGGACCCCGGGTGCCCCGGCTCCTGATGTTCCAGCTCCTGAGGCGGCTCCCGGTGACGCCTGCTGTGCCCGCGCGTTCCCCGCCGGTTCCGGCGACGGTGGCTCGGGTTCGCCGTACTCGTCGTCGTCCGGTTCGGGGGGAAGGGGGATGTCGGGTTCGGTCGTGGTCGGCGTCGGCCTGCCGGAACGGTCGGCGGCCTGCTGCGGTTGGTGCCCCCCGGGCGCAGCCTGCTCCCGGGGTGCCTGCGGTTGACCGGCGGATCCGCCGTCCGGCGCGGCGCCTGCGGCGGGCGGCGTCGAGCCACGCTCAGCCGGGCCACGCTGCGCCGAGTCGCCCTGTGCCGGCTCATGGGCCGGACCCGAACCGTTCTGCGCACCGGAGCCCGCACCGGCTCCGGCACTCGAGCCGGCGCTGGAGCCAGCGTTGAAGCCATTGCCGGAGTTGTTGCCGGGCGCGGGCTGTGCCGGGGCGGCCTGCCTGCGCTGCGGGGCATTCGGCGCAGCGCCCTGCGACGCGGCTGACGGTGCGGCCGCGGAGACGGCGCTGGTGTGCAGGCATCGCACCTGCCACTGCCCGCCGAGCAGTTCGGCCAACGCCGCGGCGATGCAATCGGCGTTGCGCGGTTCGGACAGCCGCCTGGCCAGTGGTTCGGCGGTGTGGGTGAGCGTCACGCCGTTGCCCTCGACGCTGTGCACGGTCGCGTTGGTCAGCATCGCCTCGGTGCTGCGGCTGGCCTTGCGCACCGTGGACAGCAGCTGCGGCCAGTACTGCCGCAGCGCACCGGCGTCGATGGCTCCCGGCGCGCCGGACGCCTCCTCGTCGGCACTCGCCGCCGGTTCCGGTGCTGCGGGGGCCTGCTGTGCCGGTTCGGCCGCCGCGCCCGCGGTGGCATTCGCCGCGGAACCCGTGGACGCCGCAGCAGACTCGACAGCAGGCTCGGCAGGAGAGTCGGCAGCGGGACCGGCCGGGGCCGCGGGCTGCTGCGGAGCCTGGGCCGCGGGTGCGGCAGACGATTGCGCGGCGGGACTCTCGGCGGCCCGCGGTTGCTGCTCGGCCTGCTGTTGTGGTTGAGCCTGCTGCTGGGGCGCGGGGTCGGGCTTCTGCACACGCTGCGAAGGCCGTTCGAAGGTGCGCTCGGGGGCTGGCTCGCCCCCCGGTGCCGAACCTCCCGCCGTCATGCGGCGTTCGAGCCGTTCGACGCGCTGCAGCACCGCGCCCTCGTCGTCGGCGACCTCGGGCAGCAGCATGCGCGCGGCGAGGAGTTCGAGCAGCAGTCGCGGCGCGGTGGCGCCTCGCATCTCGAGCAGGCCGTTGTGCAACAGCTCGGCGTATCGCGTGAGCGTGCCGGGCTGGAGGCGCTCGGCCTGCGCCACCATGCGGCTCAGCTCCTCCTCCGGCGCGGCGACCATGCCGCGCGCCGCGGCGTCCGGGACGGAACGCAGCAGGATCAGATCGCGGAACCGGTCGAGCAGGTCGCTGGCGAACCGCCGCGGATCGTGGCCCGCCTCGGCGAGCCGGTCGATGGTGCCGAAGACCTCCTTGTGGTCGTCCGCCGCGAGGGCGTCGACCATCGAGTCGATCAGCGCGGAGTCGGTGACGCCGAGCAGGGCGACCGCCCTGTCGTAGGTGACGCCCTCGGGGCCGGCGCCGGCGAGCAACTGGTCGAGCACCGACTGGGTGTCGCGCGCCGAGCCGCCTCCCGCGCGGACCACGAGCGGGTAGACCGCGGGCTCGACCTGGATGCCCTCGGCGGCGACGTTGCGTTCGAGCAGTTCGCGCATCGCCGTCGGCGGGATGAGCCGGAACGGATAGTGGTGCGTCCGCGACCGGATGGTGGTCAGGACCTTGTCCGGCTCCGTGGTGGCGAAGATGAAGATGAGGTGTTCGGGCGGTTCCTCGACGATCTTCAGCAGGGCGTTGAAGCCCTGCGTCGTGACCATGTGGGCCTCGTCGATGATGAACACGCGGTACCGCGATTCGGCGGGCGCGTAGAACGCGCGGTCGCGGAGCTCGCGGGCGTCGTCGACACCACCGTGGCTGGCGGCGTCGAGCTCGGTGACGTCGACGCTGCCCGGCCCCTCGGGCGCGAGCGCCCTGCAGGGGCCGCATTCACCGCACGGGTCGGGCGTCGGTCCCTGTTCGCAGTTGAGCGAGCGCGCCATGATGCGCGCGCTCGAGGTCTTGCCGCACCCGCGGGGGCCCGAGAACAGGTAGGCGTGGTTGATGCGCCCGGCAGCCAGCGCCGTCCGGAGCGGTTCGGTGACGTGCTCCTGCCCCACGACCTCGGCGAAGGTCGAGGGCCGGTACTTGCGGTACAGAGCGAGAGCCACGGCAGCGAGCGTACCGACCCCCACCGACACCGCGCGCCGAGCGGGTCAGGGCTCGATACCGACCCCGGGCCGGTGACTCCAGTGCTCCTCCCGTTCGGCGGTGAGCGCGGGCCAGTCCCGTTCGCCCGGCCGCGGATACATGCGGGAGTGATAGTCGGCGGGACGGTGGTCGGGCCGGTAGTGACAGCCCGTCCCGTAGACCGCGTCGAACGAGGGGCACGTGGCGGCGATCGCACGGGGCGTCGGTTTCCTGCCGGTGGTGACCCATGTCGACAGTGCCGCGATCGAATTCGCGTACTCGGCATCGCTCAGCGAGCTGTGCTCGGTCTCGGTCGTGAACGTCTGCACCAGGTGCTCGTCGGTGCCCGCGCCCTCGAGACTCGCCAGGTAGGCCGATTCGTGTTCGACGAAGACGGTGGGGTCGCCGATCGCGTGCAGGCTCAGCACCGGCATCGACACGGCACCGGTGAGGTCGCTGTCGTACGAGAGGTCGCGCCGGGCGGAACGGTCGGCGGTGAACCGCTCGACTCCTGCGTTGAGTGCCTTGTCGTCGTGCGAACCCGTGTAGCGCACCCCGCGGTTGCCGAACGGGTTCCGGCCGTCGAGCCGGTTGTGGACGATGTCCCGGAACGTGAACGTCGCCCAGTTGAGATGCGAGGCCAGGGAGCGCTCCGGGATCCGCGTCACCGCGAGGATGTCGTCGAGACGCTGCTGCTGGCCTGCCGTGCGTTCCTGGGGCCGGGACGAGTAGCCGGTGCATTCGTCGAGCCGCGCGCGCAGGTCGTCCTGGGTCATGGTCGAGTTCTCCGGCAGACCCATCCACAGTGGGTACTGCGGCTCCGTCGGACGCGGATGGTTGCCGCAGTAGTACTGGTACACGACCCGCAGATCGACGCGGTAGTCGTAACCGCGGGATCCGCCCGCCACCAGGCCGTTGGTCAGCAGCGCACCGTCGTAGGCGGGCCGCTCACGGGCGGCGTCGATCTCGGCGATCTTGGCGGCGACGTTCCCGCCCCACGACTGGCCGTGCACGAAGGTCCTGCGCGGTTGGCCGAAGTGGTCGACGTACAGCTGCCGCAGGGTTTCGGTGTCCTCCGCGGCCATCCGGACGCCGTATCCACCGCGACGGTAGGACGAGCCGGCCCATGCGTAGCCCTCCTCGACCATGACCGTCCAGCGTTCGAGGTCGTCGACGCTCCGTTCGGGATCGGAGCCCTCGGGTTCCAGATCGGGCCCGCCGTGCGCGTGCATGACGAGCGAGCCGTTCCACTCGTGCGGGACCGCGATGGCGTAGTAGGCGCCGTTGACGTCCTGGCCGCCATAACAGGTCGCGAGGTCGGCGATGTCCGCCGGACAGTCCGCGACCGTGGGCCCGGCGTTCGCCGGCTCGGTCGCCGGGGCGGCGGACGCAGGTAGCGGTGTCGTCAGGGATGCGAGGCCGACGGCCACGGCTGTGGTTCCGCGAAGGAGGACGCGGCGGCGGCGCCTTCCCGGCGGCCTGCCGTGTCCCGGACCTCGCCCTGACAGGGATGTGGCTGCGGCTGCCATACCGGCCTCCTCGCGGTCAGCGCCTCGTCGCGCGAGGGCTGATGCTAGGCACGGTAACGACATGGCGACCGGTTTCGTTCATAACGGTCACAGCGGTGCTCGAGGGCGGACATGCGGTCCGGCACAGCGAGGCCGGACGCAGCGATGCCGGACACAGCGAGGCCGGGAAAAATAAGGGGACCCCCGCACCCGTCAGAGCCTGCTTATCCTTGCTGCCTTCCGGCCCTGGGGAGGTTCGCAGGGTGGACGCCGCGGGGGTCCGATTCCAAGTCTACGGCCTCACGGCCCCGGTCGATACGCCGGGGGCCGCGTGGCCACGGGTGCAGCTGGGGCGGGTACCAGCCCGCCGTCGCCACACCGGATTCCGTGCTCAGGCGGGCAGATCGAACTGACCTGCCTTGACCGCGGTCACGAAGGCGTTCCATTCACCGCGCGTGAACATGAAGACCGGGCTGTCTTCGAGCTTGGTGTCGCGTACACCCACATGGCCGTCGCCGGCTCTGTCACCGAAGTTGACCTCGACGCAGTTGCCCCCGTTCGGCTCACTGGCGAACGACTTCTGCCATCCGATCGGGTCGAACCTGCTCGACACGGTTGCAGGGTCGTAATAATCCTCTTCAACTGTGCGGTCGGCCATGTCTACCTCCGTACCGGTCAGAGTGCAGGTCAACGCCCCGGACGACCTGCCGTCCGGCCCGATTCTGCCCTGCCCATCCGGTTTCTCCCTGTGTATCGATGCCAAACCCGCCGAAGCGTGCGTCCATCCGTGGGAACTTCACGTCCGCCGGTCGACACCGTGATTAATCCCCTCCTAGGATTATTCCTAACGCTAGGCGACGGGTCGACCCCGGCCCGTCCGCTTGCGAGGGACACCACAGGTCCGCAGAGAAACCGCAGTACAAGGCGGGGGTGGAAGCAGATGGCCGTACGACTCGAGATGACCCGGGCAGGCGCTTCGGGCACGGAACACGACGTGACCGAGCCGTCGCTGCCGTCTCCGCGCAAGCCACGTCGCTTCGGCCCCGGCCTCGTCGCGCGCAGGCCGAGTACGCGCAGCGACGTCGGCGACGCCGCCGACACGGCCGGTTACCCCCTCGACGACCGCAGACTCACCTCGCGCTACGTCGTCCGTCTCTGAGCCACTCTCCGAGTCCGAACCCCCACCCGGCCCACCGCGACCTCCCGGCGCACGCCGCGCGGATGCGCCGAGCGACCCCGCGCCTCAGGTGACGAGCTGCGAGCGGTAGTGATCGGCCATCTCCTGCACGAACTCACGCGTCTCGTTGCGCTCCAGCGCAGCACCGCGCAGCCGGTCCCAGGAGTCGACGAAGATCTGGAAGTCCTTCATGTCGTCGAGGTAGATCCCGCCCGCCGAGTGCTCGACGTAGACGAAGTCCCGGGTGCGGTCGGGGAATCGCATGATCGTGAAGTCGTTGGGCACGGCGGCGAGCTTGGCCTCGAACGGCAGCACGTGGATGTAGACCCTGCTGCGGCGGTCCAGCTCGATGAGGTGCTCCATCTGGTCCAGCATCACGCCGGGTGAGCGGCCTCCCGGCGCCCTGCGCAGCGCCCCCTCGGACAGGATGAACCGGTAGTACGGCGGCTGCTCCTGGTCGAAGACGGCCTTGCGGTCGAGGCGATTGCGCACCAGCGACGTGATGTCGCCGGAACCGAACTCGGTGAACTGCTTGAGCATGTAGTGCTCGGACTGCAGCGGACCGGGGATGCGCTCACCGTGCCACGTCATGATCTCGGCGGCTGCGGGCTCGAGGTCGGTGAACGTGCGGAACCAGTGCGGCACGACCGACCGGTAGCCCGACCAGTGGCCACGCTGTCCCGCGGCCGCGCGCGCGAGGTTGAGGAGCGTGTCGGCTTCCTCACCCGTGACGCCGTACGCGTCGATCATGGTTCGGACATCGCCGAGCTTGGCACCGACCGCACCGGACTCGATCTTGTTGACCTTGCCCTGCGTGCAGCCGAGGATCTCCGCGACGTGCTGCTGGGTCATCCCCGCGTTGGTACGCGCATGCCGCAACTCGTTGCCGAGTTGCTTGCGGCGGGAGGTCACGGTACTGGCCATGGCGGCGCAAACGTTACCGTTTTCCGGCTCTGCCCCAAAGCCCGAGGTCGGAGTAGGGTCGGCCACATGACGAAGAAGGCCGATATCGGCGTCACCGGACTCGCCGTCATGGGGCGCAATCTGGCCCGCAATCTGGCCCGCCACGGGCATGCGGTCGCACTGCACAACAGGTCCGAAACACGCACGCGCGAGCTGGTCGAGCAGTTCGGGGACGAGGGCGAGTTCCTCCCGACGTACTCGGCGCGCGAGTTCGTCGACGCGCTCGAACGCCCCCGCAAGCTCGTCATCATGGTCAAGGCGGGCGAGCCGACCGACGCGGTGATCGAGGAGTTCGCACCGCTGCTCGAACCGGGCGATGTGATCGTCGACGCAGGCAACGCCCACTTCGCCGACACCCGCAGGAGGGAGGCGGCGCTGCGCGAACGCGGCCTGCACTTCGTCGGCACGGGAGTGTCCGGCGGCGAGGAGGGCGCGCTGCACGGCCCGAGCATCATGCCCGGCGGGTCGGCCGAGTCGTACGAGTCGCTCGGGCCGCTCCTGGAGAGCATCTCGGCCAAGGTGGACGGCGACCCGTGCTGCACCCACGTCGGGCCGGACGGAGCGGGCCACTTCGTCAAGATGGTCCACAACGGCATCGAGTACTCCGACATGCAGTTGATCGCCGAGTCGTTCGACCTGCTGCGCGGCGCACTCGGCTACGAGCCGGCACAGATCGCCGACGTGTTCCGCACCTGGAACTCCGGACGGCTCGAGTCGTACCTCATCGAGATCACGGCCGAGGTCCTCGGCCACACCGACGCCGCGACCGGCAAGCCGTTCGTCGACGTCGTCGCCGACCAGGCCGAGCAGAAGGGCACCGGCCGCTGGACGGTCCAGATCGGACTCGACCTCGGCCAGCCGATCACGGGGATCGCCGAGGCGACGTTCGCCAGGTCGCTGTCCGGCCACGCCGACCTGCGTGCCTCCGCTCGCGGACTGGCCGGTCCGACGCGGGCGCCGCTGTCCGGTTCGGACGCCGACCGGTTCGCCGACGACGTCGAGCAGGCCCTGTACGCGTCCAAAGTGGTGGCCTACGCGCAGGGCTTCAACCAGATCCTCGCGGGCGGCGCCGAGTACGGCTGGGACATCGACCTGGGTGCGGTCGCGTCCATCTGGCGCGGCGGCTGCATCATCCGCGCCAGGTTCCTCGACGACATCCGTGCCGCCTACGAGGCCGAGCCGGGCCTGCAGACGCTGCTGACCAGCGGCGGGTTCCGCAAGGCCGTCGAGGACGCGCAGGACGCCTGGCGTTCGGTGGTCTCGACCGCCGTGCGGCTCGGCATCCCGACGCCGGGCTTCTCCACGGCACTGGCCTACTACGACGCGCTGCGCGCCGAGCGGCTGCCCGCGGCGCTCGTGCAGGGCCAGCGCGACTACTTCGGCGCGCACACGTACCGCAGGGTGGACCAGGAGGGCGTGTTCCACACCGAGTGGGCGGCCGAGGGCCGCCCCGAACGCTCCGCGTGAGGTGCGTACCGGCGTACTGAGGCGACTGCTGCCCACGTGGCGGCAGCCTGCTCGCATCGTCGTGGTGGGCTTCGCGCTCGCCGCAGCCTGCGGCACCGTGCTGCTCGCCCTGCCCGCGTCGAGCGAGTCGGGCGAGGCG
>Ga0079224_100002358_pt1 | contig 22875 bp, 16 predicted proteins | sample Stecom2015_FD_80414 | JGI IMG/M metagenome (GOLD analysis project Ga0079224, IMG submission 80414) | Agricultural soil microbial communities from Utah to study Nitrogen management - Steer compost 2015 | ecosystem: Environmental > Terrestrial > Soil > Agricultural land | place: USA: Utah... | reverse complement strand
TTTGGTTGTTTCGAGATTAGGATAATGAAAGCAATAGGGGGATTGATGTAAAAAAGGGCAATACAGACCCATAAGGTCCGTATTGCCCTTTTTTTAATTATAGCCGGGGTTTTGAGGAAAACTAGATGATCCACCCTCAGTTCGATCTATCTGATATTGTGGAATGGGGCGTAAAACATAATAGTCCTGGATGTATTTTCCGCCGTCCGGGTAGTAAGCTTGTACCCGTGTTACCAATTGATGCGTTCTTACCAAATCATACGAGCGAAGTTGCTCACCCAGCAATTCTCTGCCACGTTCTTCCAGTATGAAATCAATATTCAGGTCGGCAGCGGTAATTAACGTTGCTTGCCGATGTGTTGCATCCTCGGCTTCATCCGTGCCATTGTACGCGGCCCTTGCTCGGACCATATTCATGTAAGTAACCGCCTTATCCATGTCTCCACTGTACATAAAAGCTTCCGCCGCGATCAAGCAGGTTTCAGCAAGCCGAAATGCCAGAAAGTCGCGAGAGCCGAACTCATAATTAATGTCCGGGCGTTGTGGATCTAAAAATTTAGTTAATGTCGGGTATAGTTTCTTGGTATACGACTGTGGCTCGATAACCATGAAATTTTTCGAGGCCTTTACCACAGGATCCAGCTGGTAGCCTGGTAGCCAGATAGCGGTATCTCCCAAGGCGTAAGTTACTTGTTTCCCGTTTACATTATAGGTGCCTGGTTTACTGCAATAGAATACATCCTTAAAGCTTTTTTTATAGCGTGTGTCATTCACGCGATCGGCAAACAAAACATCAAGTGTATAATTAGTTGGCATAAAGCGTTTCCAAGGTTGCCCATCCTGTATATTCCTGTTCATTCCCGGTAAAACGTCATATTCCATTAGGAAATACCGGTGTGCGGAATTTCCTGTTCCGTCGGCGTCCGCATCTGCACCATTCGTGATGGCATTTTTAGTATATTGAACCGCCCATATGACTTCCTCATTTCGCTCGCCGGCTCCTTGCTCAAAAACAGCAGCAAAATCTTCCAGTAAGTGAAAATTATAGCCGGTAATTACTTGTTCAGCCAGGACGGCCGCATCTCGGTAATCACTGTCTTTTGCTGCTTCAGAGCTTGCTCGGGTAAGTAATACCCGAGCAAGCAAATGTTCGGCAGCGGGTTTTGTAGCTCGACCATAATCGGTTTGTTCGGCCGGCAGATTTTGAATAGCAGCTCTTAGATCATCTTCTATCAATTGATAAATATCAGTGAGCGGAGCACGTGATGCCGTTGTTGTTGCTTCTTTCGTTTCGCTGGTTGTAAGATGGACGGAACCGTACTGTTGCACCAATGTGAAATAATAGTAGGCCCTGAGAAATTGTGCTTCACTCCTGCGGATATTACGTTGTTCTTCCGGCATATCCGCAACATCGGGGGCGCGATCAATTACGGCATTACAGGTATTGATACCGACATATAAATTGTTCCATAAGTCGCGCACGTAGGTCGTACGGGGGTCAAATTGGGATGTATACTCATTGATGAATTTGTAAGAGCCGTCAGAACCCATCGTATAGGTATCCGTTCCGAAAACAGTCATTGTCATGCCCAGCTCATTAGCGTGGAAAGTCCGAAGGGTAGAATAAGCCGCTTTAACGCCGTCTTCAAGCCCTTCGGGGGTTGAAAGGTATTCATCGCTAACTTGCGAACGGATTTCCTCATCCAGCATGCGCTTGCAAGAGGTACATAGGGCAAGCGTCAATATAGATAGCATTAATATTGTTCTCATGTTGTTAAAATTTAACGTTTAAACCAAAAAGCCAAGTACGAGTAGGGGGGGTGTCAACGGGTAGATTTTCAGTATCTGCATTGAAATCGATTCCTTCCGGATCAACGCCTTGATGTTTATTGATATAAGAAGAGAAAATCAAAGGTTGCTGAGCACTTACATAAAGGCGAAGTGATTCGGCACCAATTTTAGACGCCCAGCTTTTTGGAAAGTTATAACCAAGATTGATATTCCTTATTTTAAGGAATGAACCACTAAAGTAGGCCATACTAGTATTATAAACGGGCCGCTCTTGGTTTTGGTTGGGCCTTGGATAAGCATTTGTCGGATTATTGGGCGTCCAATAATCTACGTTTAAGTTGTTATACCTGCCAAACAACGTGTTATGTACTTCATGAAAGGTACTATAGATCATATTACCTAAATTAAAATAAAGGAAAACGGATAGATCAAAACCGTGGTAGGCGAAACGATTGGTCAAGCCGCCTGTAAGCGTGGGTCTATTATTCCCTAAGATAATACGGTCTGAATCATTGATCACGCCATCCCCATTTTGATCCTTGACTTTAATCTCTCCCGGTACCCTTCCGTATTGGGCGGCCTCATCCACTTCATTGCTTTGCCAAATGCCAATTTTTTCAAAATCATAATAAACTTGTATAGGATGGCCAATAAACCAACGGTTTCCAACATCATCTTGCTTCCCCCCGTACAGTTCGGTGATACTTTCTTTATTCGTAGCGAAGTTCAGGTCGGTGTTCCAGCTAAAACCTTTCTCATCCTTGGGTTTGATGTTCACGGAAGATATACTAAATTCGAAACCGGTGTTTTTTGTTGACCCGACATTTTCCATAATGGATCCATAGCCGGATGTAAAGGGAAGCTGTCTTTCCATCAATAGATCACGCGTCTGCTGCGTATAGAATTCAGCTGCTCCGGTGATACGGCCACCCAGCACGGCATAATCTAAACCAATATTGAACTGACGGGTGGTCTCCCATTTCAGGTTGTCATTTCTCAATTGGTTTGGTCTGAAACCAAAACCGGCCGTCTCATCAAAAGCGTAAGTCGTCCGTTGCAAGAGCCCTTGTGTTCCATACGGATCTATACCTGTATTACCTGTTTCGCCATAGGAGGTCCTAAGTTTTAGTAAATCGAAAACGTTATTACCTTCCATGAAGGACTCATTGCTTATTGTCCAACCCAAAGCGACAGAAGGGAAGAAACCGTAACGGTGATTTCTTCCGAAACGAGACGACCCATCTATACGAGCGGTTACAGTGGCCAAAAATCGATCATCGAATATATAATTGACGCGTCCCATGTAGGATACAATGTCCCAGCGTTGGAAATCACTTCCCGTACCCAAGATTTCTTCCGCTGCACCGAAATTAAAATATTGCATTTCCTCCACCGGAATACCTCTTACACTGATATCGGTTGCTTCGAATTGCCGATGTTGCAAGCCAAATAAGCCCGTAAGTTCCAGTGCGTGTTTTTCGGCAAATGTTTTATTGTATTTCAAAATGTTCTCCAGCGTATAGTTGAAAACCAGGTCCTCATTTCCTTGTGCGGCAGCAGTACCTCCCAGACGGGCATTCGTATACCTTCCTTGAAAATCGCCGACCCGATTTTGAATAAGATCCGGGCCAAAGTTCAAACGGAAAGTAAGTCCTTCAGCTAAGGTTGCTTCTCCGTAAATGCTGCTAAAAAGACGCATGCGTTTGTTTTTGTTGAGTAGGGCCCCCGGTACCAATTCACTCAAAGGATTACTCCGTAATCCATCTGTTGTTGGCCGAAAGATCAGGTTGCCTTGATCATCATAGGGAACACCTAAGGGGTTTTCCAGTAACGCATCGTCATACGGATTTAAATCTTGTCCGTTGGTAATACTGTAGTTACCGAGCATCGAAGTACCAATACGTATCCTATCACTGATCTGGTGATCTAAGTTCACCCGCATCGCATAGCGGTTAAAATCTTGTATAGGTATAATTCCCTTGTCTTTCATGTAATTGAAGCTAACATTGAAGCGCGTCTTCTCCGAGCCTCCTAGAATACTTAAGGAATGATTCATGCTATGGCCTGTCTGCAACATGAGATCTTGATAATCGGTGCTCCGTCCCTGTGCAATAGACGCCAGCTCCACGGCGTCGAATAAACCGGGCGTATTTTGATCGGCGTTTGGATCACTGTCATCGTAGTTCCCGGTTGCCCGTCGTGATTCTCTTTTAAATTCAGCAAACTGTTCACCGTTCATCATGTCGATCTGCTTATACGCGCTGGAAAAGCCAAACCAATTATCGTAGCTTACTGTCGTTTTTCCCACTGTTCCCCGCTTTGTGGTTATAATTACCACACCATTGGCTCCCCGGGAACCGTAGATAGCAGTAGCAGAGGCATCCTTTAGCACTTCCATCGAAGCGATATCCTGGGGTGGAATATCCTCCAAACCTCCGGTAATGGGAATTCCATCGATGACATATAGCGGATCGTTACCGGCAGAAAATGAACGGTTTCCACGGATACGAACCGTAGCAGCACCCCCAGGCTTATTGTTTGTATTGGTTACAAAAACACCTGCAGCCCTTCCTTGCAAAGCCTGTGACGGTTGTGTTACGGGCACTTCGGCAATGGACTGTGCACTGACTGAAGACACCGCTCCGGTTACGTCCTGTTTTCGTTGGCTACCATATCCAACTACGACCACTTCGTCCAAGGCTGTGTCGTCATCTGGTTTGAGTGTAATTATAATTTGTTCTGCTTGTCCCTCCCGAAGCATTTGTTCTGTCGGTTCATAACCTATAAAGGAGACCACCAATACATCAGACGCTGCACTGGATTGGATAACAAATGCACCGTTTTCATTCGTAGAGACTTTTTTGGTACTTCCTTTGATGGCAACAGTAGCGCCTGGAAGCGGTTTCTTGTTTTCATCGAGCACACGGCCCTTAATTTCCCGTTCTTGGAAGTCTTTCGAAAGGGGGAGGATTTCCGATGTTTTGGCTACTGTGATCGAACTTGGCAGTAACCACGGGGAATACAGCAGAGACATGAGTAAAACTCCCCGCCTCAGTTGTGTTTTAGCTAAACTGTTTTTCATTGAATCATTTGTTTTTGTTTATAATCGTTTGGTTTCTTCGGTTGCCTGACAGGCATAGCAATACAGACAGGTGATCGAATAACCTTTACATGTGCACTATATAGAGAATAAACTCCTCGGAAAGAAACTTAACTCTTCTGTGATCGGTTCTATAACAGGTAAGACCTGTTAGCGTGGTTCTTTGGAGTGATATCGAACAATACAGAGCAAGATACATCTTCAATAATCGATTCAACGACTTTACGGCTCATAATTAATCTATTTAAGTTACATTTAAGATTGGTAGTAATCAGTTATAATCCGAGCGAAGCCTGGCTTCATCAGAACTACTTATTGATAATCAACGGCAAAATACGGTGAATATGTTTTGAATGAAGGGCAAAACGGCCTGTTTTTTTACGATAACGTTATCGTAAAAAATAAGCAGATAAAAAGTAGCGGTTTAAATGAATGCCCTGGTGAGAAGTAAAAAACCGGGTAGGTTGAAGGCTATAATTTATCTTCCGGATCTAACAAAAAGTTAGATCCGGAAGATAGAAGTTCTAGAACTTAATGTCGTCTACAATACCGTTTGCGCCTGATTCATTCGAAAATCGTTCACTGTATTCCTTCTTTTTTTGGTCTTGATAATCTATCATTTGAGCCATAATATTAAAATCGTTCATCCATTGTGTACCTGCACTGTTAACTTGTGATACCGTTAGACCGAGTTCATCAATGAGCCATTGGGCACCGTCTATTCCGTTGTCGTAGGCTGCCTGTATAGCCCCTTGAATTTCAAAAAAATAATACTTGTCAGTTTCGAGACGTTGTAGATTAGCCTTCGCAGTTTCTGATTCCACTTGCGTAGCGGGCGCGTTATCAGGCTGAAGTACGCCAAGTTTCTCATGTTCTTTTACCATACCAAAATATTTGGAATAAACACTAACTACGTTAAAGGATTTGTCATCTCGCATCCGATTATTCCAAGTGACTTGTGCCTCATCCCACATGGGTCTTTCTACGCCAAGGGCACGACAAATTTGCTCTTCTGTGCAACCCTCTCCGAGCTTTGCGGCACCTACGGCATAGTCGAATATCGTAATGCCATGCACGGGTTGTAGTTGCGGATCATTCGGGTCTTCTGTTGCGGTGTTCATGGTTGAATAACCCGCCGAAGCCGCGCCTGTGTCAAAAGCTTTCTGATAATTGCCCTGCATATACGCATCAAACAAGTCTTTGTTATTATTGGTGTTTGAATTTTGCTGTTCTGTCACCGCTTTCTTCGCCATATCTTCCAGATTGTCGGTGAGTCCTTTGAAAAGTTTCTTAAACATGGTTATTGAATTTTGATAATTAAAAATTGTTTGATTATCTACTGTTACCTAAATTGCTCGAAGCGCTCATAATCGCTTAATAGGCGATCATAAAAATTCTGATGTTGAGCATTTAGGCCGGGTAGTATACGATTCATTTCATCTATAAGCGCCTGAAGATATAACTGATACTTCTCTTTGGCGCTGTCTGTACCAAATGCACGACGATGCTCTTGATAACGCTCATAGAGCTCATTGCAACGCAGCTCAGCTAATGGGCGCGCTAAATGTTCCACCAAACGAACTTGGGTGCCTGGATCAAAGGTGTTTTGTGTTCGACAATAGGGGCAAGCGATATAGGTTGCCGTAAAATAGAATGTTGAAATTTCCAATTTACCTCCGCATTGTTTGCAATGAAAATGATCTTTATAATGTGTATATATTTTCATGATATCAGCATACTCTTTTTCCAGATCGCGTTCGCTTATCTGGTCAAAGGCGGAAGTCATCATGTTCAGAACGCCAATGTGCCAGTCGTTAAAAATCTGGGAGATTTTGACCAATTCCATAGTTGACGCTTTGGGTATAACCTCCTCTTGATAGGTATTAGACCCTTTTTGTATAATGGCGGTGAATTGGGCTATCGTACCCGCCTTAAATTGTAAAAAGCTTCTTTTAAAAGGATCTTTGTCTGCATCAGCAATGCGTTGTCCGGATACCTGTATTTCCGAATGCATTTCTTCTGCTCTTTGGTATAGTTTACTCAAAAATGTTTGTAACCTTTGAACTAAGGGTGTGTCCGCGTCGACTTCATTTGCGGTATTTGTGTTGGTAGTACTACTTTTGTTCTTTTTATAAAGATTGAAAAAGTTCATCACAGTCTTGTTTATTTTGAATTGTCGTGATCCCTTAGATGAATCCCATTACTTAGTTTTTGCGTTAAAAATTCAAATCCACAGTAGGCACATCGGGTAAGACCATCCTCTTTGGCCCTTCCGCTTCCACAATTCGGGCAGATAATAATTGTTACGCCTGCCTCTTTTTCAGTAAATTTTTCCCGTTTCTGTTGAAGGGCAAGTTGTTCCATGCGTTCAACAATTGATAGCGGTTTCTCCATATAGAATTGTTGTTTACAACTTGGATAGTATTTCTGCTTTTTTTGCTTTATACTCGTCTTCGTCAATTAAGCCACTTTCGAAAAGAGTTTTAATCTTTTTCAATTTCACGACCGATTCATCTTGCGTTTCGGAAGAGTTTACGGTGTTGTCTTGTGAGTTTATTTTCGAATTTGTTTGATTTTGCTGCGTTGCCTGCATTTGTCCCATTAATATGCCCATTGCAATTCCCTGTTGTGCCCCTTGCTGAGCAGGGCTGCTTTCTTGGCTAATAGCAATCGCGGTATTGAATTTTTGGAATCGATCTACGTCGCCGCTTACCATATTCATACCCGTTACTTTATCATAATATTGGGTAACTTCATCGGGCAAGGTAGCGGACGTAACGGTAAATTGAGTGATTTCAATACCAAAAGTTTCAAAATATGGCTGAATCAGTGGGGCGATTTTTTTATTGAGTAAGGAAATATTGCCAGCAATGTCTAATACAGAAATATTAGAAAGTGCTAAAGCTTCACCAAACTGGGGAGCAATAAAATCACGGAGTTGTCGCTCAAACTCAAAGACCGTAAGCTGGTGATAAGTACCTGCATATTCTTTAAAGAATCTTGTAATGTCTGTAATACGTACATTATATGTGCCAAAGGCGCGAATTCGTACCTGCCCGAACTGCGCATCGCGTAGCATGATAGGCGCTGGAGTACCCCATTTTAGATTCACAAATTGTTTGACAGAGAAATAATAAACATCCGCTTTGAAGGGGCTCTCGAATCCATATTTCCACCCTTTAAGGCGTGATAACACAGGAACGTTTTGCGTATGGAGTGTATAAGTGCCCGGCATAAAAACATCAGCAATAGTTCCCTCGTTTATGAATAAAACTGACTGACTTTCGCGTACAAGTAGCTTAGCGCCATTTTTTATTTCTTTGTCTCCATCAGCAATCTTCCACATCATCATATTGGGATCCTGTTCGGCCCATTCAACGATTTCTAAGAAGGGTAATTTTGACGTTGGATTGCTCATTTTCTGTTTTATTTAAAGGGTCTATTGGTTTTCACCATTTTAATCTAGTGTTTTTTAAACGGGGCGATACCAAAGCTACCGCTGACAACCCTATTTCAAAAGTTAAGAACGTTGCAAAGTAACTACATGTTGCAAAAGTAGCGACTACAAAGTGACTACAAGGTTAATTGTCTTTGTGTTAAATGATTGGTAATAAGGATGATGTGTTTGTTTCTTGCCAAACAATAGCACCTAGCTCAATTCTTGTAAGAAGCGATCTAGATCGGTGTCTTTGTCCAATCCGATTTTTTGTTTGATGCGGTATTTGCTCACACGTACGCTTTTAGGTTCAATATAAAAAGCCGCGGCAATTTCTTTCGTGTTTAGTTGGAGCCGTAAGTATGCGCAATGTTTCAGTTCAAGAGGGGTGAGCTTATCATTGGACATTTCTTTTAGTTTACTAAAAAACGCAGGGTTGATGCTTTCAAACTCTTTGGCAGATCGCTCAACAGTTTCCTCCAAGCGCATCTCATCCTTGATGATTTTTTCTACATAACCCCTGTTTTGTTCCGTTTCCAGTTTTTGTAGCTTATCTTTCATTTGAAGGAGGAGGCGGTTTTTACGCTCGATTTGCAATGCATCAGCCATGGCTTCTTTCTGCATCTGGTCTTTTTGTAATAATAAGAGTTGCTGTTCGGCTTGTAAACGCGCTTGCTCTTCTGCCTGCATTTTCAATCCGAGCTCGGCATTACGCTCGGCGTCCTGTTTTTCTTGTTGTAGACGTCGAGATTTTTCTTCCTGTAGTTTTGTTTTGCTTTTAAAGGAGTTTACCAATAAGCAGATACTAATCACTAAAAGAAGACAAATACCAGTTAATAAAAGGTTTTGTGTCCTCTGACTGTCCGCCTTCTGAGCGGCTATTTTTATATCCTCTGATAGTTTACTGTTCTCATACTGCGCCTCCAGTTTTTTTGCTTGGAGCATCTTTCGCTCATCAAAGATTTTGTTAGTAAAAACTTCTTTTTTCTTTTGATAGAATAAGGCTTTTTTGAAATCTCCTCTTTTAGCGTATAAATCACTGAGTCCTTGTGCTACATTGGAAAACGTATAATACGAAGGAGTTGCCGCTTTTGTGAGCTGGGTATAAGAATCCATTAAATAAGTCTCAGCGAGTCGGCTTTTACCTTGTAAACTGGCTATTTCTGCCAAAAGACCGTTTACATTGCCGGTAATCGTGTAGTTTTTATCAGAAGCTTTTGCAAGCTTTTTGGCAATATCTGCATAAAAAAGAATACTGTCCTGAGTAGATTGCTTATGGAGCGGCTGGTATTCAAAGAAATAATTAGCCAGATTAATATTAGCTATCGAATAAGTACGGACACCTACCTGCTCCGGTGATTTTTTATAAACGCTTGCCGATTTATGAAGATACAACTTCATGCTATCCAAATATTGGCGCTTCTTTGTCTTTTCATAATGAAATTGCATCGCCGTAGCATAGGCAGTATATGCATTGGCAAGCATCTCATTGTCGGCATTTTCCTTTGCCGTAAGAATGGTAAGTTGTGCATACTTTTTACTCAATACCTCATCATCCCAACTGGAATAAACACCATATAAGATGTAATAAGCTCGGGATTTTAGCGAGTAATCCCAATTTTTAGCTAGTTTTAGGGCTATTTGGGCATTACTTACGGCCAAGTCCCCGATGTCGAGGTAATTATAATAGGTTGCAATTGCAAGATACCCGTAAGCTTCTACCGTTCTATTCTTGATGCGTTGGCCGAGCTGTAAGCATTTATTTGCATACTCCTTAGCCTTACTATAGTCGGCATTCACAAGATATTGCTTGCTAAGTTCTGTATTAAGTTTAGCTAACAGAACCGGATCCTGTGGATGTCCTTTCAGTTGTTCGGCTTCTTTTAAGGTGCTAAGATTCAGATCGTAATTGGCCTTTAAACGAGCTGTATACGCTTTTTTTAAATACTCGGCGAGCGAATTTTCCTGCGCGGATAGACTAAGTAAAAAGCTGCAAAGCAATGTCCACAAAAAAATGCATCGTTTTATCATTAGGGCTATCTTCTCTATTAGAATAACTGAGTTTTTGAAACAAATTGGCATTGCCATTAATTGAAATCGAGCTCTGCCGCGTTTAAATATAAACAAACTTAGATAAATTGCTCAAATATGCAATATAGCCTTGCATATTAAAGCGATTTGACAATTCGTTAAAAAAGACCGCTTATTGATCTTAAATTAAACATTTTTGCTAAAGGTTTAAACAATACTCGCCAAAGTGCTCAATCACCATTGTTATCTTTAGCTAGCTAATACGTGACCTTGATAAAGAGGCCTTTGTATAGGATGAAATTTTAAGTTGAGCAAGCAACAATTACCATTATAATATAAATAAACTAAAGTATGAAACAATTAAAAAAAATGTGGACAATGATCGTGGTGTTAGCCATCTTTAGCACGGCGAAAACATCTTTTTGTCAAGTAATCAATATAAGGACTGTCGAACAGGGGGGGACAGGAAGGTATAGCGCAGTGGTGATTACAGAAGCGTCGTTGCCAACGCATACCATCTTTAGACCGAAAGATATGCGTATATTTAATGAAAGGAATAAATTGCCGATCATTGTTTGGGGTAACGGTGCCTGTTACGATTCTCCTTGGGAACATATAAACTTTTTAAATGAAATCGCTTCCCATGGCTTTTTAGTTATTGCCATTGGTACCATGCCCAAAGAAACAGGGGAACAGGTAAAGCGTAGTTCACAATCATCAAAACTATTGGATGCGATTGACTGGGCCATTACGCAAAACGATAAGGAGAAGAGCCCTTATTATAATAAATTGGATACAACCGAAATAGCTGTAAGTGGTATGTCGTGTGGAGGTCTGCAAGCATTAGAGGTTGCTGACGATCAGCGTGTTACTACACTAGTTGTCTGCAATAGCGGTATTTTTGACGATCCGAAGAAAGGGATGCCCGTGCTTCCGGTGTTAAGTAAAGATCAGCTTAAGAAAATACATACGCCCACTCTCTACTTGTTAGGTGGTGAATCAGACATCGCTTATCAGAACGGAATGGATGATTTTAAGCAAATCAATCATGTACCTGTTTTTGTTGCAAACATGGACGTCGGACATGGCGGAACGTATAGCCGACCTCATGGCGGCGAATTCGCACGGGTGGCAACCAATTGGTTCAAATGGCAGTTAAAAGACGATCGTGAAGCAGCCAGGTTATTTACGGGCAATCCATCAGGGCTTTCTAAATCACCTGCCTGGACAATAGACAAGAAGAATATGCCTTAATTGTTAAGGAATAATTTTGTTTCCTTCTTTTACATCAAAACAATTTCTTGCGATTTGAATACAATGGTTTTAATCGTGCCTTTTAAGCCTGTTTAAGCGATTCTTTTATTTTAATTGTTTGATTTACAATTATTTGATTTTTATGTAACATTTAAAGGCCTTTTTGTAACATAAATTTTCAGCCTTTTCTTTTTTCTTAAGTACAATTGCCTAACAATTATAGCTGAATGCCATAAATTACAGCAAGGGTATTCTTTTCCTAATTATAAACCAATATCAAGGAGGTACTATGGGACCATAAGTAACGCTTTCATTTAAGAAGGTGCACCGATATGAATAATGCTCGTGTGCCTTAACTAGCTATTTATCATGACAATCAATTAAAATCACATGACAAAAAAAGGCATACCCATCGTGTTCTTTATTATAGGATGTCTCTTCCTATCAGCATTTCTTATTGCAACCCTGAAAGGGTCTCATAGCTTCGGCGGCTGGCTGCTGATGGGTTTTTTTCTCTCAGTCGCTTTTGGACTGCGTTATTATTCCTTGTTAAAAGGCTATTCTTTTACCGTAATGATATTTGCTGCAGTGAGCGTATCGATGTATTATCCGCAATTTTTTATCCGTGTAGGAGATTTTCGTCTTTCAGCGCTTATCGTGCCGCTCATGCAGATTATTATGTTTGGAATGGGGACAGGGTTGAGTGTAAAAGACTTTGTCGGTGTTGTTAAAATGCCTAAAGGTGTAATTGTAGGAGTACTATGTCATTACATGGTAATGCCCCCGGTAGCTTTTGCCATTACCCGTATCTTCAATTTCCCCGCAGAAATAGCGGCCGGAATCATTTTGATTGGCAGCTGTCCAAACGGATTAGCTTCTAATGTGATGACCTATTTAGCGCGCGCAAACCTCGCGCTTTCCGTGACGCTCACCGCTGTCTCGACGCTGTTGGCGCCCCTAATGACACCCTTATTTATGCAGTTGCTTGCGGGGCAGTATGTATCGATTGATTTTTGGGATATGGCTTGGGATATTACCAAAATTGTCATCATACCTGTATTGGCTGGATTGTTATTTAATCGATTTCTACACGGGAAAGCGAAGTGGTTAGATGATATTATGCCTGTATTATCCATGGCTGGTATTGCACTGATCATCATTGTGATTACCGCTGCTGGCCAAAAGGACCTGTTGATTGTCGGGCCTGCCTTGGTGTTGGCGATGCTCTTGCATAACACGAGCGGGTATGTGCTTGGTTATTGGCTTGCGCGTTTGTTGCGGATGGATGAAAAGGATTGTCGCACAATTGCAATCGAAGTTGGTTTGCAAAATGCGGGCTTAGGGTCGAGTTTAGCCTTGGCAATGGGTAAGTTATCTACGGTTGGCTTAGCATCTGCCGTATTCTCACCGATTATGAATATTACCGGTTCGTCACTTGCCCTATGGTGGCGTTCACGCCCCCTGAAGAATCGGCGTACCGAAGTTGACAATCAATAACAAACCTTTAAACAAAACAGTTTATGAAGCACTTTAGCATATTAATACTGACAGTTTGTGTGAGCATCTTTCAGGGACATTCCATCTTTGGACAGCAAATCAGCAAAGGGGAACTAATGTTTTTAACACCGGAATGGCAAGGCGAGCGTTTTGACGACGGACGTCCAAAAGTTTCCGACGAACTTTTAGATCGCATGAAATTGGTTACCCTAGAAGAAGCTTGGGCTGTATTACGCAATGAAAACTATAACTACCAGTACGAGGACGGTTGGTTGAGCATTAATCCGGATAGCGTGTTGGTTGGTAGAGCGGTGACTGCCGTTTTTGTTCCGGGACGACCGGATATCCATCGTGCGATTGATGAACGTGGACATAATCAGGATGGTCGGATAAAATCGCAAAACTCCTGGACAATAGACCTACTTACTAAGCGAGATGTGTATGTGGTTGATCAATTTGGTGCCCATATTGATGGCCCAACAGTAGGAGACAACTTAGGTAACTCCATTTATGCAAAAACCGGAAATGGTGTAGTGTATGATGGCGCGCTACGTGATATCGGAGGTTTAAAAGAGATCGGTGCTTTTACCTCATTCTACCGATCATATCACCCTTCTCATCACCTTAATGATCCAAAGGGGCGATTAAATACCACCTTAGTGGGAATAAACATACCTACTCGGATTGGTAAAGCAACCGTTATGCCTGGAGATGTGGTGCTGGGTAGGAATGGAGGAGTTATATTTATTCCACCCCACTTGGCCGAGAAGGTTGTCCGTACTTCTGAAGTGGTTCGTTTACGTGATATGTTTGGTCATCAACGCTTACGCGAGCAGAAATATACCCCTGGTGAGATTGATACGCGTTGGTCGGACGAAATAGAAAAGGATTTTTGGCAGTGGCTTGATGCGAATGCTGATAAACTTCCCGTACCTAAAGAACAGATAAATGAACTACTCAAACAGCGCACTTGGTAGGCGCCTTATTCACCTTAATTTTAAATAACGATGTCAAATAAAACAAGAAGAGCTTTTTTTAAAAAAGCCATGGTAATGGGAGCTGCCTTAAGCCCTTTATCGGATACTTTCGGAAGTGCGCTCCTGCAATCGGCGGAACGATCGTCAAGAGAATCGGCGCCCTCCTCCCTTAAAATTACCGGCGTAGCATGCGCCTTTATAAGGTATGGTTCCGGGCTTTTTGTCAAAATAAAAACGGATCAAGGTATTTATGGTTGCGGAGAAGGGGTTGATGCGGTGCCAGGGACCTATCATTTCGTAAAATTGCTCGAGCGCAGACTCGTTGGGAAAAACCCACTTAATGTACACAGGATTTTTGAGGATCTGCGGAAATCAGGCATCTTTCAGGGTGCTCAGGCAGGGATGTACATCGCTGTTTTATCTGCCATTGAAACGGCACTCTGGGACATTACTGGAAAGGCGCTCGGCGTGCCGGTATATCAATTGCTTGGTGGCAAATTCCGAGATAAAATACGTGTGTATTGCGATACGGCGCTTTACCAGCAAAATTTACCAACACCGCAAGATTTTGCGAACGCAGCTTCCAAAGCTAAAGAAATGGGTTTCACAGCGATTAAATTTGATCTTGACCAAGGAAATGATCCCAATAAATACGATCAGTATAACTGGACAGCTAGTCCTAAAGAGTTACAACGTATGGTCGATCAGGTGACCGCGGCTCGTGAAGCTGTTGGTCCGGATATTGATATCTGCTGTGATATGCATGGACGTTACGATTTGGTTACCGGGCAGCAAGTGGCAAAACGTTTGGAACATTTAAATCTCATGTGGCTGGAAGAGCCTATACCTGCCGAAAATGCGGAGGCTTATAAGCTTATTGCCGATAGTACATCGACTCCTATCTGTGCGGGTGAAAATCTCTATCTGGCTTATGGTTTTAGGCGCTTACTTGAGCTGGGTGCAGCGGATATCATTATGCCGGACCTTCAAAAAGCAGGGGGGCTTGGAGAAGGTCAACGAATTGCCAACTTGGCCAATCTTTATTACGTTCCATTTGCTCCGCATATGGTGGCGTCTTTCTTGGGGGCAATGGCCTCATGCCATGTCTGCGCATCGGTACCGAATTTTATGATTTTGGAATGGCAGAGCTACTTTCATACCGACCCAATGTTTAAGGATATTGTCACTTTTGACGGATCGATGGTAGAAGATGGCTTTATCAAACTTCGGGAGGTTCCCGGTATCGGTGTAGATATCAACGAGGAAGGGATGAAAAAATATGCCACGCCCGATTATCCCTTTTTTACTTAGTATAAAAAAACCGATCGTATTATGGATACATTAGATGCTGTTAATCATTACAGACCAAAGGACTGGGCAGCAGTAGAACAGGATATCGAAAAAGCGGCTTCCGCATTTGAGGTTTACCGATGTTTGTCAAATCAGTCGAGAGAGGGTTTCCTTCGACAGATCGCCATAGAACTTGCTAATGACCGCGAGAAGTTAATAGAAACCTGTAGTCGGGAATCTCATCTTCCTGAGGTTAGGCTCCACGGTGAATTGGATCGGACCTTATTTCAAATTCAGCTGTTTGCAGATCTGCTAAAAGAAGGATCTTGGGTCAATGCTATTATCGATACGGCTATTCCCGATAGGACGCCTGTTGCAAAACCGGATATTCGACAGATGCAGGTTCCGCTAGGACCGGTTTGCGTTTACGGGGCAAGTAATTTTCCTTTCGCATTCTCAGTAGCAGGTGGCGACACGATCTCGTCACTGGCTGCCGGTTGCCCGGTGCTCTATAAAGTTCATCCGAACCAGCCGGAAACCGCACAGCTAACCGCTGCATGTATCGCAAAAGCAGCACATAAGACAGGAATGCCTGACGGTGTTTTTGCCTCTTTATGGCTTACATCGCAAGCTATTGGAATAAAGATCGTGAGCCATCCTTCAGTCAAAGCAGTCGGTTTCACGGGTTCTTATACAGGTGGTATGGCTTTATACGAAGCTGCTACGCGCCGCGCTACTCCGATCCCTGTTTACGCAGAAATGAGTAGTATTAATCCTGTGTTTCTATTACCGGGTCGATTAGCTGAACAGGGTGAAAAAACAGCGGCGATGCTGGCCGCATCCAATCTGCTTGGAGCTGGGCAATTTTGTACGAATCCCGGATTGCTCGTGTTGATTGATTCGGAAGATACGGCGAAATTTTTGAAATTTTATGCTGAGGAGCTTCAAGGACAATCGTTGCATCGTATGTTGAGTGCCGGTATTTATCAAGCTTATTGCGAGGGTATAGCGCAGTTGAAAGCTGCAAAAGGAGCTTTTGTACTTGCTGGTGGAAACGCAGAAGTAACGGATACCGAACAACCGGTGCCAACTGCGATCCAAGTCAGTGGTAGCAATTTCCTTTCGCAGACTTTATTCAGCAAGGAGTACTTTGGCCCGGCATCCATATTGGTAATTGCAGCAAACGAAGAAGAATTTCTACAAATTGCCGCTTCGTTAAGCGGACAGCTAACGGTTAGCGTATGGTGCACGGAGGAGGATACCAAAAACTTTAATAGACTTTTTCAGGTGTTGGAACAAAAGGCTGGCCGACTGATTATCAATGGTGCTTCAACGGGTGTAGAAGTGTGCCATGCTATGGTACACGGGGGGCCATTTCCAGCCACCACGGACGGTCGGAGTACCTCGGTTGGCACACAGGCAATTTACCGGTTTACACGGCCTGTTTCCTATCAAAATTATCCGCAATCTTTGTTGCCGACAGCGTTGCAAAACAAAAACCTGGAGTCTATTTGGCGCCATGTAAACGGACAGCTAACGAAAGCCGACATTTAATGTTGATAACACGTATTGCTTATGAAATATCCATGTGGCACAGCTTACTCGAATACCGGCGAAAATAAAGTGGATATTCCACCTGCCTGCCGGTAGGCAGGTATGGCCTTTAAAGATAAATATTTACATATGAACCTCTATAAAACGAAAACAGAAAACATATTGAAGGTAGACAATAGTTATCATGTCATACCTGGCAACTGGGATCAGTTGATCAATAGACAGAATCTCTATGGCTATTTGAAATCACAGCTTAACACCGCACCCGCAATAGCAGAAGGAAAGGCTAAAAACTTATTGGAGGAAGGTGTTTTGCCGCCAATAGGTTCGCAGGAAGTCTGGGCAGCGGGTGTCACTTATTTAAGAAGTATGGAAGCAAGGATGGAAGAAGCGAAGGATTCCGGTGGGGCCGACCTGTATGATCGGGTATATCATGCCGAACGACCTGAGCTGTTTTTTAAAGCCTTCCCACACAAAGTCTCCGGACATAAGGGAGCTGTCAGTATCAGGAAGGACTCCGTATGGAACGTTCCCGAACCCGAACTGACCTTGTTCATTAATTCATATGGAACTATAGAAGGTTACACTGTTGGGAATGATATGAGCTCGCGTAGCATTGAGGGAGAAAATGCTCTGTACCTGCCACAGGCAAAGGTTTATGACCGAAGTGCTGCACTGGGGCCTTGTCTGTATGTTCCTGCTTCACCGTTAGACCCCGGTACATTAATCGAAATGGATATCTTAAGGGAAGGAAAACTGATGTTCCGCGATTCGGTGGCAATAAGCCGAATAAAACGTCCCTTGACGGAGCTCGTGTCCTATCTTTACAGGGAATCTACATTCAAGGACGGCAGTTTTCTCATGACAGGTACCTGTTTAGTGCCCCCAAGTGATTTTACACTACTTCCGGAAGACGAAATTCTTATTACAATTGAACCGATTGGAACGTTGCGTAATACGGTTGCGTATAACCCATCCGTTTAGCACGTAGTATCTTATTGTTTTACTTAGGCAATTCGTGGTTTCTGATTTTATAAGTGTCAAAACGATACTTAATAAAACGACCGCCTGCCTCCGTAATTAGCAAAGCATAAACCTCATTGAATCAATCTTAAAGGATCTCCTCTTTTTGTTTGTCCTTCTAGGTTAAACCTCCACAATATTATAAACCAATTTAAAAATGATGAATAACAGTAACATTAAACAAAGAAACCGACTTCCTATAGGGGATAGGGTGTCGGTTTTTCTCAAGGTGCTCACCATGGTGGGCATGATGGGAATTATTCCTGCCTTTTTGCAGGGACAAGAAAAACCGGTACGCGGTCAGGTAAGGGATTCTGAAAGTACGCCCTTGGAAGGAGTTACCGTACAGGTTAAGGGCACCCGAACCGCAACGGCGACCAATGCAAATGGCAATTTCAGTATCAACGCATCCAATGGCGATATTTTGGTGTTTTCATTGATCGGATACCAGCCACGGGAATTAACGCTGCAGAACCAAATGGTAGTTAACATACAATTAACCGCCGAATCAAGGAGCATGGAGGAGGTTGTCGTTACAGCGCTTGGGATTAAGAAAGAATCAAAGAAACTGGGTTATTCGGCGGAGACGGTTAAACGCCAGGATTTGCTACAGAACAGAACAGTCAATGTAATGGAGTCTTTGGAAGGCAAGGTTGCTGGATTGGATATATCTCCGCCAGCTGCCGGTGCCGGATCCAGTACTAAAATACGCTTACGGGGGCAATCAGCGTTTGCGGGTGCTGCAAACTCTCCTCTCATTGTGATCAATGGACTACCGATGGATCAGGGAGCCCGTAGTTCGAACGGATGGCAACCAGCTTACGATCTCGGCGATAACATGCAGCAGATTAACCCGGACGATATTGAAAGTATGACTGTCTTGAAAGGTGCTACGGCTGCAGCGATATACGGCTCTCGAGCTGCTAACGGTGCAATTATTATTACCACGAAAAATGGTCAACGTGATCAAGGGATAGGTATCGAATATACGTCAAATTTCACGGTTAATAGCGTGTTGGACTTTACTGATTTTCAACAGGAATTCGGCCAGGGACAGGGTGGACAGCGACCTACGGATGTGGGTAGCGCTATTTCAACAGGTATGTTAGGCTGGGGGAGTAGGATGGACGGAGAGCCAATTGTCAATTTTGATGGGGTTATGCGTCCGTACGCACCAAACCCAAATCGCATCAAGGAGTTCTACAGGGATGGTACAGTGTTCACTAATACCGTTGCGTTGTCAGGGGGAAGTGATAAAGGTAATTTCAGAGCATCTTTTTCCAATTCAGGCGCAAAAGGCATTACCCCCGCGCCCGATAATCGGTATACGAAACGCATCTTCAATTTGGGTCTAAATCACGATCTAACTAAAAAGCTGCATTTCTCCTTCAACGCGAATTACACAAAAGAGAATAATGAGAATCCACCACAAGTAGGGGCACAGGGGCCGGGAGCACCCAACTTTCTCACCCGAATGTCTACATCTATCCCGCTTGCAGCCTTTCGGGAGAGCGCAGTTGCCGAAAATGGAACCGAGCGACAGACGTCCGGATTTCAAGGCACCTTATTGAACCCCTATTTTGCCAAAGGCAGGGAGTTTATCCTAAACGATCGGGATCGCTTTCTCGGAACAGCAACCTTGCGATATGATGTTATGGATTGGTTATATGTGCAAGGAAGATATAATTACGATTATTCGGTTTCTAAGCTTGAATTTAATACGCCTACCGGAAGAGGAACTTCTACACCATTTAACAATAACGGGCAAGGACCGGGTTTTAATGGGATGTATCATATTGAGCAGGCGAAAGGTACCGAAATAAATACAGACTTTCTTGTAGGTGCAAGTAAGGAATTCGGTGATTTTTCAATTGATTTAAGTGTCGGGGGAAATATTTTTAAACGCGATGTCGGAACTTTTATTGATGAAGTAGAGGATTTTACGGTTAGGGACCTCTATTCTATTCAAAACGGTATTAATAAAACGATTAATAACTATACCATCTTTCGTGATCAAACCAATTCGCTCTACGCATTTGCAGAATTCGGGTATAAAGGCATGCTATACGTTAATTTGACAGGTCGGCAGGATTGGTTTTCCGTGTTGAACCCAGAGGCGAACAGCGAGTTTTATCCATCGGTATCCGGTAGTTTCATTTTTTCTGAACTAATGAAGGAGCAGTCGTGGCTTTCTTATGGTAAGCTAAGAGGGTCATGGGCCCAAGTAGGTAGTGCTAATGGAATCCCTCCTTTTTCCAACCATCTTTTTTATGATATATTACCTAATCAGTTACATGGAAGGACATTGGGTACCATATTAGGTACGCGCTCGCCGAATGCGTTATTGAGACCTTTCAGTGTCGAAGAACGAGAACTTGGTCTTGAGTTGAGGTTCTTTGATAGCCGGTTAAGTTTTGATATCGCTGCTTATGAAAAAGTGACAACCGATCAGATTTTACCCGTACAAATTTCGAATGCCTCAGGTTATACAGATACGCAGCAAAATGTCGGTTCGCTGCAAAATCGGGGTATGGAGTTTATGTTAGAAGTAATCCCTATGAAGCGGGATAATTTCCGATGGACAAGTTCCTTCAACGCATCATTAAATACTACGAAGGTGCTGTCTATCGCTCCCGGTACCGACCGATTTGTAGCTCAACGTTTCGAAGGAAATGAATTTATTGGAGCCTTGGTGTATGAGGTAGGATTACCCTTGAATCAGCTGTCAGCCAATACCTATCTAAGAAACGAAAATGGCGAAATACTTTTGAATGATAACGGACGCCTGCTTCAGGGACCGGTTGTAAATTTTGGAAGCGCCCTTCCAAAATGGGTTGGTGGTTGGACCAACACCTTTACCTATAAGAACCTGAGTCTTTCTATGCACTTCGATTTCAAAGCGGGAGGAAAGGTATTGTCCTCAAGCGCCTTGAACGGCTTGCGACAAGGGCACACCAAGGCATCACTGATTGGTCGTCGCGAAGGCGAAAATGGTGTTGTATTTGATGGTGTATACCGGAATGGCGAAAAAAATACAATTGCAGTTAACCCTCAAGACTTTTATACGGATTATCGCAACCTACAGATTGCAGATCCTTTTATTTTCAAATCTGACTTTATTAAGTTCAGAAACATTGCGCTAACCTATAACTTAAGTGACTATGTGAAAAATAAATTCGGTTTCATCAAAGGCCTTACGTTGACGGCTTCGTGTCGAAATGTCGCACTTTTATATAAGGACTTACCAGATTATGATCCGGAGGCATTCGCCTCTTCGGGCGACAATCGAGTGGGGTATGAGCAAGCAACCGTACCCACGACACGAAATTATGCTTTCAACTTAAACATTATATTCTAACCATTATGAAAAAGATAAAATATTTAACCCTTTTAGGAACGATATGTTGGGCTTTAAGCGGGTGCGATAAGAATTTCGAAACAGTAAATACCAATGAATATGGAGTAACCAATATCGATCCGGCCCTATTGTTTTCCAATGCCGAAAGGTTAACGCATGTTGGCGCTTGGGAAGGCGAGCAAACCATTGTTCAACAGTTTGTGAATGCATATAACCTGGGCGCCACAGCAGGTTTCAATTTCAATGAAGACAATAACAATTTCAATATCCCAAAGTGGAATAGTTGTTATGAGAATGCGGTTAAATTGTTAGTTGAAGCCATTCAAATAGCGCAAGAGATGCCAGCGCGAGTCAATTTGATGAGCATGATGCGCATATGGAAAGCTTATGTATTTATGACCTTGGTGGATACTTATGGGGATGTACCATATAGCGAGGCCGGAAAAGCCTATCAGCAGATTATTTTTTACCCAATTTACGATGACGACAGGGCAATCTATGAAGACCTTTATAATGAATTGAAATCCGCTATTGCGAGTATGGACCCGGCAGCTGATTACGTTACTGAAGATTTTTTCTATGGAGCCACGGGCTCAGCTGCGGCACAAGTTGCAAAATGGCAACGTTTGGGAAACTCGTTATTGTTGCGACTTGGAATGCGCTATACAAAAGTTGATCCGGAAAAAGCCCGCTCAATCGTGCAAGAGGCGGTAGATGGTGGTGTGATGCAATCGAATGAGGATGATGCCTATATGGTCTTTACAAATGCCTACAACAGTACACTTAACGATGGGCCGGTTGTGAATGCCTACTATTATTACTTGGCGGAACCCTTCGTCAATCAATTAAAGTCCACCGAAGATCCCCGCGCTAAGTATATTGCGGGTAAATATGCGGACCCGAATGCCGTACTTAGTTCGGTACCCGACGTAACGCTTGCTAACCAGTTCGGATTTCCTGTCGGTTATGATCAAAATAACGTGGCTCAACATCCAAATTTCCGTGGTCGGGCAGGTACAGGCTTTAATTATTCACAGCTTAATTATGCTATTATCGGCAATCCATTCGCGCCTCTTTTTTATATCACGCATTCGCAAACAAAATTGTTGATGGCCGAAGCGGCCCATCGTAATTGGATAAATGGTTCGGCCCAAGCCTATTATGAAGAAGGGATTCGTGCCAGCATGGATCAGTGGTCGCTCTATCCAAACACACCTGATAACGCGATTAGCGAGCAGGAAAAGGAGAGCTATATTAATCATCCGCAAGTTGTATTTAACACAGCTAATGCATTGGAGCTTATCAATACGCAATATTGGATCTCCAATATAGGAAATGGAACCGAATCCTTTGCAAACTTTCGAAGGAGTGGTTTTCCAGCATTGACACCTAATCGATATAATAATAACCTTAACGGTGGTTTTGTAAGGCGGATGGCTTATCCAGACGATGAAATGTCAGAGAATCCAACGAATTATCAAGCTGCGGTTGCTGCCATGGGAGGCGATAATTTATCGGTTCGCGTATTCTGGGACATCGAATAAAAATATACGTCATCAGACTT
>Ga0079224_100002357_pt1 | contig 22875 bp, 24 predicted proteins | sample Stecom2015_FD_80414 | JGI IMG/M metagenome (GOLD analysis project Ga0079224, IMG submission 80414) | Agricultural soil microbial communities from Utah to study Nitrogen management - Steer compost 2015 | ecosystem: Environmental > Terrestrial > Soil > Agricultural land | place: USA: Utah... | reverse complement strand
TCTGCGCGACTGCGCCTACATCGGCGGTGACCGGTTCACCTACGGCGACATTCCGCCCGGCGCCGCCGCCTACCGCTACTTCAACATGCAGATCGACCGTCCCGGCCTGCCGGCGGTCGAGCGCTGGTTCGAGCGGCTCTCGGAGCGGCCGGCCTACCGCCGTCACGTGATGATCCCTTTCGGCACCTGCCTCGAGGAATGGAACGAGCTCGAGCGAAGGCCGGCCTGACCGCAAAGCCGTGCCGCGCCGCCGCCGCCCACGCCTCAATGATCGAGGGCGACGCCGAGCTGGCCGGCGAGGTCCTGGATGAACTGCCACGCCACGCGCCCCGACCGCGATCCCCGGGTAGCCGCCCATTCCAGCGCCTGTGCCCTGAGCTCGTCGGGCTCGATGTCCAGCTTGAAGTGGGAGGCATAACCATCGACCATTTCGAGATATTCGGCCTGCGAGCAATTATGGAACCCGAGCCACAGGCCGAACCGGTCCGACAGCGATACCTTCTCCTGCACCGCTTCGGAGGGATTGATCGCGGTCGACCGCTCGTTCTCCATCATGTCCCGCGGCAACAGGTGGCGGCGGTTGGACGTGGCGTAGAAGATCATGTTCGACGGCCGGCCCTCGATGCCGCCTTCGAGTGCCGCCTTGAGCGACTTGTAGGACGTGTCCTCGGCGTCGAACGAAAGGTCGTCGCAGAACACGATGAAGCGGAACGGGCGGTCCCGGACCACCGCCATCAGGTCGGGGAGGGTCTCGATGTCCTCGCGGTGGATCTCGATCAGCTTCAGCCGGCCGCCGTGGGCCCGGCTGATGTCGCCGTGAACCGCCTTGACCAGCGAGCTCTTGCCCATCCCGCGCGCGCCCCACAAAAGCGCGTTGTTGGCCGGCAGCCCCCGAGCGAAACGGTCGGTATTCTCGACCAGGATATCGCGCATCCGGTCAATCCCGCGCAGCAGCGACATCTCCACCCGGTTGACCCTCGCCACCGGCTCCAGCGCCTTGCGCTCGGCCTGCCAGATGAAGGCGTCGGCTTTGGCGAAATCGGGCTCGCTCGGGGCAGGGGGGGCGATCCTGTCGAGCGCGCTTGCAATCCGGTCGAGCTTTTCCAGCAACTCCTTGTCCATGTCCTTGTGCATCCGCCTCTCGGTACGTGTCGGCGCGCTGCCGATAGCACGAATGCCGCGCCGGCGCGAACCCGTCGTGCGGCAGGCTCGCGCGGAACCGCCGGTGACCCGGCCGGCCACAGATACCGTTTGCATTCGGGAGTCTCGCCGGTATATTCCGCGCCGTGCGGCTCGTCCCCCCATCTTTCCTGAATGTCCCGTCTGATCACTGGCGAGCGCGAGCGGAGCGGTAGATGCTAATTTCCCCGGCATATGCGCAAGGCGCCGGCGGCGGCGGCGGCGATTTCCTCGTTTCGCTGTTGCCGTTCATTCTCATCTTCGCGATCTTCTACTTCCTGATTATCCGGCCGCAGCAGCGCCGCCAGAAGGAGCACCAGCAGCTGGTCGCCAACGTCCGCCGCGGCGACACGGTGGTGACCGCCGGCGGGCTGGTGGGCAAGGTCTCGAAGGTGCTGGACGACAACGAGGCCATGATCGAGGTGGCCGAGGGGGTGCGGGTGCGCATCGTCAAGAGCCTGATCTCCGAAGTGCGCGCGAAGGGCGAACCGGCGAAGGAAGAAAAGTAGCGCATGGTGTCCCCTGACCGCGCAGGCGAGTTGACGGGCCGCAGGCTGCCGCAGTACGGCATTCCCGGCGGCTGAGACGATGCTTCACTTTCCCCGCTGGAAGACGTTCCTCGTTCTGGGCATCACCATTCTGGGCCTTCTCTTGGCCCTGCCCAACGTCCTTCCCCAGCGTGTCCTCGACGCGCTCCCCGAGTGGCTCCCCCACAAGACGGTCCATCTCGGGCTCGACCTTCGCGGCGGCGCCCATGTCGTGCTCGAGGTCGAGCAGGAAGACCTCTACCAGAAGCTCGCCGAACCGGTGATCGACGACATCCGGTCGGCCCTGCGCGAGGCGCGCATCGGCTACACCGGCCTTCGCCGCACCAACGGATCCGTGACCGTCACGATCCGCGAAAGCGACCGGGTCGACGAAGCCGCACGCCTCATCCGCAACATCGCCCAGCCGGTGTCGGGCGGCCTGTTCTCGCAAGGCATGGAGACCAGCGAGTTCACCGTCGATGTCAGCGGCACCAGGATCACCGCGACGTTCACCCAGGCCGGCATCGAATCGCGGGTCTCGCGCGCCATCCAGCAGTCCATCGAGATCATCCGCCGCCGCGTCGACGAGCTCGGCACCACCGAGCCGAACATCCAGCGCCAGGGCCTCGACCGGGTTCTCGTGCAGGTGCCGGGGCTGGAGGACTCGTCGCGCCTGATCAATCTCCTGGGTCAGACCGCCAGGCTGCAGTTCCGGCTGCTGTGCGAAGACCAGCCGACGGGTTCGGAGCGGGTGCCGCCCGGCTGCGCCCGGGTGGTGTCCATGGAGGACCCGAACTTCGCCTATTTCGTCCAGACCGGCGCCAGGGCCACGGTCGAGGGCGAGCACCTGACCGACGCCCAGCCCGGGTTCGACTCGCAGACCAACGAACCGATCGTGCTGTTCCGCTTCAACCAGACCGGGGCCGTCCGCTTCGGCCGGCTGACGCAGGAGAACGTCGGCCGCCCGTTCGCGATCGTCCTCGACGATCAGGTGATCAGCGCGCCGGTGATCCGCGAACCGATTCTCGGCGGTTCCGGTCAGATCAGCGGCAACTTCACGGTGCAGGAGGCGAACGACCTCGCCATCCTCCTGCGCGCGGGCGCGTTGCCGGTCAACCTCGTCGTTGTCGAGGAGCGAACGGTCGGGCCGAGCCTTGGTGCCGACTCGATCGCCGCCGGCACCCTGGCCTCGATCGTCGGTACCATCGCCGTGATCGTGTTCATGGCCATCTCGTACGGGTTGTTCGGCATCTTCGCCAACATCGCGCTGCTCGCCAACGTCGGGATGATCATCGGGGCATTGTCGCTGTTGCAGGCGACGCTGACCCTGCCGGGCATCGCCGGCATCGTGCTCACGGTCGGCATGGCGGTCGACGCCAACGTGCTGGTGTTCGAACGCATTCGCGAGGAGATCCGGCAGGGCAAGTCGCCGATAGCGGCAATCGACGCCGGCTATTCGCGTGCCATCGGCACCATCATGGACGCCAACCTGACGACGCTGATTGCCGCCATCATCATGTTCGGAATGGGATCGGGACCCGTTCGCGGCTTTGCGGTCACGCTGTCCATCGGCATCGTGACCTCAGTGTTCTCGGCCGTGACGCTGAACCGCCTGATCGTCTCGTGGTGGTTGCGGCGGTTCCGGCCGGCGGCCGTTCCCGTCTAGGAGATTTCTCCGGTGCTCAAGCCGATCCAGTGGATTCCCGCAGACACCACATTTCCGTTCGTCAAGTGGGCGCCGGTATCCTATGCCGTGTCCGCTCTCGCGATTGTTGCATCCATTCTCCTCTTCCTGTTCAACGGCCTCAATCTGGGCGTCGACTTCAAGGGCGGCACCCTGATCGAGATCCAGACGCCGGAACCGGCGGACCTTGCGGATTTGCGCGGCCGCCTCGGCGGGCTTGGCCTCGGCGATGTGCAGATCCAGGAGTTCGGCGCCGCCAATGAGGTGCTCATCCGGATCGGCCAGCAGCCCGGCGGCGACGAAGCCCAGCGCATGGCGCTCGACCAGATCAGGCAGGCGCTGGGCGACGGGGTCACCTATCGCCGGGTTGAGGTCGTCGGCCCGACGGTCAGCAGGGAACTGGCCATCAACGGCACGATCGCCGTGGTCGCTGCCGTGATCGGGATTCTCGTCTACGTCTGGTTCCGGTTCGAATGGCAGTTCGCCGTCGCCTCCGTCCTGGCCCTGGTGCATGACGCGGTCGTAACGATCGGGATGTTCTCGCTGCTGTGGCTGGACTTCAATCTCACGACGATAGCGGCGCTGCTCACGATCGTGGGCTATTCCATCAACGACACCGTCGTCATCATGGATCGCATCCGCGAGTTGTTGAGGCGTTATAAGCAGATGCCGCTCGCCGAATTGATTGACAAGGCGGTCAATGAAACGCTGGCGCGCACGTTCATGACCGCGATCACCACGCTGATCGCGCTGTTCGCCCTCTACTTCCTGGGCGGCGAGGTGATCAGCGATTTCGTGTTCGCCATGATCTGGGGCATAGTGGTCGGAACGTACTCGTCGGTCTTCGTCGCGGCCCCCATGCTGATAACGCTCGGCGGCGTCAAGCGCGACTGGAGCGGCGAGGGCGGCGCCAGGCGCAAGGAGCGCCCCGCTTCACCCTGACAGGCCGTTGGCGGGCAGCCGGCCGCGAGGTCGAGGCAAGCCATGATCGCTCGCGAAGCGCACTATCCGGGCAGGCCGCCCATCGATGCCTATGGCAACGGCGGCTTCCGCTTTGCCGACATGTCGCACCGCGGCTCGATCCTCATCCTGCCGTCGGGGGTGTACGGCTGGGAGGTGGCCGAACCCGCCGAGCTCGGCGTCGGCAGCTTTTCCCGTGTCTTTGCCGAAGGGCGTTCGATCGAACTGCTTGTTCTTGGCATCGGGCCAAGCCTCTGGTGGCCGCCGGATGCGGTACGGACGGCCTTCAGGGCCCAGGGCATCGGCCTCGAGGTCATGGATACCGGCGCGGCGGCGCGGACCTACAATGTCCTGCTCGCCGAGGACAGGGCCGTCGCCGCGGCACTGATCGCCGTGGACGAACCGTGAGCACCGGCGACGGCAGCGCCACCGCCGGCCTGCCTGGCGACAGTGCTGCCGCCTATTGCGAAAGCCTGGTTCGGGAGCACGACAAGGACCGCTACCTCGCCACGCTGTTCGCCCCGGCCGAGAAGCGGCGCCATCTCTATGCGTTGTATGCCTTCAACTATTCAGTCGCGAGAACTCGCGAGGTCGTCAGCGACCCCACCATCGGCGAGATCAGGCTCCAGTGGTGGCGCGACACGCTGGATGGCATCTGGCGCGGGGTGACGCCGGAAGATCCCGTCGCCATTGAACTCGCCCGCGCCATCGAGGCCGGCGGCCTGACCAGGCTCGGCTTCATGGGCCTGCTGGAGGCGCGGACATTCGATCTCTATGACGATCCGATGCCGTCGGTCGATGTCCTCGAAGGCTATCTCGGCGAGACCTCGTCGAGCCTGATCCAGATGGCGAGCCTCATTCTGTCTCCTGATCGCGGCGCGCTTGCCGCCAATGCCGCAGGCCACGCCGGGGTTGCCTACGGCATCACCGGCCTGTTGCGGGCCCTGCCACTGCACCGCGCAAGAGGGCAGTGTTACGTACCGGTCTCGCTCCTTGCGAGGCACGGTATCACGGCGGCCCATGTGCTTTTGGGGCGGAACGGCGAGGCGATCGCGGTAACGTTGCGCGAGATGCGGCTCCTCGCCCGTCGCCACCTGATGGAGGCGCGCGAGCGCGGCGGGGCGCTTCCGGAGGAGGTCCTGCCGGCGTTTCTGCCGGTTTCGGTATGTGACCTCTACCTCAAGCGCCTCGAGCGTCTCGGCGCCAGGGCCATGAAGCGGGTCGCCGACGTAAGCCAGATCCGCCGCCAGTGGCGGATGCTGTGGTACGCCATGAACGGCCGCTTCTGAAGTCGCTACGCGGCGGCGGCGACGGCCCCGAGCCAGCGATCGAAATCGGCGAGTGCCCGTGCCGACAGCGCCCGCTTGCGGGCGAGTGTCTTGGCCTTGCCGCGCAGGCGCGTGCCTTCGGGCTTCGGCACGGCGACCGGCGGGAACAGGCCGAAGTTGATGTTCATCGGCTGGAACGAGCGCTCGCGCTCGCCCTCGGCGATCAGGTGGCCGCCGGTGATGTGCGCGAGCAGGGCGCCGTGGGCCGTGGTATCCGGCGGCAGCGCCGCGTCGTGTCCCAGCCGTTCCGCCGCTGCCAGCCGGCCGGCAATCAGCCCCGTGGCGGCGCTTTCCACGTACCCTTCGACGCCGGTGATCTGGCCCGCGAAGCGGACCCACGGCGCCGACTTCAGTCGCAGTTCCCGGTCGAGAAGCCGCGGACTGTTGAGGAACGTGTTGCGGTGGATGCCGCCGAGGCGGGCGAATTCCGCCCGTTCCAGTCCGGGGATGGTGCGGAAGACGCGCACCTGTTCGCCGTGTTTCAGCTTGGTCTGGAATCCGACCATGTTGTAGAGGGTGCCAAGCGCATTGTCCTGGCGCAGCTGCACCACCGCATAGGGTTTGACGTCCGGCTGGTGGGCGTTGGTCAGGCCGAACGGCTTCATCGGCCCGTGGCGGAGGGTCTCCGGCCCGCGCCGGGCCATGACCTCGATCGGCAGGCAGCCCTCGAAGTACGGGGTCGAAGTCTCCCAGTCGTGGAACCCCGTGGTTTCGCCGGCGACGAGTTCGCGAACGAATGCTTCGTACTGGTCCCGGTCGAGCGGGCAGTTGATGTAGTCGGCTCCGGTGCCGCCCGGCCCGGGCTTGTCGTACCGCGACTGCATCCAGCACACCGTCATGTCGATGCTGTCGCGATGGATGATCGGCGCGATCGCATCGAAGAACGCGAGCGCCTCCTCGCCGGTATGCTCGTGTATGGCCTCGGCCAGCGCCGGGGAGGTGAGGGGGCCGGTTGCGATGATCGTGCTCGTGCCCTCCGGCGGCAACGCGGTCACTTCGCCGCGCTCGATTTTCACCAGCGGGTGTTCCTCCAGTGCCCGGCTCACGGCATTGGCGAAGCCCTCGCGATCGACGGCGAGCGCGCCCCCGGCGGGCAGTCGGTGGCTGTCGCCCGCGTGCATGATCAGCGAGCCGGCCCGCCGCATTTCCTCGTGCAGCAGCCCCACGGCATTCGCTTCCGCATCGTCGGACCGGAAGGAATTGGAGCATACGAGTTCGGCAAGCGCCGCCGTCTTGTGCGCGTCAGTCGTTAGGTAAGGTCGCATCTCGTGCAGGATGACTGGCACCCCGGCCTGCGCGATCTGCCATGCCGCCTCGCTGCCGGCCAGCCCGCCGCCGATGACGTGGATCGGTTCCTTCGTGTCGCTCATGCCCCGCAATATGCGGCGCCCACAGCCCGCTGTTAAGGCCCCCCGGGACGCATCCGCTGCGAACCCCTGGCTGCTGTGGTAAGGTGGTCCGCGCCAGGATCTGATGGGGGAGCCGATGCAGGATGCGTTGACACCATCGGATATCGCGACTTTCCGCAACGACGGCGTTGTCTGCCTGCGCGGCGTGCTGTCGTCGGCGTGGCTCGACAGGCTTGCGGATGGTGTCGAGGAAAACCGCAAGTCGCCGGGGCCGATGGCGGTCGTCTATACCGACGACGGCCGGACGGGTCGCTACTTCGGCGATTACTGCAATTGGCAGCGGATTCCGGCGCTTCGGGAGACAGCCTTTTCGTCGCCGCTGGCTGCGATCGCCGGCGTGCTCATGGGCGCATCGAGGGTGCAGCTCTTTCATGAGCACGTCCTAGTCAAGGAGCCGGGCACGGCCGAAGTCACGCCGTGGCATCACGACCAGCCGTACTACGTCGCGGAAGGCGAACAGACCGCCAGCATCTGGGTGCCGCTGGATCGGGTCGAGGCATCGGTCTGCCCCCGCTTTCTGGCCGGCAGCCACCTGACCCGCGAGCTTTACGTGCCACGGCTGTTCAAGACCGGCGCTCCGTTCGACGGTAGCTCCGGCCGCTACAGGCCTCTCGAAGATATCGACGAGGCGGCCGAACGCGACCGGTTGCGGTTCTGGTCGCTGGCGCCGGGTGATGTCCTGGTCTTTCATTTCCGGACCCTGCACAACGCACCAGCGAACCTTTCCCGCAACCGCAGGCGGGTCGTGAGCTTCCGGTTTCTTGGCGACGACGTTCGCTACGTCGAGCGACCGCACAAGCCATAGCCGCCATATCGTGACATGGGGCTGGACACGGGGAGGGCGAACGTCTGCCCGAGGACTGGTTCCCTGTCGTGTGGTCGGCCTGAGGAGACCACCGCACGGCCCGCCGCTATTTGCCGGCGTCGGGCTTTTTTCGCTTGGCGGGTTTGCGATCGGCCACCTTCTCACCGGTCACCCCGGTCCAGCTTGGCGGGTCGCTCGCAGGGAAGCTCTCCTTCGAAGTCTCCGTAACGTCCTCGTCCTTCTTCGGTCTCTTTCGCTTGTCGGTCATGGTCGCTCGCTCCTGCCGGTCGTGGGCCGCGTGTGGCCGCACGGGAGTGCGACAAACCGCACCGGCAGGTGGTTCGTTCCCTCGTCCTTCCGGCTGCTGCACCGGTGAAGTGCTGCAACCCAATCCGCGGTCATGGCGTTTAGCGGTCGAGGACGGCGTGGCAGTGGAGACAGCCTCCGCAGGCCGGGTCGCAAGAGTGTAGAGGGTCTGCCTCGGGCCATGCGGACGATGTCCGCCGTACCGGGGCCGCCAACGGAGTATGACGGTCATGAACATCAAAGCGGGACTGTACCTCGCCGCAGCAGGACTGGCGGTCCTTGCCGCCGCTCCGACAGCCGGTGCACAGCAGGCATGTGCGCCGCACGAGGATCTTGTGAAGTACCTCGCCCAAAACTACCAGGAACAGCAGCAGGCCCGGGGACTGAGTTCGAACGGATCGCTGGTCGAGGTCTACCTTTCGGCCCAAGGCAGCTGGACCATGATCGCCTCTTCGCCAGATGGAACGTCCTGCGTGATCGCCGCTGGCGAGAGCTGGGAGCAGACCGAGGATCCCGACCGGATCGGCACCGGCGCGAATTTCAAGCCTGCCGGCTCATCCGACGGGGAGCGGGAGTCCCGCCACGCACAACTGCAGCCGGACGCCCGCTAGGTGACCGTCGTTGAAATGGGTGCCGCGCGGCTCGTCGCGTGGCCAGAGGCGGCCTCGTGTGAGCTCAGTATCTTCGCACGAGGCCGACGAGCCTGCCCTGGACGCGCACCCTGTCAGGGCCGAAGATCCGGGTCTCGTAGGCGCTGTTGGCAGCTTCGAGCGCGATCGAGTCGCCCTTGCGCCGCAGGCGCTTGAGGGTCGCTTCCTCGCCATCGACGAGTGCGACGACGATCTCGCCGGTCTGCGCGGTGTCGGTGCGCTGGATGATTACGGTGTCGCCGTCCAGGATCCCGGCGTCGATCATCGAGTCGCCCTTGACCTCGAGGGCGAAGTGGTCGCCCGACCGGAGCAGTTCGGACGGCACGGCAATGTTGTGGGTGTGGTCCTGTATGGCGGAGACCGGCACGCCTGCCGCAATCCGTCCCATCACCGGGACCAGTGCCTGAGCCGTCGTTTCGCCGTCGCCTGACCCCGGCTGCTCCCGACGCAGGCGCCCGAGGCTTCCCTCGATCACGCTCGGGTTGAAGCCCCGTTTGGATGCGGCCAGCCCCGGCGCGATCGATTCCGGAAGCTTCAGTATCTCCAGCGCCCGCGCGCGGTGCGGCAGTCGCCGGATGAAGCCGCGTTCCTCTAGGGCGGTGACGAGGCGGTGGATGCCGGATTTCGACCGGAGGTCGAGCGCCTCCTTCATCTCCTCGAACGAGGGTGGCACGCCAGCTTCCTTGAGCCGCTCGTGAATGAACATAAGAAGCTCATACTGCTTGCGCGTCAGCATGGATGGTCTCGCTCTCCTCCGTCGGCTGTTCCGCAACCCGTGGAACAAATCGCAAACATTCTTTACATGTTCCAGCTATGTTCGACAACCCTTAATGGCCGGTAAAATGACAGGCCTGTCCGCCATGAAGGTGCGGCAGGTCATGGTTCAGCGGGAAGCGCATCCCGCTGACGGTGATCAGGTTGACGGTTGGTGGTGCGGGTGGGACTGCCGGAGGTTCCGCTCACGCCTTGAGGTAACGGTCTGGCGCCACCTCCGCGGGATCGATGCCGAACGGCTTGAGCGACTCCGGCATCCGGCCGTCGACGATGAGTCCGGTGGCAAAGCGGGCGGCAGCCGGCGCGCTCTGGATGCCGTAGCCACCTTGCCCTGCGAGCCAGAAGAAGCCCTCCGTTCCAGGATCGAAGCCGATCACCTGCGCCCTGTCGGGGCTGAACGTCCTGAGACCGCCCCAGGTGTGCTCGACCCGGGTCACCTTCATGGTCGTGGCCTTCTCGAAGGCGTCAATGCCGGCTGCCAGCGCCATGTCATCGGCGAAGGCATCGTGCGGCTCGACCGCGGTCTCGTCGGCCGGCGAGATCAGGATCCTGCCCGCGTCGGGCTTGAAGTAGAAGTTCTCGCCGATCTCGCCGAGGATCGGCCACTCGCTCGGATCGACGCCGTCGGGCGGCGGCAGGATGGCGACGCTGCGCCGGAGCGGCGTGAGCCCCACCTTCTTCAGCCCGGCGAGGGCCGCGACTTCGTCCGCCCACGCCCCGGCGGCGTTCACCACGACGGGCGCGCTGAACGTCTCCTGTCCGGATTCGATCGTCCAGCTGCCGCCGTCGCGCGCAAGCCGGGAAACCGGGCTGTCGCAGTGGAGTTCGCCGCCGTTCTTGCGGAACAGGCGCACGTACCCCATCAGGATCTCGTTGACATCGAGGTCGGCAGGGTCCGCCTCGAATGTCGCTTCGGAGATGGTGGCGGCGTTGAGAATCGGAATGATCTCACAGGCCTTTTCGACCGGAATGCGTTCGCCCGCTCCGGTGCTCGACAGGTGGTTGGCCAGCGCCTCTTCCTGGCCCGGCATCGCGATCCAGATGAGGCCGCGATCCTTCATCAGCGGGTTGGGCCAGAATTCGGGGTCGGGCTTTCGCAGGTCGGATTCGCTGGCCAGCGTGAACTTGCGGACGACCGGGTTGCCGTAGCTCCCGATGAATGTCGCGGCCGATCGGCCGGTCGCATGATAGCCGGGCTGGGATTCGGTCTCGACCACCGCAACCTTCAGCCGATCGGCAAGCAGCGCGGCCACGCTCATTCCCGCCATCCCGGCACCGATGACCACCACGTCGCATGTCTTCATTTCAGCACTCCAGCCGTCAGTTCCGGCGGCAACACTCCCGCAACCGGCGGGGCGATGCAAGGGGTGGGGACGAAAGAAGAAGGCCCGGCCGGATGGCTCCGGCCGGGCCCTTGTCTTCCAGCCTTGCTGGTGCGGCTCAGCGCTGGACCAGTTCGGTGATCCGGCGCACCACCACGCGGCGGTTGCGCGGCTCCGATGCCTGGGTATCCACCAGCAGGTACTGCTCGCCGTACCCGACGGTTTCCAGGTTCTCCTCGGGGATGCCGAACTCGTCGACCAGAGCGATGAGGACCGATTCCGCCCTCAGCTCGGAGAGCTCGAGGTTGCTCTCGTCGCTGCCGACGGCGTCGGTGTGCCCTTCGATCAGGAACACTTCGTTCGGATTGGCGTCGATGATGCGCTTCATCGCTTCGGCAAGAGCCGCCAGCTTCCCGTACTCGCTCGTCGGGATTTCCGCCTCGCCGGACGCGAAGTTGATGGAATCGATGTCGACGCTGCGCACCGCCGAGCGGATCTCCGGATCGTCCACGATCTCCTCGATCGTGTACCGCCGCTGGATCTTGACCACCGGCGGGGCGATCAGGGTCTCGTAGATGACCGGCGCCGGCACCGCCGACAGGCGGACGACGTACCGGTCGCGGGCGATGGTCACGCCCACCGGCGGCGTCCAGAAGACGCTGATGCCGCCGCGGAACCGGTTCCGGTAACGCGGCTCGCGCACGATGACCCGACGCGACCGGATGGTGCGGACGTTGCCCCTGCGGTCGACGACCTTGCGGGTGCGGGTGACGACACGACCGTCACGCGAACGCACGACGCGGGTCGTCTCGCGACGCAGCCGCCGGTCACGCTCGGTGCGGCGCTCCTCGCGGGCCTGTTCCCGACGACGCTCCTGGGCCCGTTCCTGTCGGCGCTGCTGCTGGCGCTGCTCCTGGCGACGCTCCTGGGCCCGTTCCTGTCGGCGCTGCTGCTGGCGCTGCTCCTGGCGACGCTCCTGGGCCTGTTCCCGCCGCTCACGCCGCTCCTGGCCGCGCTCCTTGCGTTGGCGCTCCTGGGCGCGCTCCTCGCGGCGCTGTTCCTGCCGCTGCTCCTTGCGCTCCTGCTGGCGTTGTTCCTGGCGCTGCTGGGCACGTTGCTGCTGCCGCTGTTCCTTGCGCTGCTGCTGGCGCTGTTCCTTGCGCTCCTGCTGGCGCTCGGTCTTGCGGGATTCCTTCCTGTCGTGGGTCTGGGCGAGCCGGATCGTGCCCTCGTTGACTGTCGTGCCGGTGGCTTCCGTGCTGTTCGCCGGCGGCCCCGCCAGGGCAAACATCGCCGCCCCGACCGCCGCGATGGTCAGGCCCAATGTCCGTGTGAGTTGCATGCGTTCTATGCCTTTCGTGATGAATTGCACCCGCCTCTCGCGCGTCCTTATACCCGCACAAGGAGGAGCGCGCCATGGTGAACCGGTACAAACGATAGCAATATGGCCGGATCGGGGCAGGGGGCGAGGGTCCGGAATGACGGAAATCCGGGCTTTTTGCGCGTGCTCGGTCGAGCCTTCAGTCCGCGAGCGGACCAATCGGCGCCTCGCGGGCAGTATGTGATTCGTAGCAGCGCCGTCGGCCTGCCGGCTGCTACAGCCTGTCGCGCAGACCTTCGATCCCCTCGTGGCGGGCGCAGTGATCGCAGCAGAAGAAGCGGCCGTCAGCCTCGAGCCCGTGCCCGATGATGCGGCAACCGCAATGGCTGCACTGTTCAGCCATGGCGTGGATGGCGCATTCGAAGCTGTCGAACGTCATCGTCTTTCCCTGCTTCGTCACCTCGAACGACTTGTCGTATTCGTTGCCGCATACGGCACAGGTTCCCATCGTCGTGTCCTTCCTTCGACTTGCGTGGTTGCCGCCCGGGCAGGATCAGCCCTTCGACGCCTTTTCCGGCAGCCCCTTGCGTTTGATTTCCGCCAGGTCCTCGAGCTGGTCCTCGGACATCGATTCGTACATCTCCTTCGATGCGCCCTTGAGCTCGCTCTTCTTGATCTCGCCGCGCTTGGCCGCCAGCGCAGCGCCGGCTGCCTTCTGCTGTGACTTCGATTTTGCCGGCATGGCTCGGCTCCTCCAGCTGGCACCGCCGTGGCGGACCTCCGTTCCCCGACTGGCCGGCAACGTGCGTAGGGAAAGGCTGGTTTCGTGGCGGGGCGGGGGATCGGCGGCGCAGGAACAGGTTGTCTTGCGGGGCAGCCGAGATTATATCCGGCCGATCAGACTCCCATGTCCGTCGGGACACTGCTTCGCTCCCGCCGAGCCGGTCGCAAGCTTTCCCTGGACACGAAGTGCTGAGATCCGTCCGGCGCGAGGTGCGCGGACGACGTCAACGTTGACTAGGAAGAAAGCTATGCAGACTGGAACCGTAAAGTGGTTCAACTCCATGAAGGGCTATGGCTTCATCAGCCCCGACGATGGCTCAAAGGACGCCTTCGTGCACATCTCGGCCGTCGAGCGGGCCGGCCTCAGCGGACTCAACGAGGGTCAGCGGGTCAGGTTTGAACTGCAGCCAGGCCGCGACGGAAAGAGCTCGGCACAGAACCTCTCGCTCGTCGATTGACCCGATCGGCGTCGAATTCGTGGAAGGCCCGCCTCGTGCGGGCCTTCTGCTTTCGGGGTTGACGGGAACCTCCGCAAACCGCAAGGCGTTTTGAGCCCGGCTCCGATCGGGGCCGCCCCGCCAGCTCCACGGACAACGCCATGCCCGACTCAAAGCAATCCCGACCTCAGGCCGACCGGCCGGATCGCACCGAAGCGTTCACCATGCTGTTCCTGGTGGCTCTTTATGTGCTCGTCGCCGTGCTGTGGGGGCTCAGCATTCCGGTTCCCCGCGACGACGTGGCGCTCGCCGGCACCGGCGCGGTGCGGCCCTCGGTATCGCAGGATGATCGGGCGGTGCGCCCGCCGCTGGTCCGTAGCAACGCGGACGGCTTTTCCATCTGATCCTGCCCCGCCTGCAGCGTCTCCTTCGTCGTCATTCGCTGGAAGCGCCGGAACGATGTAGCCGGCGCGGCGTTGGCTCGCCAACAGAACGGGCCGCGCTCGGCAACCACGTTCGCGCGGCGTCCGCGGCTCTGCCTTCCGGGCACCCGCACTTTCCAGCTTTGAAGGAGAAATTTCGATGAGGCAGTTCAGGGCAGCCCTGCTTGCCACGGCAGCGATGGGCTTTGCGGCGGCAATTGCCGTTGCACCGGCGGCGGCACAGACCGGTGCGCAGTCCGGCGGTGGTGGCCAGGCGGGCGGTCAGGCAACCACCCAGATGCAGTCGCCGTCGGCGGGCGCCGGCGGCGGTTCCGGCAGCGCCGGCGAAGCCGCCCGGCAGGCCCCGGCGGCAGGCAGCGGCGGCGCCAGCGCAGACGCACGCGGTCAGGCAGACGCGGGCGGACAGGCTGGGGCATCGGCCGAGAGCCGGCAGCAGGCGCCGGCGGGCGACGACTCGCAAGCTGGCCAGAACCGGCAGGCCAGGGCCGGCGATGATGATGCCGGGGCGAGGCAGGACCGGCAGGCGAGGGCCGGCGACGACGACGGAAGCCGAAGCGAACGACGCGCGGCGGCCGACGACCAGTCCCGCGGCGGTGCCGACAGGCAGGCCCGCGATGGTTCCGAGCGGCAGGCGCGCGCCGGCGACGATGGCGAGGGACAAGCCAGGTCGGAGCGCCAGGCTCGGTCCGATGGCAGCGCCGAGACCCGCGCTGAATCCCGGGACAGCACCACCCGCACGAGATCCAACGTCCAGATCAACGAGCGGCACGTCACCCAGGTCAGGCAGTACTTCACGACCCACGAGATCGACGTCGATCCGGTCGATGTCGCCACCGTCTCGGTGTCGATCGGCACCGCGGTTCCGAACACGGTGGTGCTTCACCCGCTCCCCGCCGACATCGTGATCGACGTCGATAGTGACTGCGAGATCAACTACTTCCTGTGGGGCAACGACATCGTTCTGGTCGATACCTGCTCCCGCGAAGTGCTGCAGATCATCGCCGACATCGCCTAACGCGCTTCGCTCGCGAACGCGGCGCATCAGCAAACGTGTAGGCGGCCCCGCACGGGGCCGCCTTTTTTCGCATCCGTTCCGGACCGGCTCCACGAAATCCCCGCGGCGGATGGAACCGCGCGGCACGCGGCGCACTTGAACGGCAACAACCGCGAGGTCTTGCCATGACCGAGATCGAACAGCGAATCCGCGAGCGGGCCTACCAGATCTGGCTGGACGAGGGCTGCCCCGACGGCCGGGACAGGGAACACTGGCGGCGGGCGTGCGAAGAGGTCACCGGCGAGGAGAACCGGCACGCGGCGACCCTCCCCAATCCCATCGATCCGCGCACCGGCACCGCCGTCGGAGGCGATTCCGCAGAGCCGATGGAAGCGGTGGAGAACCAGGGTGATTTCCCGACCCTCACCGACCAGGGCGAGGAAACCTCGTACCCGCGCCCGCGCAACAGTCGCGGCGGCGACGACCTGCCGCCACCGCGACGGCGACAGGGCCGCGGAAAGCCTTCGGAGTGAATCCGAAACCCTGTTGCAGGTATTGCTGCTGTCCAGTTGTCGGCCGGCCCGCCTCGCCTTAGATTTCTCCGCCTCGCATGAACCGAAGCGCATGGCCGGCTCCGGCCGGGCAGGGAGGAAGCATGGCTACATTCGACGCAAGTTTCGCCTCCACGGCGGTATCGATGATCGACCCGGAGGAGGTCGATCACGCCACAAAGCTGTTCAATACGGCGTCCTATACGTGGGCTACAAGCGCCGGGAATTCGATCCGGGTCGAATCCATCCTCGACGACATCGTCTCGAACGATGATGGTCCGGTCGCCGGCACCGTGAACGCCATCTTCGCCGACCTCAACGGTTTTCCCGGCTATCTCGTCGCCGGCATGAGCGGCGATCTCGTCGCCATGACGATCGCTGACAATGTGGCCCCCAACTTCAATCTGGAACCCTACTGGCGTGCCATTCTCGCCGGCGACACGACGCTCATCGTGCCGATAACACAGAACTTCGACGGCTACGGGGACTTCCACACCGTGGCGTCCAGCGAGACCCTGTCCGGCGGCAATGACATCTTCGAGGGGGCCACCAATCTCACGACGGTCCAGAACTTCGCCGGCGACGCCCACGTGGTCGATGGCACCCTGTTCGGCGGCGACGACACCATCATGGTGGCGTCCAGGGGAGACAAGGTCGGCGATGCGTTCACCTCCAGCGGCGACGTGTTCGGCGGCAACGATTCCATCGTCATGGACAGCGGATCGTCCACCGGCGCCAAGCGCCTGATCGGCGATGTCCATACGGCGCTTTCGGGCAACGTGACCGGCGGAAACGACATCATCGAGATCAAGAACACCTTGCTGTTAACCACCGTGGCCGGTGACGTCCTCGAGACGGCCGATCCGGACGGCGTTCATGTCGGCGGCGACGACACCATCACGGTCGAAAGTCAGATCGGGCTTATCCAGGCGGTCGAGATATCGGCTCTCCTCGGCGACGGCGGTGCCGAGAACGCTGCCCGCTATACCGGCGGCGACGACCTGATCGTCGCCTCTTTCTCCACCATCTCCTTCCTGTCTGGTGATTTTCTCGAGAACATGGGCGGCGTCGTCACCGGCGGCAACGATACGATCCGGCAGCTCAGCGGGTTCGCAGGCAACGACTCTCTTGTCGCCGGCGATACCTTCTTTAACGGATCGCTTGGAACCGGGGGCACTCTTCACGCTGGCGATGATCTCATCGAGATCGGCAGCGTCTCGAACGCCGGGGTCGGCGGCGATGCCGCGATCGTGAATTCCGGGCTCATACGGGCCGGAGACGACACCATACGGATTACCGGCAATTCGCTCAATGTGCGGGTGGCTGGCGATGTCCTGAGCATCTTTGCGGATGGCACCCTGCGCGCCGGCGCCGACCGCATTTTCGGAGGCAACGGAAACGACACTCTGTATGGCGAGACGCAGACAAGCTCCACCGGTATTGTCACAATCGGTGGTCGCTTCACCGGCGCCGACCGGATCGACGGCGGCAACGGCAATGACTTGATATTCGGGCAGATCGGCGACGACACGCTGATCGGCGGCGACGGCGACGATCTGCTGGATGGCGGCGACGGCACCGACGTTGCCGCGTTCAACACGGTGGCGAGGGCAATCACCGTGGACCTGCAGATCGGCTATGCGATTGGCCAGGGCAGGGACACGCTCGTTGCCATGGAGAACATTGACGGATCCGCGCTGGGCGATGCCATCGGCGGGTCGTCAGAGGCCAACGTGCTGCGTGGCCTCGGCGGCGACGATACCATCAACGGCCGTGGCGGCGACGACAGCCTGGTCGGCGGTGCCGGTGCGGATTCGCTGCGCGGTGGCCCTGGCAGCGATACCCTGATCGGCGGCGACGGCGACGATCGGCTCGCGGGTCACAACGGCGACGACCTGCTGGTGGGCGGCGCCGGAAGCGATACGCTCGTCGGCGGTGGCGGAAACGACACGCTCCGCGGAGGTGCCGGCGACGATACCCTGAACGGCGGCGCCGAATCCGACGTGCTCGAGGGCGGCGGCGGCAACGATTTCCTGATCGGCGGCGACGGCGCCGACCACTTCGTCTACGGGCCGGGCGGCGGCGCCGACACCATCGCTGCCTTCGAGAATGACATTGACCGGATCGATCTCACCGCGTTCGGCTTTGCCAGCGTCGCCGAGGCGAAGTCGTTCGCGACCAATTCCGGGAACGCGGTGCTGTTCGACTTCGGCAACCTGGACACCCTGCTGGTGCAGGGCGTGAAGAAGGGCCAGCTCGACGGGGCCGACATCCTGGTCTGACCCACGTTGCGCCACCCCCCCGCCTCGCCACGACCGGGCGGGGCGGGCCGGCGATGATGGCCCCGGCGGCGTCTGCGCCCCATGGCAGGCCATGGTCGGCGCTGCCCTCGAACGCCTATCGTGAGACAGGCACCAGTCGCCAGAAGGCGCGCCGTTCAAGCGAGCAGCGACAACCTCACCCGCGCCCGAGGAACGGCATCTTGGTCGCCATGATGGTCATGAACTGCACGTTCGTTTCGAGCGGCAGGCTCGCCATGTAGACCACGGCATCGGCGACGTGGCGGACGTCCATTCGCGGTTCCGGCCTGATGCTTCCATCGGCCTGCATGACGCCGTCCTTCATGGCGTCGGTCATCTCGGTCGCCGCGTTGCCGATGTCGATCTGTGAACAGGCGATGTCGAACGGCCGGCCGTCGAGAGCGGTCGACTTCGTGAGCCCGGTGATCGCGTGCTTCGTTGCGGTATAGGGGGCCGAGTTGGGCCGCGGGGCGTGGGCGGAGATCGAGCCGTTGTTGATGATGCGGCCGCCGCGCGGCTGCTGTGCCTTCATCATTCGCACCGCTTCCTGAGTGCACAGGAACGCCCCCGTGAGGTTGGCCGCGACCACCGCCTGCCACTGTTCGAACGTGATCTCCTCGATGGGTACCGGCGGTGCCCCGAGCCCGGCGTTGTTGAACAGGAGATCAAGGCGGCCGAACGTTTCGCCGGTCTTTGCAAAGAGCGCCTTTACGGCATCCGGATCACCGACATCCGTCGGAACCACAAGCGTCTGCCGGCCGCTGTCGGCGCCAAGCCGCGCGGTTTCCTCCAGCGGCGCTGCGCGTCGGCCCGCGAGAACCACGTGGTAACCGGCATTCAGCAGCCCGAGCGCAACGGCGCGCCCGATTCCGGTACCGGCACCCGTGACCAGGGCAACCTTCTCGCTCATTGTCGTGCACTCCTTCCCTGTCGTTTCCTTGAGGCTGCCGCTTGGATACCATGAGACGCCCCGCGCCGGAACGGCTGGCCGATCGTCATCGACGCAGGCCGTGACCGCACCATGCCCGACGGGCGCCGGGCAGTGAACTGCGCGACCGGGAACGGGCCGACCACTTGACGGCCGGTTGTACGCATGGCAGCCTTCCACTCGAGCAACGTGGCTCGCGGCCGGGGGTCGTCCCCGACCGACCGGCAGAATGTTCGGGTGCAGATACGCGGCAACGACGCCCCTAGCGAGGAGCTAGCGGGCGTTTTTCTGTTTTGGACGTCTGGAGTCGGTAATGCAGCGGGACCGGATTCAGATCGGGATCCTGTTCTCCACCACCGGGCCCTACGCCACCATCGGGCGCGCCATGCGCAACGGTGCCGAGCTTGCCGTCGATGAACTGAATGCCGACCGGTCGTTCCCGTTCGTGATCGAGACCGTCGAGGCCGATCCGGGCGGCTGCGACGCAAACTACGCGGCTGCCGCCTGCCGGTTGCTGAGGGACGATCACCTGGATCATGTGGTCGGCTGCTACACGTCTTCGAGCCGGAAGGAAATCCTGCCGCTGTTCGAGAAACACGACGCGCTGCTCTGGTACCCGTCCCACTACGAAGGGTTCGAGAGCAACGAGAACGTCGTCTACACCGGGGCCGCGCCCAACCAGCACATCGTTCCGCTCGCCGACTACATGCTGGCCAACCACGGTCACCGTGCCTACTGCGTCGGCTCCAACTACATCTGGGCGTGGGAGAACAACAAGATCATGCGCGAAGCCGTCCTTGGCGCGGGCGGCACGGTCCTGGCCGAGCGCTATTTCCCGGTCGGCGAGACCGACTTCGAAGCCGTCATCGAGCAGATCCTCACGCTGCGGCCGAGCTTCATCTTCAACACGCTGATCGGCGTTTCCGCCTATGCGTTCTTCCGCGCATTGCGCAAGGCCGCGATCGACTGCGGCATCGATCAGCCACGTTCACTGCCGGTCGCGAGCTGCAGCCTGTCCGAGCCGGAACTGGTCGAGATCGGGCCGGAGGCCTGTGACGGGCATGTCAGCTCGAGCGTCTATTTTGCAAGCGTTGCGGGCAGGGCCAACGAGGCCTTCGTCGAGGCCTACAGCCGACGCTTTCCCGATGCAGGTCCGACCTCGGCGGATGCCGAATCCTCCTACATCGCGGTGCACCTGCTGGGCAGGGCGATGCAGAAGGCGGGCTCGAGCTGCCTGCGGGCCGTGCGCGGCGCGCTCAGTTCGGCGGCCATGGACGCCCCGCAGGGGCCGGTCCGCCTCGATCCTGCCAATCGGCATTGCTACCTGACGCCTCGCATCGGCCTGTCCAACAAGGCCGGCGGGTTCGATCTCCTGTACGAGGCCGCGCACCCGGTGAAGCCGGACCCGTACCTGGTCGAACATGACGCGATGACCCAGTTCGCCCGCGGCCGGGCCCGCCTGAGGCTGGTGAAATGACCCGACGTCCGCGACAGAACTTCAGTGGCTGCCGGGGGGTCCTCTTTCACAAAGACGACCGCAACCGCGAGGTCCTTGCCGAAACCCTGGTCCGGCTCGGGCTTCGGGTCGACAGCTTCGCACCTGGCGCGGAGGAGGAAGCTGCGCGGGTCCTCGAGGCCGCCGATGTCTTCTTCTTCGACGCCGATCTCGCCGACACGCCCCAGGTATCCTGGCACGACGTCCCCCGGTTGCCGATCGTTGCCGCGATCGGTCTCGAGACTCCGGGCCGGTTGCAGCGTGCCTTCGAACTGGGCGCGTGCGCCATCCTTCACAAGCCGCTGCATTCCAGCGGCATCTATTCGGCCCTGTTCTTCGCCTTCAACGAGCACCGCCGCTGGCTGGAGCTGAGCGAACGGCTCAGGGAGCTTGAAGCCCGCCACGGCGCCCGCCGCTTCCTCGTGAAGGCGATCCTGCAATTGATGGAACGCTACGGGCTAGACGACGAAACGGCCTACCGCGCGCTGCGCCGCGAGAGCATGCGCCAGCGCGTGACAGTGGAGGAAATGGCAGTCCGGGTTCTCGCGGAGGGACTGCCGAAAATCGAGAACAAGGCATGACCCAGAACCCATGAGGAGGGTACTATGACGGATACGAAGACGACCACCACCCCCGATACGCCCGAGCAGACGGACGGCGAAGCAACCCGACAGTCCCGCCTGGGTACCGATCGGCGGACGCTCCTGAAGGGCGCGGCCGCTACCGGCCTGGTCGCCGGAATCGGGCTTCCGACCTACCTGCGTGGCTACACCCGGGCGGCAGCGCAGGATGGCTCGCCGGTGAAGCTCGGCTTCATCGAGGACGAAAGCGGCAATCTTGCCGTGTACGGACTGCAGAAGCTGCATGCGGCGCAACTGGCCGTGAAGGAGATCAACGAGGGCAAGACGCTGAAGGGCGCGCCCAATATCGGCGCGGGCTTCCTCGGCGCCGCCGGACAGATCGCCGGCCGTCCTCCGGTCATCAGCAAGGAGGGCACCGGCCTCGAGGTCGTCGACAACGGTGGCGACCAGAGCGAAGCCGAACTCCTCTATCTCGAGGATGATGACATCCTGATCGACTCTGGCGACCAGGGGATTCTCGGCAAGGAGGTTTCGCTCGTCTCGGCCGACGGCCAGAGCAACAACTCGGTCTGGCAGCAGCTTGCCCGGCGCATGATCCAGCAGGACAAGGTGGACGTGCTGGTGGCCGGGTTCGCGAGTGCCGAACGCGAGGCGATCCGGCCGATCGTCGATCAGTTCAACCAGCTCTACTTCTACACCAACCAGTACGAGGGCGGTGTCGCCGACGCCAACACCTTCTGCACCGGCCCGGTCTGCGAGCAGCAGGTGATCCCGACCGTCCAGTACATGGTCGAGCACTTCGGCCCGCGTGCCTACACCATTGCGGCCGACTACAATTTCGGACAGCTCACCGCCGCGTGGACCCGCGCCTTCATCCCCCTCGTCGGCGGCGAGATCATCGGCGAGGACTTCATTCCCCTCTCGGTGTCGGAGTTCAGCCAGGTGATTGCGCGAATCCAGGATGCGCAACCCGACTGGGTGATGACCCTGCTCGTCGGGCAGAACCACCACAACTACTATCCGCAGGCGGCAGCCGCCGGCCTCAACCTGCCGATGGCCTCGACCGTCAACATGGCGCAGGGCTATGAGCACAAGCGCTTCCAGGCCCCGTCGCTGGCCAACATGCACAACGCCATCCAGTACCAGATGGAGGTGCCGACCGCCCGCAACCGCGCGTTCGTCAAGCGGTGGATGGAGATGTTCCCGCAGGACGAGTACATCGGCGAGATGGCGCAGAACACGTACTTCACGATCCATCTCTACGCCAAGGCGGCCAGGCTCGCCGGCACCCTCGATCAGGAAACCGTCCGCAAGGCGCTGGAGCTCGGATGGAACATCGAGGCGCCGGAAGGCAGCGTGTTCCTGGAGCCGGGAACCCATCACTGCGCCCACCCGATCCGGATGGCCGTGTGCGACGAGAATCACAACGTGAGCTTCGTGCGCGACTGGCCGATGATCCAGGCGTGGTGGCTGCAGCGGCTCGGCGTCAACCTGATCCGCAATCCGGAGTACAAGCAGTACACTCCGGACGAGGATCCGTATTTCACCATGTTCGGCTGATCCCGGACTCCGGCGGCGGCCGTTGCCCATCGGCGGCGGCCGCCGTCACCTGACAAGGTTTTCCGCGCATGGGTCGGAACGTATGGAAATCGTTGCCGTCAGCCTGAGTGTCCTCTACCAGTTCGCGACCAATGCCGCGTTCCTGCTGCTTGTCGCGCTCGGTCTCATCGTCATCCTCGGAATGATGAACATCATCAATCTCGCCCATGGCGAGCTGATGATGCTGGGCGCCTACACGGCAAGCTCGGCGGTCATGTGGGGGGTGCCGTTCCCGATCGCGGTCGTGCTTTCCTTCGTGTCGGTGGCCCTGTTCGGCGCCGTGCTCGAGGTGCTGATCGTCCGTCGTTTCTACGGCCGCGAACTGGGCGCGCTCGTGGTGACCTGGGGAATAAGCCTGATCCTTGCGCAGGGTACGCTGCTGCTGCTGGGGCCGTTCCTGCCCTCGATCCAGATCCCGGGCGGCTCGGTCGGCGTTGGCCGCTTCTCGTTCTCGGTCTACTGGCTGGTGATGATCCTGCTGGCGGCGCTCGCGGTGTTC
>Ga0079224_100002356_pt1 | contig 22875 bp, 24 predicted proteins | sample Stecom2015_FD_80414 | JGI IMG/M metagenome (GOLD analysis project Ga0079224, IMG submission 80414) | Agricultural soil microbial communities from Utah to study Nitrogen management - Steer compost 2015 | ecosystem: Environmental > Terrestrial > Soil > Agricultural land | place: USA: Utah... | reverse complement strand
TCGTATTCGCGGAACTGCGGCAGCACCTCGCACGACAGCGAAATCTGCCATGCTTGCAGCAGACCGCGTTCCAGAATGCGATCGCGCACAGCCCATTCGTGCGCCGGGTTAACATAACTGTACAGGAAGCACACCGCCACCGATTCGATGCGCTCCAGCGCCATCTGGTCCAGCACGGCATCCAGCACCGCCAGGTCGAGCGGCAGCAGTTCCGCGCCGGTATGGTCGAGGCGTTCCGGCACTTCGTAGCACCACTTCGGCGGGATCAGCGGCGGCGGAAGCTGCGGCTGCAAGGCGTACAGCACCGGGCGATTCTGGCGGCCAATCGCCAGTATGTCGCGGAAGCCGTGCGTCGTAATCAGCGCCGTGCGTGCCCCCTTGCGTTCGAGGATGGCATTGGTCGCCACTGTCGAACCGTGCGCGATGCGCGCGCCGGGGGCCGCCCCGACAGCTTCCAGCCCGGCCAGCATCGCCTCGGCGGGGTCGCGCGGCGTGCTCAGCAGCTTGTGGATGGTCAGTCTGCCATCGACGCTGAGCACCAGATCGGTGAATGTGCCGCCTATATCGACGCCTGCGAACATGAATCAGCGCGGCCTTTCCATGATGATTTCACCCTCAACCTGATTGGTAGGGGAAATTAGGTCATCAGCATTTGAAATGCGCACAACGACGAACCCGCTATTCCCAATACCCCAGTATACCCCGCGAATTCTATCTCAAATCTTGCGGTTAACCTTAACGGTGTTGTTGGCGAACTCATCTTTGAGCGTAATTCTCCGCACCACCCCCACCCGGCCTCCCCCGCCCCACAGGGACGCTGCGCAGAATTCGGGGGAGGGGGCTGCCGTAGGCAGACGGAGGGGGTTAAATGCACGATAGGGGCAGCGTAGATGAATTCGCCAACACCATCCTGAACGCCATTGATCTCCAGATTGTGGATGTTCCAGGTGGGTATCAAGCGCAAGAGGGCGCTTGTCATTCGGAGGATTGTTCGTATTCCCGAATCATCTGGCGAATTTCTCCGGCGCTGATGTCCACCTGCTCCGTTTTGGCGTACATCGCCAACAGGATCACCCGGTCAGCTTGCCGCAGATAATAAATGAGCGCGGCAGGCCGGCGATGCTCACCCGCCTGCTAGAGCATACTCTCGCCGCCATCGACGTTGAGGGCCTGCCCGGTGATGAAGCTGGCGGCATCCGAGCATAAAAACAGCACTGCGCCCGCCACCTCAGCGAACATCCCCCGGCGCTGCTGAGCATTGCGCACCAGCGATGTGTCTTCGCCGTAAGGGTCTTCGAGGTTGCCGGGACACACTGCATTGACGCGAATGCCGGACGGCGCGAGTTCCTGCGCGGCCTGCTTGGTCAGCCCGACCATGCCAGCTTTGCTGGTGACGTAAGCGACCCCCTGCGGCAGCGGGTTGGGATGCCCGGCAGTCGAAGCGATATTGACGATCACCCCACCGCCTTCATCGGCCATCACCCGGCCCACAAGCTGCGTGCAGAAAAATGCCCCCGTCAGGTTGATTTCCAGCACCCGCCGCCAGTCCCATTCATCCACCCGCAGCATAGGCACAGAGCGCGATTCCGCCCCGGCGGCGTTGACCAGAATGTGAATTCGTCCGAAGTGATCGCGGGCCGTTTCGATCAGCGTGCCGACCTGAAAGCGGTTGGTCACATCCGCCTGCCAGGGCAGGGCCCGCCCGCCGGCAGCCACAATCTCCCCGGCCACCCGTTCCACGCGGTCCGGGTTCAGGTCGTTGACGACCACGCTGGCCCCGGAAGCGGCGAGGGCGAGCGCAATGGCTCGCCCGGTATCGGCTCCGGCGCCGGTAACAATGGCGGTGTGATGGCTTAGATCGACCTGGAAGGCTGGCACAACTCATGCAACCATTCGGTCAAAATGCTGCGGGCAGCAGGCGGCACACTGTTCTCCACAATCAATTTGCGGTCAATGTCCCCCGGTACGACGTAATATTCCGCGCCATAGGGATAAGCGCGGCTGTGGGCCATACAGGCCGCTTTCGCATACCGCTGCCAGGGGTTCCAATCCGTCTCGGCCATCAGGATATACAGCCGAGTCTCGATAGCGAGAACGGCTTCTTCGTCCAGCATGTTCGAGGCAAGAATGACAGCGTAGGGTTTCTGAATGCGGGCGAACAAACCGTAAGCATCCCCCAGTGTTCCGCTTCCGGCATCCTGCGCCAGAATAACGGCGCGATGACGATTAATGAATGGCTGTTCCAGCGCAATCTCGTAGGCATTGACAGCGTCCTGCGTGACCGACCCGCGCCCGCCCGCGCCGCTGCGTCCGGTTCCGCGCTTGTCCCAGCGGAACACCGCGAAACCATTCTGCAAGCCAATTTCGGCGAACGGCCAGTACCAGTCGCGGCTGTTGCAGCCAGCGTGGTGCAGAATAAAGATCAGCGGGAAACCATCCTTGGGGGAAGGCGAATCGGGGTAATCAATCTGGCCGGAAAGCTGCACGTGGTCGCCGGCGAACATGAATTCAACCGTGCGCTGCTGGCGTTCCACAACCTCGTTAGCTGCCATAGTGACTCCATACTGAACTGAAAGACCTGAATGTCTGCAGAGACCCTAAACAAGGTTTATCAGAAAAAGGCTATCCATATGGGGTGGACAGTTCAGTATTCTAAAATAGCAACGCATTTTTATTATTGCACATTTTTTTCGATTATGTAAGCATTCTAATATGTGCAAATGGTACGAAGCTCCTGTAAAGATCGCACAACCAGCGCAGCAAAAAGCCGGGACTTACCCCATCGCTTGACGTTTTAGAACACTCGTGCTAACCTGTGGGTAACAGGAAGGCAGGCTATGACACTCGAATTCAAGGAACTCGTCCCCCAGATCACCAAAATGGGGGCCATGCTGGAAAAACTGGACTTTGACCTGAGCGGACGGCTGGAAAAAGCCTACGAACGCTTTCAGCAGGCGTCTGATCTCGACGCGGTGCGCGAGCGAATCGAATGGGTGCGGCAGTCGGGCGTCAGCGGGTATCGAGGGGCTGCCCCACTGAACCTGCCCGATGCCGAGCCGGTCAACCTTATTGTCGCCGCGCCAGAGCCGCCGGCGGCGGCCACCATCGTCGCAGCCGATGGATCGCAGATTTATCCCAACGAACAGGCCCCCATCCATTATTTTCTGCTCAATCTGGGGGCGCTGGTCTACCATTATGGCAGCGAACGCACCCCGGACCCATTCACCCAGCCGCGTCTTTTCTTCCACAAGGATCACGTACACGACAAATACGGCCGGTTGATCCGCAACCGCACTGTCGATGACCGCCGCAACGTTGCCGAGATTCAGTTTCTGGCCGAGCGCGCGTGGGAATACCGCGACGAAGCCCGCCCGCTGGTCGCGCTGTACGACAACCGCCTGATGTTCCAGCCCGCCGGCGAACATCAGGAAAACGCCAGCTTTTTCCGCCAGTACATGGGCGCGCTGGTCCACCTGCACGATGCCGGGGCCGTGCTGGCCGGGTATATCGATAACCCCCTGCGCGGCGAACGCTTTATCCGCCTGCTGTATCTGCTGAGTCTGGAAAGTGAGGAACAACTGCGCGAAACGCAGCACGGCGCGCCGGCTGGCGATCTGGAAGGTATCCGCGATGCCCAGTTCTTCCGGCTGATTCTGGAACCCGGCGAACGTTCGGCTGTCATGGTGCAGAATTCGCCGCGCAACCTCGAATTCAAGGAACGAGGCGAAAATTACGAGATTGCCTTCTTCTACCTCAATGTTGGCAGCGCCTTCATGCCGCACATCGTCCGTGTCGATATTCCGGTATGGGTTGCTCGCAACAAACGCGCCGTCAACGAACTGCACGCCCTGCTGCTGACACAGTGCCGGATGCAGGGGCGCAGCCCGTACCCCTATGTCCTCACCCGCGCTCACGAACTGGCCGTCGTCAGCAAGGACGACGAACGCAAGCTGGAGGAACTCATCAAGGCGCAGCTTCGGCTCACGACGGATATTCCGGTAGATTCGCTCTATTTTTCAGCCAAAAGTCACAGTAAATTTTTGCTGCGGGGGGATCGCCGCCGCTTCGATTCGCGCTCGGTCAACCGGGGGTAGACAGCACTCATGGCAGAAACAGAACGCAAGATTGTCGGGCGCGTGCTGCGGGCCAGCACCATTGGCTTTGACTGCGGCACGCACAGCACCCAGATCGACCGCCAGCACGACTTTGGCGCGCTGGTTAAAGCGCCGGTAGCAAACAGCCCCGGCCTGTGGGTGTTTGGCCTCATTTTCGCCGTCGAAATCGAAAGCGACGAACTGGTCACCGAACTGGTCATGGCTGAGGGGGTGCATATCAACACCCTGCTCGATCACCGCAACAACCGCATGGTTCCGGTGACCATTCGCGTGCTTAATGTGGGCTTCAGCGATAACGGCTACATTGTTCACAGCCTGCCGCCGCGCCCGCCGCTGAGTTTGTCCGACGTAGAGCCATGTACGATGGATGAAGTGCGCGCGTTCAACACAAGCTGCGATTACTTCCGGCTGGTGCTGAATGCCTCGGAAGTGCCATCCGATGACCTGCTGGCTCAGGCACTGCGTTATGCCATGTGGGCTTTCCCGCAGGAGCAGCATCAGGCGTTTATGGTGCGCTGCGGCCGGCATATCTCGCGGCTGCTGTCGCACGATCTCAAGCGGCTGTCGCACATCCTGACCCTGATTAGACCGTGACGCGGCTGCCTCCGGGTTGAGACAAAAATGCTTTTGACTCGGCACTCTGCCCTGCGCACCCCGCCCTGTTTTTTCCCTGCCATGCTTTGCGCCTTCGGCCTGCTGTTCCCCGCCTGTGTGCCGGTAACGACCCCACCCCAGTTAAACCACACGCCCGGCCCAATGGTGCGCGTCAGCGACGGCCTGTACGATTCGGGGGTGTTTCGCGCAGCGGCGCCAGCCGGCTGGCGCGTGGTGACGAGCGCCGCCGAAGCCCCGGTCAGCGTGATTTTTGCCGCGCCGGAAAGCGATACCCTGATTATGGTTGGCGAGAATCTGGCTGAAGCGCCGCCGCCCGCCGGCTACAGCGGAGCACTGCGCAGCCAACGGCGTGAGGTGACGCTCGATAATGGGGCCACCGTCATCGCGATTCTCAACGCGCCGCCAGAACGATGGCCGGAGCGGCTGGCAGCCTTCGAGGCGGTGGTCGCCTCCATCACCCCGTCCTGAGGCGGTATTAAACTTGCAGCGTACCGGGAAAAATTCTGAACACGATGCGCGTACAGCTTCGCGCCCGTTCAATCAGTTCAGCGTCGCGGCTGGCGTTTCCCTGACGGATGATGACTATGCCGCCGAAAGCGTCCGGTCCGGCAGGCTGACCACATCGTCCACCTGGCTCAGGGCATAGTGCAGCAGAGTGGAGCCGCAGCGCCCGATGTTGTGAATAAGGACGATCACACCCCTGTGCCTGCTAGCACGTGGCGTAGAAGCCCAGGAGATTGAGCAGGTCAGACAGAAGCGGAATATTATCCCACAGGCACATCTGGTCGATGATGACCGTGCTGGCGACGGTGGCACAGCAGCAGAATAACAGCAGACCCGCACAGCCGATGGCAATCCAGCGCATGGTGCTGCGCGGCTGTTCCTCGCGCACCGCATACGGGTCGTAATCTGCGCCGTAACCGGGCTGAGGTTCGGCATAGGCCGGACCATAGCCATACTGCGCAGCACCCGGCTGTTCACGCGGTGGGTAATCCTGCTGGGGCGGGGGCGCGAAGGGCGATTCAGGAGCCTGCGATTCATAAGGGCGGGCCGGCTGCGGCGGCATGTAAGGCGCTGCTTCTATCGGTTCTTCCTGACGAGACACGCTCGGGCCAACACGCTCGTAGGCCAGGGTCACGGTTTCGCCCATGCCGATCATGTCGCCGGGATTGAGCGGCTTGGCCCCGGTCAGGCGCTGACCGTTGATAAACGTGCCGTTCGTCGAACCCAGATCTTCCAGGGTATAACCGCCCGCGCCGCGCGTCAGTCGCATATGATGTCGGCTGGCTTCCGGGTCATTAATCACGATGTCATTGGTGATGTCACGCCCGATCGTGATAATATCCTTGCTCAGCTCATAAACCTGATTCGGCTGCGGTCCCCGGCGAACAACCAGCCGGAAGCGGTCACTTCCCTGCTGCATGTCGGTATCCTCCTTGGTGGTGCAAAACGCCCCCTGTGTTGTGGAACAGGGGGAGTATACGCTCATAGCAAAGGACTGTCAACTGCACTGTACACCACCCGCGCAGCCCACGCAAGCAGCGTCAGACAAGCGGTGGCGAGGCGTCATTCTCGGCGGAGGCGGCGCTCCAGAATGTCCACCTGCGCCCCGTAAATTTCCAGGGCGGCGCGGCCGGCCGGGTCGGCCAGCAGCGCCAGCAGCAGGTGTTCAGTGCCGGTATAATGACTGCCCACTTTTTCCACCAGATCAAGCACATAACCGAACATTGGCTCGATATGCACCAGCAGCACCCTGTCACCCGCGACCAGCCCATCATGCAGCCGCGCCGTATCCAGCCCGCTGTCGCGCAGAAGCTGGCAGGTCGGGCTGCGGGCTTCCTGTGCCAGTTCCAGCAGCAGATGGCCGATGCCAACCGCCGGATGCTCCAGTGACAGGGCAAGCTGCTCGGCAGCGTTGATAACCCGGCGCGAAAGCTCACTCAGGCGGGCCATGTGCTTTGCCATCTGCAAATCGAGTTCGCTAGCGCCTTCGTTCAAGGCCCGGCGCACCCGGCTGCGCAGCAGGTCCGGTGTGGTTCCCAGACGCCGCAGCAGGGTGCTGGCATTCCCGGCGTTCGTCCGGGTGATCCCCAGCAGCAGATGTTCGGTGCCAATATAATGATGCGACAGCCAGGCCGCTTCATCCGCCGCCAGCGCCAGCGTCAGCTCCAGCGCATCAGCCTGATGAGCCTCAGCCCCGGCCATTTCGATGATGGGGTACAGAGCCTGTAGGTGGGGTTCGGCCTGGGCGGCGTACAGGTTCATCGCCTGCAAAACCTGGCAGCCGATGCTGCCTTCCGCCAGCATCACCCCTACCAGCAGATGCCCGGTATCGACATAGGGATGGCGATAACGTTTGACCAGCAGGCTGGCATGGCTGAGGGCGCGGCGGGCATGGTGGCTGTACCGGCTGTAATTGGTCATCAGGGGTTCCACCGGACGAGACAATCATGTGGCGTTACAGTCATTATAGTCTGGCCTTTTTCTGCGCCGCAAACACAGGCATACCATTCAGTGAATATTTTCTCAAATCGCTTGACAAATCTGAAAAACATGTAATATGCTAATTGCGTTAAGGTATATATTGCAGATCAACCTTCTGAATGTCGTCAGAAGTGCGGTAAGGAAAAGTATCTCATGATTCCCCGGCACATCTGGATCGAATTGCTCGAAGAAACTGAATCAGATTCCTGCGATGTGATCGTTGAGATGGAGGACAGTCGGGTCTTTACGGCCATGTTTGTGACCATGCCCTATCTTCAACGGCAGATGGATTTTAACTATCAAATGAGCAAACAACTGCCGGATGTGCCGCCGGTACGTTATGTGACGCTGGAAACACCGCACATTCTCGTCGAAAACTTGCAGCGCGACACGATTGAAGACACGATTGACAACCTGATTGCCCTGGATATGTTCGAGGGCTTCTTCACCCTGGTCACCGAAGACGAGCCGGAAAACGGGCGAACTACCAGCCTTGGGAAGCGCGCGACGACAGAAGTCGCAGCGGTTCTCATAAACGAGGCGCTCGCCGTCAACGGAGACTGACCGGGGTTCTGCTCCCAGTTTGCAGCCCATCCCCAATTTTACAGTTGCATTGCTCCGGCACGGCGGGTTAAATTGTCGGTGTTCGCCTGAGTCCGATTCTACCTGTTTGCCAGCGGACTCTCCGCCTTGACCAGAGCTACACAATCGATTCGAGGATCGCATGTCTGACGAACGTTACGAACAGAGCCAGCTGTACCGGATTCGGCATTCCGCTGCCCATGTCATGGCACAGGCCATGCTCGAACGCTTCCCCGGCGCCAAAATCGCCATTGGCCCGCCGATTGAGGACGGCTTCTACTACGATTTCGACCTGCCCGCCCCCCTTAGCGAAGAAGACCTCCAGTGGGTCGAACACCGGATGCGCGAGATCATTGCCGGCAATCACCCCTTTACCGTGCGCGAAGTCACGCCCGAAGAGGCCCGCCAGTTGTTCCACGACCAGCCCTACAAGCTTGAACTGATCGACGATCTGGTCAGCGGGCGCGTCGATGATATGGGCCAGCAGATCAGTGAACCGGCGGAAAAACTGACGGTCTACACGCAGGATACCTTCACGGATTTGTGCCGGGGGCCGCATGTAAGCAGCACGCAAGAGATCAACCCGGATGCGGTGAGCATCACCTTCAAGCCGCCGGCAGGGGCTTACTGGCGCGGGGACGAGAAGAACAAGCAGCTCACGCGGGTCTATGGGACAGCGTGGACCAGCGCCGAAGAACTGGAAGATTACCTGCACCGGCTGGAAGAAGCCCGCAAACGCGATCATCGCGTCCTCGGTGAGAAACTGGGCCTGTTCACCATCAGCCAGCTTGTCGGCAAGGGGCTGCCGCTGTGGAAGCCAAAAGGCGCTATCCTGCGCGATGTGCTCGAACGCTGGCTGCGCGACGTGCAGATCGACAACGGCTATCAGCCAGTGGTGACGCCGCATATCGGCAATCTGGAACTGTACAAAACGTCGGGCCACTATCCCTATTATTCCGACAGCCAGTACACGCCCATCGACATCGACGACGAAAAGTTTCTGCTCAGGCCGATGAACTGCCCGCATCACTGCATGATCTACAAGAGCGAAATGCACTCCTACCGTGATCTGCCGGTGCGGCTGGCCGAGTTCGGCACGGTCTACCGCTACGAACAGTCCGGCGAACTACACGGCCTGACGCGCGTGCGCGGCTTCACGGTGGATGACGCGCACCTGTACGTGCGGCCTGACCAGGTGCTGGATGAATTCAAGGACGCGGTGCGCCTGATTCAATACGTGTTTAACACGCTCGGCCTGACGGATTTTCGGGCGCGGGTGGGCACACGCGACCCGGAAAGTGACAAATACGTCGGCAGTGACGAAGCCTGGGAACACGCGACAGCCGCGATCATCCAGGCGTGCCAGGACATGAATCTGCCGCATCATGTCGAGGCCGGCGAAGCCGCGTTCTATGGCCCCAAGCTCGACTTCATCTTCCGCGACGCGCTCAAACGCGAGTGGCAGCTTGGCACAGTACAGGTCGATTACAACCTGCCGGAACGCTTCGAACTGGAATATATGGCCGAAGACAATTCGCGCCAGCGCCCGGTAATGATCCATCGCGCCCCCTTTGGCAGCATGGAACGTTTCATCGGCATCCTGATCGAACATTTTGCCGGGGCGTTCCCTGTGTGGCTGTCGCCGGTGCAGGCTGTGCTGATCCCGATTGCCGACCGGCACGTACAATCGGCCCGCGACATCGCTGCCCAACTGAAACACGCCGGCATTCGCGCCGAGGTCGATGACAGCCGCAACCGCATGGGCAACAAGATTCGCCTCGCCCGCGAACAACAGATTCCCTACATGCTCATTCTGGGGGATCGTGACCTCGAAAACGGCACGGTCAGCGTGCGGCTGCGCACCGATGAGGACCTCGGCGCGATGCCGCTGGCTAATTTCATCGCGCTGGCTACCAGCGTGATCGACGGCAAAAAGCTCGAACTGCAATAATGACAGCGGGCGGTGATAGCTGCTTTTCGTAGCAGGTATCCGCCCGCTGGCCTCCTGTAGTGGCTTCTATGCAACAATAACAGCAGAGTATGAGAGGCAATCCTATGGTACTCCGAACCCAATTGGTCACCGCTGAGCAGTTCGACGAACTGATGCAACGGCCTGATCGCGGCGACACGATTTACGAACTCATCAGCGGGGAGATTGTTGAAGTACCGAGTAATGCGTATGCGTCTAACATTGCGCAACTGATCGGATTCTTCATCCGGCTCTTCATTCGCGAGAAAGGGATCGCCGGATTTGTGACCGGCGCAGATGGCGGCTACCAGGTCGCCGGCGAACGCTACGCGCCGGATGTGGCCTACATTAGCAAGGCACGCCAGCCCGAACTCGCCCGCGAAGGCTACAACCCTAACCCGCCCGAACTGGCCGTTGAGGTTATCTCCGACGAAACCAATCTGGAGGAACAACGCCATCTGCGGCGCAAGATCACCAACTACCTCGCGGCAGGGACGATTGTATGGGTCGTACTTCCTGTGTCGCAGATGGTGGAAGTCCACACCCCCGGCCAGCCGCTGAAAACACTCTATGCTGATGATACGCTCGACGGCGGCGATGTGCTGCCCGGCTTTCAACTGCCCGTGAAAGCTATTTTCGAGTCGTAATACAGCCCTGCTCGTGTCAGCGCAGGCAGCGCCTCAGAACCCTGTCCGTTTCATCGACCATACGCGCAAACTCGAATCGTTCCAGTCCGGCCTGCGTGTTCGCCGCGAGTGAAGCGCGCTTGCCCGGCTGGAACGCTGTTTGCAGCGCAGCAGCCAGCGCCTCCACATCGACATAGGGCACAAGCAGGCCGTTGACATCGTGCCGCACAACTTCCGGGTTGCCGCCCTTATCGCTGGCGATGACCGGGGTGCCGGCGCGCAGGCTTTCCAGCACGACATGCGATAAACCCTCATAGCCGGAATACAGCACGAAGTAATCAGCCGCTTTCATAAACAGAGCCACCTGCTGCCGGGGAATCTGTCCCAGAAACGTAACTCGCTCCGCTACGCGGAGATCATGCGCCAGTTGCTGCCACGCTGGGCGCATGGGGCCGTCCCCCGCCACCAGCAGCCGCACATCCGGGACATGAGCCAGCGCCGCCAGTAGATGATCGACGCCCTTCCGTGGATGCGCCCGTCCGGCGAAGAGCACAGTCGGCGAATCGTCCATGCCAGCCTGCGCGCGCGCCTCGGCCTGTGTCAGGGCATTGGTTTCCGGTTCCGGTGGCAGCGCATTATAGATCACGTGGAGGCGATCTGTCGGCACACCCCAGCCCTCGACCATACGCCGCAGGTACTCACCCGGTACGATAACCCGATCTACGCCCCGCACTTCGCGCGAACGCGCCAGCTTTTGCAGTTGGACAATCGGGCTGTAGACCCTGTGCTGGAAGGCGTCGATGTCCTCAGTCGCCGGAACCCAGCCGCGCCGGACCGCCCGTTCCCACGCCTGATCGCCCACAATTTTGAGGATGCGGGGTGCAGCGCCCCCCGGCAGTGGCAGCCCCAGTGTGTGCATATACACCAGATCGGCAGCGCGCAGCAGCGGCAGCGCCCGGCGGCCATAATCGATCATCCGCAGCGGCAGCGCCCGGCGAGGGATGCGCACCAGCGGGTATGGGTAGCCGGTAGCCGGGGCGTCACCATAGGTTATCACCTGAATATCCCAGCCGCGCTGCTGAAGCGCAGGCAGCAGCTCGTACAGATAGGTTGCCGGCCCCCCCGCTTCGGGGTGGAAAATGCCGGAGGCGATCAGCAGGCGTGGGTTCATCTCAGGAATGGGCAGACCAGCGCGTCATCCGTCATACATTGAAGCGGATATGCACGATCTCGCCGTCCTTCACCACGTAATCGCGCCCTTCCAGCCGCAGTTTGCCGGCGGCCTTCAGCGCGCTTTCGCTGCCCGCCGCAATCAGATCGTCGTAGGACATCACCTCGGCGCGGATAAAACCTTTTTGCATGTCGGAGTGGATTACCCCGGCGGCTTCCGGTGCGGTTGCCCCAATCGGCACGCTCCACGCCCGCACCTCGTCTTCGCCAACGGTGAAAAACGACTGGATTGCCAGCAGTTCATAAGACAGGCGGATCACCCGATCCGCGCCGCGCTCGCTGATGCCGTATTCAGCCATAAACACAGCCGCGTCCTCAGGGTCAAGCTGGGCGATTTCGGCTTCGATCTTGCCCTGCAAACCGACAACCCGGCTGTGCTGATGGTCGTAAGTGAGCAGGCTGGCCGGGTCCTGCGCTTCTTCGCCCATGTTCAGCACGATCAGCACCGGCTTCTGGGTGAGAAAGCCGTAACCCCGCAGCGATTTTTCCTGCTCGGCGCTCAACTCGAAATCGCGCAGCGGCTTTTCCGCTTCCAGATGCGCCTTGATCTGTTCCATCAGTTCATGTTCGATGCTGACCGCTGTGCTGACGCCGCGCCCCTTCATGCGCATTTCCGACTGGATGCGCTCCAGCCGAGTTTCTACCGTCACCAGATCCGTCAGCAGAAATTCGCCGTCGAGGATTTCCACATCGCGGGCCGGGTCCACAGTCTCGTAAGGATGCGGCACAGAGTCATCCTCGAAGGCGCGGACGACATGCACAAAGCCATCGACCTGCGACAGTTCGTTGCGGAACTGCCCCTTGATGCCACCTTCGCCAACGCCTTTATCCAGCCCGGCAATATCGACATAGGTGACCTGTGCGTAGGTGGTCTTTTTGGGGTTGTACATCTGGCTGAGGCGGTCAACGCGCTTGTCGGGCACATTCACCACCGCCGTATGAATTTCGAAGCGTCCCCCGGCGGCAGCAGCCACGGCCACATCGCTGCCGGTCAGAGCGTTAAAGATGGTTGTTTTGCCGCTGTTCGGCAGGCCGATAATGCCCAGTCGCATAACCTGTTCACCTGTTGCTTGCGAAAATACCAGCAGCGCCAGTATAGCCAAAAAAGGGGAGGGGTTGAAGGTGGAAACCAGAGCGGCTCAATCGCCTGCCTTTAAGACACCGATCAGTTCATCCAGTTCGTCCCACGTATGGTATTGGATGACCTGCAATTCAGCGGGTAGATCGGCAGGGATGCACACCAGCGGGTAGATCGTCTTGCCCTGATTGAAGAAATAACGGTACTCCATCTTTACGTAGCGCGATTCAATCGCGCGCGGCGAAACGCACAGAATCAACCGCTCGCAGTTGCGCAGCGCCTTGCCAATAGTGTCCATCCAGTCGTCGCCGCCCTGAATCAAATGTTGATCCAGCCAGTAGGAAAGGCCCTCAGCTTCCAGACGCCGTACCAGCGGTTCGACATAATCATCCCATTCGGTACGGCTGTAGGAAATGAAAATCGTGTCGCTGGTGATCGGCTCATCTTCGGCTTTCGAGATCGGTGCATGGGCTGCCGGACGCAGTTTGTCGGCAGCCCCACGTTTGGAAGCGGGCCGCCCCCACACCATGTAACCGCCCGCAATGGCAGCCGCAGCCGCACCGGCCAGCGCAAGCGGAACAACTGGTAATTCCACAGGCGCGCCAGACAGATCAGCACCTGATGATGGCGCTGCGGCGCTCAACTGACCCGGGAGGGTATATTCAAAGTCGCGTGTATTCTGAAACAGCAGGACGCCCGCATCATCGTAGGCTTCGACACTGAGAACGTATTCACCGGGGAGCAGGTTGCGCACCGGAACCTTCAGGCGAATCTGGCTGCCGTTGTGCTGAGGATCGGTGAAGCGGGCCGAAGCGCGGATAATATCTGATCGCGTATCGACAACTGCGACCTTATAGTAACCAATCAGCTCCGTGTCCCGATACACCAGCAGTTTTACAATGATGTCCTGATGGGTGGAGTCGGCGTAATCGATAGCGTCAATTAGTGCGGCAACGTCGTCTTCTGCTCGGACACCAGCCAGCGCAAATACCAGAAGTCCCAGTATCAGCAGCAGGACTCGCAACCGACAGGCGCACGTCATACTTTCCCCCATGAATATCCTGAACGTATCGGACTATGATATCGGAAAAAGGTAACGGGTGTATCAGATGCTGCGCAGGCGGGCGATCAGCCGTTGAATCATGCTGCGGCTGGGGGGGGCGTATGGGGATTCCTGGCGAGCAATTTCGCGCAGACGCATGATCTCGGCCAGCAGGGTCACCCGATGCACCGTTTCTCCGGCTACGTAATACCACTGGCCGCCAATGTGGCGGATGCGCGGTTCGCGGCCATACACCTTGCGATAGGCGCGCTCGTAACCCTCCACAATCAAATGGGGCGTGAGCGTCGCGTCATCAGGTGACATCGTTCGATTAGTAGCCATCTCTCAGATCATCCTGGCTGGATTATCCTGAACAAACCTAACATGCGCCTTGCACTGTACGGAAACGTTGGGGATTCCTCCTTGTTGCATTTTATCATCGTCCGAAAAGCCTGACTATAGGACTCCAGCCCTAACCGGAACCAAACCTGAGCGTCGGTTTAAGCGCCGGTCAGCCGTCAGGCAGCGAGCGTCTGCCAGTCCAGCACAGGCTGTTGCCTTCCGCGTAAACTGAGAACACTTGCACTACAACACACTGGAGTAAGGGGTCTACCATGTCACGCTCAATACTCATCGTGATACTTACAGTCGTGCTGGCACTGGTCATCAGCGGGGCCGCCAGCGCGAGCGACGCCGAGGCCACCACAGTCTGCTCGCAGCCAACCCGGCTGACGGTTGGCAGCGTCGGGCGGGTCACGACGTATCCGAGCCTGCCCAACCGCCTGCGCGCACAGCCGTCCTTCTTCGGCCAGATCATTGCGAGTATCCCGGCGGGCGGCCAGTTCAGCATCCTCAATGGGCCGCACTGCGAATCCGGCCTGCTGTGGTGGCAGGTGAACTACAGCGGTCTGATCGGCTGGACGGCTGAAGGCAACGGCTACAATACCTACTATCTCGAACCGACCTATGCGCCACCGCCACCCCCGCCGCCGGCCTGCGTCCTGACACCGCGCCTGATCGTCGGCGGTCTGGGCCGCGTTATGCCGGTTCCGGCCATACCGAATGTGGTGCGCACCGCACCCGGCACAAGCAGCACCGGCGCTAACAGCGTCGTCATCGGCGAAATTCCGCCGGGCGGGGTGTTCAGCGTGCTGGCGGGGCCAAACTGCGGCACGGATGGCCGCTGGTGGTGGCAGGTGAATTACAACGGGCTGGTCGGCTGGACAGCGGAGGGCGAAGGCTATCACAACTACTGGCTGGAACCCTGGCAGCACAGCGGCGCGGCCTGCCCCGGCTTTTTGCCTTCGCGCCTGATCGTCGGCGGTCTGGGTGCGGTCACCAGCGTGCCCAGCCTGCCCAACCGGATGCGCAGCGGCCCGGCCTTCAATTTCGACAGTATCGGGCTGATCCCGGTCAACGGCGTCTTTACCGTGCTGAACGGCCCGTACTGCAACAACAACACCGCCTGGTGGCAGGTGAACTACAACGGGCTGGTTGGCTGGACGGCTGAAGGTCAGGCCAGCACCTACTGGCTGCGACCGGCGTAAACACCGGTCACACACGCGACATCGGGGCGAGTCTGCCGGACTCGCCCCGATTTGTTTCTCTCTGGCGCAATCCTCGTTAAAATCAGCGGACACTTCAGACAGATTTTCACGAGGCATCCATGCGGAAAACCCTGATCGTGGCGCTTATTTACCTGACAGCGGGTGCAGCGGCGGTTCTGGCCCAGAATGCCCAGCCCACCATCGTCACCTTTTCAGCCAGCCCGGCAGCTATCACCGTCGAGGCAGCGGAAAGCGGCGAATTCGAGACAACTTTAAGCTGGCACGCCATCAACGTGACGGACGATCAGCGGCTGGTTTTGCAGCAGCGGATTCTGGGCGCGTGGGTCGCGGCAGCGCCGGAAGATGAACCGCTCCCGGCGGTGGGCACACTGACGATCCCCGTACAGCATTCGCTCGATTTCAGCCCGCCGACCTACCGGCTGGCGCTGGTGAACGCCGCTGACCAACTGCTCGATGAACGTATCCTGGTGATTCCTTATGAAGTCCCGCCGGACCAGCAGCCGGAAATCACCCTGTTCACCGCCAGCACACCAACAGTCTCTGCGGAAACGCTGGCCGATGGCACAGCCCGTGTGAATGTCTCGTGGGCTGTGAGCAACCGCCGCCCGACTTCCAACCTCGTGTTTGAGCAGGTGATGACCGATGGTCAGGCCGTGCCGGTGGAACTGCCCCGCGCTACCCTGTGGATCGCCTCGCGCGGGGATGGCGTCGTCGCGCCGGTCACGCCCACGCTCGGCAGCGTGATCGAACTGCGGCTGCGGGTGATCGATGTTCTCAGCGGCGAAGTCTACGCCGAATCCGCAGTGGAGGTGCTGGTAGCCGGGGAGATGATCGCGGTTGAGCCAACACCGGCCCCAACCGCCGCGCCTCGGATCGATGAGGATACGCCTCAGATTGATGAGGATGGCACGCCCATGCCCACCCCGACCCCGCGCAACTGCCCCATCTCGCCGCTGGATGCCCCGCTGACCGGTGCGCCCGACGATGGCTGCGATACCTACCGCGACCCGCGCACCGGGGCCGTCAGCCGCGTGACCGCCTTCAGCCTCGATAACCCCAACCCCAGACCGGGACAGCCGGTTACCCTGACGTGGCAGGTCGAGGGGGCGCAGTTCGCGCTGATTGAGGTGTACGACCCGGTGCAGCTTGAACAGGGCGGCCTGCCACAGCCGGTGCTGACGCGCTACGACGGCCTGCCCATCAGCGGCAGCACGACAGTTACCCTGCCCACCACCCTTACCGAAGGCGCGCGTTTCATCCTGTGGGCGGCCAATCTGTCCACCGAGGCGCGCAGTCCCTCGTTCCTGTATGACCGGCTGGCCTATCGCATCATCGACACCGGCCTGAGCGCGCTGCGCACCGATGCCACCATCAGCGCCTTTATCGCCCTGCCGACGGCGGTAACCCCCGGCGGCGAGGTTACCCTCAGTTGGAGCCTGACCGGCGCGGACACAGCCCTGATCGAACTGTACAACCGGGCGACTAATGCCCCGGCAGGCGTATTCGAGGACCTGCCGGTGGTTGGCAGCGCCAGCATCGTCATCCCGGAAACGTTCACGCAGGGGGCGCGTTTCGTGCTGTGGGCGGCCAACCGCGCGCCCGACGGCACATATCTCCGGCTGACGCAGTCCGAGGTCGAAGTTCCGGCGGGGTAGCAATTTGGCCCGCACACTATTGGCAACAGATGCCGCCGCACGTAAACTCGTGCAGAGAGTGGCATCACGAAAGGAAACTGCATGAAACGGCTGCGCGATCTGGGGGTCACACCGGGGCGGCTGCCGGCTGGCCCCAACAACGCCATCACGGATGTGCCCGGCGTCCGGGTCGGCCACACGACTCTGGTTGCCGGCGAAGGCAAGCTCGTCGAAGGGCAGGGACCGGTGCGCACGGGCGTCACGGCGGTACTGCCGCACACGGGCAATATCTTCCGCGAGAAAGTGGCAGCAGCCGTACATTCGATCAACGGCTTTGGCAAGGTCATGGGTTTCGAGCAGGTGCGCGAGCGCGGCACGCTGGAAACGCCGGTGATCCTCACCAGCAACCTGAGCGTGGCGCGGGCCGGCGACGCCCTGATGAGCTATATGCTGCGCCAGAACCCCGACATCGCCCTGACCACCGGCACGGTCAACTGTGTGGTGGGTGAATGTAACGATGCCTGGCTCAACGACGCACGCGGGCGGCATATCCAGCCGGAACACGTCTGGAACGCCATCGAATCCGCCAGCGATGGCCCGGTGGCGGAAGGCTGTGTCGGCGGCGGCACGGGCACAACCTGCTACCAGTTCAAGGGCGGCATCGGCACAGCGTCGCGCCGGGTGTTGGATGGGGCGTTTACGGTTGGCGCGCTGGTGCAGACCAACATGGGCCGCCGGCCCGAACTGATGGTGCTGGGCGTGCCGGTGGGTCAGCGGCTGATGGATGAGTACCTGCCGGAAACCCCGCCCGGCTCGATCATGATCGTGCTGGCGACAGACGCGCCGTTTACGCCATCCCAGTTGGAACGGCTGGCGAAGCGGGCGACCTTCGGGCTGGCGCGCACCGGCTCGATCAGCAGCGACCAGAGCGGCGATTTTGTCATCGCCTTTAGCACCAGCAACCGCCAGATGCATTACCCCGATGAGGTGATCCAGGTTGCGCCGCGCTTTGTGGACGATGGGCGCTCGATTGACGAGTTTTTTCTGGCGGTGGTCGAAAGCGTGGAGGAAGCCATCCTCAATTCGCTGGTCGCCGCGACCACCATGACCGGACGCGACAACCGCACCGTTCACGCCCTGCCGCATGACCGGCTGCTCGATCTGCTGCGCGAATACCGGCCCGGCTGAGGTTGTCAGCGCAGGAAAGGCGCTGTTCGGCCAGCGGCGGCAAGCTTGCACTCAATCGCTGATGGCCCGGATGTAACGTTCGGCGGAACGGCGGACGACGTTTTTGGCATCCGCCGGCACCACCTTCTCCCACCAGCCCCCGTACAAACGGTCAAATGCGTATGGTTCGACCGCCGCGACGATGCGCTCCACCGCCGCCCGGTTCAGCGGAATATCGTTGGGGTAGCTGTACATGAACGTGACCCAGTTGGTATCAGCGACCACCATGATCGTGTCGCCGGTCAGCAGCGCGCCTTTACCCTCCGCGCCGTGCGCCCAGTGCAGCACTGTCGAGCCGGGAAAATGCCCGCCGCAGCGAATCAGCGTCACACCCGGCAGCAGCGTATGAGTCTCGGTTTCCCAGTAGACGATGCGTTTATCCGGGCGCATCACCCAGCGTTCGTTGTCGCGGTGCAGGTAGATCGGCGCGTCATGAAAGGCCTGACTCCAGTCAACCATGCTGTCGTAAAAATGCGGGTGCGAAATGGCGATGGCGTCTACCCCGCCCAGCGCATTGAGCGCCGCCACCGTTTCGTCGTCGATCAGGCTGATGCAGTCCCACAGCACGTTGCCATCCGGCGTCTGTACCAGCAGCGGGCGCTGCCCGATGGTAAACCCCGGCACAGTGGCGATCCCGGTCAGGCCCGGCTCGACGGCGCGGATTTCGTTACGGTGGGTCCGGCGCAGTTCTTCCAGCGTCGTCCACTCCTGCCCGGAAGGCTTGACGTACTGGCGATCATCGGCGCAGATCGTGCAGATTTCGACCGGGTAACCCTCACTTTCGGCATACTGCACGCCGCAGGTGGTACAGATGTAATGAGGCACAGCTCGCACTCCTTCTTCAACCGGTTGGCGTAAACGATCAGGTCAGGCAGCAGCCACCCGCAATACGGGCTGTTATCCCCGCGCCATGCTCTCGATCAGTTCGGGCTGGGTGGACAGCAGGCGGTAGGCCTCGCCCACGTCACGGGTGGTGAGCAGACCGAGGAAACGGCTGTCCTGCACCACCGGCAGCGCCTCCAGATGTTCGGCGGCCATGCGCTGCTGCACATCGAACAGGTTGTCGTTCGGGTGAGCCGGGCGGATGTCTGTCTGCATGATTTCCTGCACGGGGGTTTCCGGCGGAACGCGGTTAAGCGCTTCGACCAGCCGGGTATACGTGACCAGCCCGATCAACTGCTCGCCATCACACACCGGGAAATCTGCCTGAAACGACGACAGCATCCGTTCGACAGCATCATGCAGCGTGGACTGCGGCGTGAGTGTCTGCGCCTGCCGCGAATACGCCTGCCGCACCTTCAGGCCGCCGAACACACGGCGGAACTGCACCATCTGGCCTTCCTGTCCCGCGCCAAAGTAAATAAAAATGGCAATGAGGATGAGGAAGAAGTTTCCGTTGAGGAACCCCCACAGACCCAGCAGCCAGGCCAGCCCCTGCCCAATCGAGACTGCGATGCTGGTTGCGCGGGAGTAATCCATGCGGCTTGCCAGCAGGGCGCGCAGCACCCGGCCCCCATCCAGCGGGAAGGCCGGCAGCAGATTGAAAAGCGCCAGCGTCATATTCACCAGGAAAAGATAATCAAAGGCCGCATCCACCCCCAGGCTCGCCATGCGCACGCCCATCAGCGCAGGATCGCTCAACAGGTTGCCGACGCCAAAAAGCCGGTTGATAATCAGCATGATAATGGCAATCCCGAAGTTGACCGCCGGCCCGGCAATCGCAATGACAAATTCCTGCGCCGGATTTTCAGGAATGCGCTCAAGCTGCGCCACACCCCCCAGCGGCAGCAGCACAATCTGTTTCACCGGCACGCCGTAATTCTGTGCGGCGATGCTGTGGCCCAGTTCGTGCAGCACCACAATGGCGAACAGCAGCAGCGTCACAATGATGCCAAACACAGCGCCAGCCAGGCCCAGCCCGGTAAACACCCCGAATTGCAGCACCGCCCACACGAGGATCAGCGGAAAGGTCAGGTGGACGCGAATGACGATGCCCCGCACAGTCAACAGCCGGATCGAGTCTCCCATGATGACTCCTGTATGACTCACCAAAAGGTCACCACAGAGTATAACGAATCAGCGTCATCTGTACAGAAGTTGGTTTACAGCGGGAAGGGCTAGGCGGACCAGAGGCGCACGACAATCTCGTCGCCGCCGTTTGAGGGGTTGATAATCAATTCATCGCTGGCGCGTTCGAGTTGTTCCTGCGCGGTCGGGCAGAACCGGCACGCTTGGGCAAAATCGGTGCGCGTCTGCAATTCGACACGCGGCTGCCCCCGCTCATCCACCTGCTCGACACTGATTTGCAGGGGCACAGGGCGTTCCGTGCGGGCGAAATACAGGGTCTCGGCCATCGCGGTCAGGGCAGCAATCGCACGCACCCTCAGGGCATTCGGCCACGCCTGCTCATCGCCCAGCTTGCGCAGAGACTGGCGCGCCCGCGCCATGTCCATTGTCCCGCTAATCGTGATCTCCAACGCCATATTGCATTACCTGCTTTCCAGCCTCAACACCCGTGTGTTGAGTTGTGTTGATTCCATTGTAGCCTTGTTTCGGGGCGCTAAATGTTAATTTTCATGAAATAACGTTTGTATCTGGTTCAGCAATCATAACCCCGGAGGATGATATACTTACTGACAGATGCTGGACTATCGACTTGAGACCACCCGATGAAACGCGAACGCACACCGATGGATTACTTCGAGCTGATTGAAACCTTTCCCAGACCGGGCTGCGCGATGTGTAACCTGCTCAAGCGGGATGTAGACCGCCACATCGACGGCCTGGTCTATGGCTTTATGGATACTGACGAGATGCGGGCGGCTTTCAGCGCGGCGCGCGGTCTGTGCAGCGAACACGGCTGGCTGCTCCGGCAGAACAAATTTGGCAACGTGCTCGGTATCGCCAAACTCTATGCCGCTGCGCTGGACGAAGTGCTGTCGATCCTCGAAACTGAACCCGTGCCAATGACACCGCAAAGCAAGTCCCGGCTGGAACGGCTGCTGAACGGCGAACGTCAGGGAAGCGCCGCGCCGCTGGCTGACCGGCTGGAACCAACGGCCCGCTGCATGGTCTGCGAGCGATTGGACGCGCGCGAAGCGGACTACGCGCAAATCTTCGATCAGTACCTGCTGGACGAACGCTTTCGACAGGCCTTTGAGGGTTCCAGCGGCCTGTGCCTGCCGCATGTCCGCCACGTGCTGCGCCGCCTGACCGACCCGGCCCGCGTCGAAACGCTGATTGCGGTTCAGGTGCGCATCTGGACCGAATTGCAGGCGCAGGTCGAGAGTTTCGCGGCCAAGCAGAACTACGAACATATCCACGAACTGACCGAGACCGAGGGCGATAGCTGGGTGCGGGCGATTGCGCGCCTGGGCGGTGAGCGCAGCCTCTTTGGCTTGCAGCGCCGGTCAGGCTGATACAACTTTTCCCCCGAATGCGCGTATATGCCTAAAGAAGCATTTTCGTGGGGAAACATCAATGTATACCGATATCGAAGAAAAACTCAAGAACGAAGATGTGGCTGCCAACTACACGCTCGCCAGTTTCAGCAGCCGGTTCATCGCCTACATCATCGATGGCTTCATCCTCAGCCTGCTGGGCGGGCTGGCTGTCGGCATGACCGGACGCGGCGAAAGCTTCGCGCTGACGACCCTCGTCAGCTTCCTGTACTACTGGTACTTCTGGACCCGGCGGGACGGCCAGACCCCCGGCAAGTCGGTGATGAACATCAGGATTATCAAGACCACCGGCGCGCCGCTGAACGAAACCGATGTGCTGCTCCGCTTCATCGGCTACTGGGTGAGCGGCGTGCTCTTCGGACTCGGCTTCCTCTGGGCCGCTTTCGACAGCCACAGCCAGGCATGGCACGACAAGATCGCCGGGACCTATGTGGTCGAAACGGAGACGAAGAAAAAGAAGCGCGTCACGGTCTGAATGTGGTATAAATGAGGGCTGTAGTGCGAGACAGCCCACAGGACAGGCATGGACGACATTCAGTCCCGTTCATCAACCACGACTTACGAACTGGCAAGTATCGGCAACCGCTTTATCGCGCTGCTGATTGACGATGTGATTCTGCTGATTGTCAGCGTGATCGTCGGCATGGTGCTGCTGCCCTTTCTCACCGATATGTCCAGCCTGCTGCTCGGCATCGCCCTCAATGCAGCCTACTATTGGTACTTCTGGACCCAGCGCGACGGCCAGACCCCTGGCAAGCGCGCCGTCAATATCCGGGTGATAAAGGCCGACGGCACGCCGATTTCCGATGTCGATGCGCTGCTGCGGGTGTTCGGCTATTACGTGGGGCGCATCACCCTGGGGCTGGGCTACCTGTGGGCCGTGTTTGACGTGAATCATCAGGCGTGGCACGACAAAATGGCGAATACCTACGTCGTCGTCGCCAGCGCCGAACAGGCCCGGAAGACGATTGAGATATGACCGTTTCCATCTGGCAGGCGGATGGCACGCAGCCGGTGCGCGAAGTTGATTTTCTGGTGGTCGGTGCGGGGCTGGTTGGCTGCGCAGCGGCGTACTTCGCGGCGCAGGCCGGGCGGCAGGTTGTCATCACTGATGCGCGCGATCTGGCATTGGGGGCCAGCAGCCGCAACGCCGGCTTTATGATTACCGGGCTGGACACCCACTATCATCGGGCTATCGAACGTTACGGCGCGGATACAGTGCGCGAATTGTGGGCGCTTTCGCG
>Ga0079224_100002355_pt1 | contig 22878 bp, 15 predicted proteins | sample Stecom2015_FD_80414 | JGI IMG/M metagenome (GOLD analysis project Ga0079224, IMG submission 80414) | Agricultural soil microbial communities from Utah to study Nitrogen management - Steer compost 2015 | ecosystem: Environmental > Terrestrial > Soil > Agricultural land | place: USA: Utah... | reverse complement strand
GCCGCCGGCCGCCGTCGAGTCGCTCCGCGCCGCGGAGGACTGCGACGACGTCGCCGGCGCGGCGCGCTCGGCCCTCGAGGCCGCGGCCGCCCGGATGTGGTCGGCCCGGGACGACGCGGTGCGCACCTTCGACGAGGACGTGCCCGGCGAGGCCGTGGCCGGCTGGGACATGGCCGGCGCCGGTGACGGGGCGGCGGACGTACCGCCGGGCGATGAGCGGGCGGGCAGCGTCGAGCGGGAGGCCGCCGGCACCGAGGTGATCGGCACCAACACCCAGGAGGCTGACGTCGACGAAGCCGACATCGTCAAGACCGACGGCCGCCGCATCGTGACCATCGCCGATGGCGTCCTGAGGGTCGTCGAGCTCGACGGGTCACCCGAGGTCGACGGCACCCTGGACCTCGGCGACCACGCCGCGGCCGAGCTGTTCCTGCGCGGCGACGACGCGGTCGTCATCGGTTCGGCCCACGCGACGGTCCAGCGCACCGTCCCGGCACCGCTGCCCGGGCCCGGCACCGAGCCGGCACCCATGCCGGAGCCGCTGCCGTTCCCGACCGGCACCACGATCACGATCGTCTCGCTCGCCGACCCGACCACACCCACGGTCACGGCGACCGCCTCGGTGGAGGGGAGCCACGTCGCCGCCCGGATGGTCGGGACGACCGTGCGACTGGTCGTGCGCGGTGAGCCGCAGGTCGCGACCGACGTCCTCGCCGCCCCGGACCCCGCCACCGCACGGGAGGTGGCGGCCTCGGTCGACGGCGAGGAGCTCCTGCCGAGGATCCTCCTCGACGGTCGGGTCGAGCGACTCGGCGGCTGCAGCGACGTGCTGCTGCTCGCCGCCGGCGACCCCGACGCCGGGTCGTTCGCACCGTCGCCACCGCTGGCCACGATCACCACGCTCACCGTGGGCGACGACCTCGAGGAGCTGCACCCGGTCACCATCCAGGGCGCGGCCGACACCGTGTACGCCTCGACCGGGGCGCTCTACGTCGCCGCGACCCGCTGGGACGGGCAGGGCCCGAGGACCGAGGTCCACCGCTTCGACACCAGCGGGGACGGCCCCGCGACCCACACCGGGTCGGGCGTGGCTCCGGGACGGCTGCTGAACCAGTTCTCGCTGTCGGAGCGCGAGGGTGCGCTCCGGGTCGTGACGACCGTGGACGGCGGCCCGACCGGCATGTCGGGACGACTCACGGTGCTCGACACCGAGGGCGACACGCTGGACGCGATCGGGCACCTCGACGGCCTGGGCCCCGGCGAGGAGGTGAAGTCGGTGCGGTTCGTCGGCGACCTCGGCTACGTGGTCACGTTCCGCACGACCGACCCCCTGTACGCGCTCGACCTCAGCGACGCCCGCAACCCCCGCCTGCTCGGCGAGCTGAAGATCCCCGGCTTCTCGCAGTACCTGCACCCCGTCGGCGACGGCCTGCTGCTCGGCGTCGGCCGCGACGCCGACCCCCGCACCGGGATGACCACCGGCCTGAAGGTGTCGCTGTTCGACGTCCGCGACCCGGCCGCGATGGCCGAGCTCGACCAGCTCGTGCTCCCCGGGGCGAGCTCGCCCGTCGGCGACGACCACCGGGCGTTCCTGTGGGATGCCGGGAGGGACCAGGCCGTCGTGCCGGTGGACCTGGGCGGCGGATCCGGACCCGCGCTCGTCCTGCGGGTGTCGGGCCGGCGGCTGGAGCGGGTGGCCGAGCTCCGCCACGGCGACGCGGTCGGGGTGACGCCCCTTCGGGCCTTCGTCGTGGACGGCGACCTCTGGACCCTGTCGCGCCTCGGGCTCGGCCGGACCCCGGCGGATGCGCCGGGAGCGATCGACCACATCGGCTTCTAGCGCGAAGCTGCGGGGGACGGGGAGGTGGTCGAGATGGACGGATCCGACCCGACCGAACGGTCCCGGCACCAGTGGAGCGCGGTGTCGGCGGCGTGGGAGTCGAACCGGCGGCGCCTGTTCGAGCTCGTCCGGCCCGTCTCCGAACGGCTCGTCGAGCAGGTCGGCGCCCGGCCCGGGGCGACGTTGCTCGAGCTCACCGCCGGCCCCGGCGAGACGGGGTTCCTCGCCGCCGCACGCCTCGGGCCCGACGGGCTGCTCATCTCCAGCGACTTCGTCCCGGCGATGGTCGACGCCGCACGCCGCGGCGGCGAGGCGCTCGGCCTCGACAACGTCGAGTACCGGGTGCTCGACGCGCAGGCGATCGACCTGCCCGACGACCGCGTCGACGGCGTGCTGTCGCGGTTCGGGATGATGCTGTTGCCCGAGCCGGCGCGCGCCGTGTCGGAGGTCCGCTGGGTGCTGCGTCCCGGTGGGGCGTTCGCCTACGCGACGTGGGGGCCACCGGACCGCAACCCGTGGCTGTTCCGGGTCGCCGCCGCGCTGGTGGAGCACGGCCACGAGCTGCCGGGCGACCCGTTCGCACCCGGCGGCGTGTTCTCCCTCGCCACCGCGGAGGCGAACCGCGACCTGCTCGAGGCCGGCGGCTTCACCGACGTCGCCACCGACGAGGTCACCGGCACCGAGACCTACGACGACCTCGACGACTACTGGACCTTCAACACCTCGGTCGCCGGCCCCATCGCCGCGCTGGTCGACACGCTGGACGCAGGGGAGCTGCTTGCCGTGCGCGCGTCGCTCGAGGCGTCGCTCGCCGGGTTCCGGCACGGCAACGTGCTCGAGCTGCCGTGGGCGGCCGAGGTCGTCACCGCCCGGGAGGTCACCCGGCGCGGAACTGGATGACCTGCTGCCAGGTCGGCCGGTTCGTCCAGCGCATCGTGGCCGTGTTGGTCACGAACGGGATGAACCGGATCAGCTCCCCGAAGGTGGGACGCACCCACCGGTCCGGGTCGCCGGCGAACGGCTGCTGCTGGGCGGTCAGCCAGCGGCCGCGGCGCAGCGCCGCCCACAGCGCGTCGGCGCAGCGGTCCGGGCTGCCCCCACCGCACATCGCGGGCACGCCGTCGGGCCGCGGGGCACCGTCGAAGACCCGGTGCAGCTCGCGGACCACGAGCGAGTACCACGCGGAGGCGTCGAACGCGCTGCCGTACGACGACGGCGGGTCGTCGAGGCCCTCGGGACGGCGGTCCGGGGAGGCGAGGTACCCGCCGAGCACCTCGCCGAACACGGCCTCCACCAGCGGCTTCCACGCGTTGTCGACCACCGCGGCCATCGGCTCGTCGTAGAAGCCGTCGCGGTTGCGGTCCCTGCGGTGCCCGCCGGCCGCGACGTAGGCCGACAGCCGGCGCCGCAGGTCCTCCAGCTCGGCGGTCGGCGCAGGCCGGCCCTCGAGCACCCGGAGCACCTCGGACAGCACGTGGGTGACCCTGAGGTCCCGCGTCGCCGCCCGCTGCGCGACCGCCACGACGTCCGCGGGGGTCGCGCCGCTCAGGCCCTCGAGCTGGTCGTCGAGCAGGTCGACCCGCTGCGCCGCGCCGACGCCCCACGTGTCGTCCGCGCTGGTCCAGCCGGGCGCCGGCTTGTTGTTCCACGAGGTCACCCACCCCTCGACGGGGTTCACCTCCTGCGGGTGCTGGGAGGGGTCGAGGAACCCCTGCCACTCCCACTCCCCCGTCCCCCAGCTCGGCAGGTCGGGGTGCACGCCCTCCGCGCGGATCGGGAACCGTCCCGAGTGGAAGTACGCGACGTCGTGCGCGTCGACGTACAGCCAGTTGAAGCTCATCGGCACCTGCGCCATCACCGGCGCGAAGCCCTCCGCCCCGTCGACCTCGCCCCGGTTCAGCCGCCAGAAGGCCACCGAGGCCATCGCCTCCATGCCCCGCGAGGCGCGCTGCTGGGCGATCGCGACCGGCGCGCCGTCGACGGTGGCTCGCCCGCTGACGGGCCCGTGCACGGTCCGCCACATCGCGAGGGGATCGCCCGGCGGGCGGGTCATCGGACGGCACTCGCCCCCGAAGAGGTAGTGGTTCGAGTCGATCGTCGGCGCGGCGCCCGACGGTTCGCAGAGCCGCTCGATGCGCTGGTCGACCTGGTCGGACCCGCCGGCGGTGACGCTCCACGCGTAGTCGGCAGCCCGCCCGATGAGGATCCAGGGCCCCAGCCCGGGGAAGGTGACGCCGCTCGCCTGGTAGCCACCGCCCTGGAGCTCCATCTCCATGAGCAGCTCCGGTGCGAAGTAGCCCGTCTGCGGTCCGCCGACGAGGATCGGCTCACCGGTCGCGGTGCGCGACCCCGCCACCGCGACGTAGTTGCTGGCCGACGGCGGACCCGACGGAGCGTACCCGTCGACCATCTCCACCGTCGGCGGGTCGGGCAGCGCGACCGCCGCGTCGTCGACCGGCCCACGTTCGGGCACCGGCACCCGTTGGCGCGAGGTGGTCGTGGCATCGGGGTCGTCCACGGCGCGCAGGTCCTCGAAGGTGGCCGCGCCAAGCTCCGGGCCGAGCTCGGCCACGAGCGCGGCGAGCGCCGCGGCGTTGCCCACCTCGTCGCCGCCCGCGTAGCCGAAGATGTCGTTGACGGCGATGCCGGCGGCCACCAGGTCGGTGCGGGTCCAGGGTCGTGGGCGGTGCACGCCCCACTCCTCGAGGATCGGCGGCCACTCGATCGCGCGCTCCATCCAGGCGTTGATGCCCGCGAGGTAGGCGTCGACCGCGGCGAGGATCTCGGCGGCCTCCTCGGGCGACTCCGCCTGCTCGATGGCCAGGTCGATCTGCGCGGCGAGCTCCTCCTCGGTGTAGGAGATGCGGGGCAGCTCACCGAGCTTGCCGATCACCCCCACCAGGTCCGACGGGCTGCCGACCACCTCGAGCAGCCCGCTGCGGCCGAGCAGCCGGGCCAGCTCGAGCACCACGAAGCGCGCCTCGGCCACGGCGAACCCGGCGCCGAACGCGACGTCCTCCGCGGTCTCGCCGCGCACGTGGGGCACCGACCACTCGTCCCAGCGGATGGTCACCCGGTGCCCGAGCCCGGACAGGTCCTCGACACGGTCGGCGGGCGCACCGTCCGCGCCGAGCGGCTGGGGCTTGAAGTAGCGGGCGAGGTCCGCGTCGGTGAGCGTGCCGTCCGCGACGGGGTCGTCGAGGCGGTCGTACATCCCGCGCTGGTCGTCCAGGTCGCGCCGGGTCGGGCCGTCGAGGCCGCCGTTGCCGGGGGCGAGGATCGAGTAGGCGACCCGCTCCGAACCTGGGGTGAGCGTGCCGGGAGGCAGCGCGGGGCCGCCGCCGGAGGAGGGCACGCCCGGTGGCAGCACGACCGGCCGGCACGCCGCCGCGACGAGCGCGCCCGCGAGCACCAACGCGACCGGCAGCACGCGCCGCCCGCGCCGGGCCGCCCCACGGTGTCCTCGTCCCCACCCCGCCACGGGGCGGGACTGTACCCTCAGCCGCTGACCGCGGCGACCGAGACGACCCCGTCGGTGCGGCGGAGCTGCTGGACGACCTCGTCCGGCACCGCCCGGTCGGTGGCGAGCACCATCAGCGCCTTCTCGCCCTCGGGCGAGGAGCCGACGGCCATGTCCGCGATGTTGACCCCGGCCTCGCCGACGAGGGTGCCGACCTTGCCGATCATGCCCGGCTGGTCGGCGTTGCGGACCACCAGCAGGTGCTCCGCCGGCGGCACGTCCACGGTGTGGTCGTCGATCATCACGATCGACGGCACGCCCTTCAAGCCGACGAGCGTGCCGGCGATGCTGTGGTCGCCCGCCCGGATCGTGATGAGGTTCACGAAGTCCCGTGCGGTCGTGGTGGAGGTGGGGCGCACCTCGATGCCCTGCTCCTCGGCGACCTGCGGGGCGTTGACGTAGCTGACCGGCTCCCCCGTCACCACCGAGAAGAAGCCCTTGAGCACCGACAGGGTCAGGATCCGGGTGTCGTACTCGGCGATGTGGCCCTGGTACTCGATCTCGATGGCCCCGCTGACCTCCTTCGCGAGGCCGGCGAAGATCCGGCCGAGCCGCTCCGCCAGCGGGAGGTAGGGCCGCACCGTCTCGGAGGCCTCGGCGGCCGACACGTTCACCGCGTAGGGCACGAAGTCGCCGACGAGCGCGAGGCCGACCATCTCCGCGATCGTGGCGCCCGCCTTGTCCTGCGCCTCGGCGGTCGAGGCCCCCAGGTGGGGGGTGACCACCACGTTGTCGAGCTCGAACAGCGGGGACTCGGTCGTGGGCTCCTCGGCGAAGACGTCGAGGGCGGCGCCGGCGATCTTGCCCTCGCGCAGCGCCTCGGCGAGCGCGTCCTCGTCGACGATGCCGCCACGGGCGACGTTCACCAGGCGCAGCGACGGCTTGGCCTTGGACAGCAGCTCCCGCCCGATCAGCCCGACCGTCTCGGGGGTCTTCGCGAGGTGGAGGGTGACGAAGTCGGCCCGGGCCATCAGATCCTCGAGCGTGACGAGCTCGACGCTGAGCTGGCGGGCGCGCTCGGCGGACACGAACGGGTCGTACGCGATCAGCCGCATGCCGAACGCGAGCGCCCGCTGCGCGACCAGCTTGCCGATCCGCCCCAGCCCGATGATGCCGAGCGTCTTGTCGGACAGCTCGACGCCCTCCCAGCGGGACCGCTCCCAGCGCCCGGCGATGAGCGCCGCGTGCGCCTGGGGGACGTTGCGGGCCTGGGCGAGGAGCAGCGCCATGGTGTGCTCCGCGGCGGAGAGCGTGTTCGACTGCGGCGCGTTGACGACCATCACGCCGCGCTCGGTCGCGGCGGCCACGTCGACGTTGTCGAGCCCGATGCCGGCGCGCCCGACGACGACGAGGTCCCTGCCCGCGGCGAGGACCTCGGCGGTCACCTTCGTCGCCGAGCGGATGATCAGCGCGTGGGCGCCGACGACGGCGTCGAGCAGCTCCTCCGGGGAGAGCCCCTCGCGCACGTCGACGTCGTGACCGGCGTCGCGCAGGCGTTCGAGGCCTCGCTCGGCGATCTTCTCGGTGACCAGGACTCGCATCGGCCCATCCTGCCCGCTCGGCCGAGCGACCAGCCAGCCGGTACCGGCCCGGTTCAGGATCGCCGGAGGTCGAGGGGAGGGAGCCGGTCAGCCGGCTCGAACCCGAGCACCTGCCCGTAGAAGGCGAGCTCGCACTGCAGGGCGCGCACGACCGTGGACGCGGCGGCGAACCCGTGGCCCTCGTTGGGGAACAGCACGTACGCGTGCGGCACGCCGTTGCGGCGGAGCGCCTCGACGAGCACCTCGGCCTGGGAGGGCGGGACGATCCGGTCGTCGCCGCCCTGCAGCAGCAGCACCGGGCGGTCGATCCGCTCGGCGTGGTGCAGCGGTGAGCGGGCGCGGTACGTCGCCTCGGCCTCGGGGAGGGGGCCGACGAGGCCGTCGATGTAGCGGGACTCGAACTTGTGCGTGTCCGCGGCCATCGCGGCCAGGTCGGTGACCCCGTAGAGGCTGCAGGCCGCGGCGAACGCGCCCTCGTGGCCCCGCTCGGCCTGGAAGCACAGGGCCGCCAGCGCGGTGAAGCCGCCCGCGGAGCCGCCCCGGATCACGCACCGTTCGCCGTCCACCCGGCCGGTCGCCGCGAGGTGCCGGGTGAGCGCGAGGCAGTCCTCGACGTCCGCGTCGCCCCACGCGCCACGCAGCAGGTCCCGGTAGCGGCGACCGAACCCGGTGGACCCCCGGTAGTTCACGTCCGCCACGGCGAACCCACGGGTGGTCCAGAACTGGACGCTCGTCGACAGCTCGGGGCGGGCGGCGGCGGTGGGTCCGCCGTGGATCCGCACGACCAGCGGCGGCAGCGCCCCCTCGGGGCCGACGTGGTCGCCGCTGGCGGGCGGGTAGAGCAGCGCGTGCGCCACCTCCCCCTCGCCGGTGGGGAAGGTCAGCGGCTCCGGCTGGGAGATCCACTCGGGTGGCAGCGGCGCCCGCGCGTCGCGCAGGTCGCTCGCGGTGCCGTCGTCGAGCTCGACGCGCCACACCGACGTGGGCGTGGTCGGGGTGCCGCCGATGTAGGCCACGGTCGAGCCCAGCACCCGCAGCTGCTCGACGTAGGTCGGCCGGGGGCCGGGCAGCGGCGTGCGCTGCCCCGACCGCGGGTCGAGCACCCAGATCGAGTCCAGCCCGTCGGAGCTGGCGACGAACACCACCCGGCCGTCGTCGGTGAACCCGTAACGGTGGCCGCCGGAGACCCAGCGCGGCTCCCCCACCTCCTCGCCGCGCTCGCCGGCGCCCTCGGGGCACACGAGCGGGGTGGTGTCACCCGCCGCCTCGTCGGGCAGCCCGGGCTCCGGGGCCCGGCGGAGGTGCCACCAGTCCTGCGCGTCGTCGCACCACCACAGGTGCCCGTCCGGGGACCACTCGGGAAGGCACGCCGAGACCGGGCGGTCGAGGCCGTGCGCCGCGGCCCCGGCCGCACCGCCCGCGACGCGCCGGGCGTCGGTCACCACCGGCACGCCGTCGACGACGCGGAGCGCGCCCGCCCACAACTCGGCCGCGTCCCACGGCATGTCGGGGTGGTCCCAGCGGAGCCAGGCGAGCACCTGCCCGTCCGGTGAGAGGGTGGGCGCGGCGACGAAGTCGCCCCCGCCGGCGGTGGACGGCCCGACGAGCACGTGCTGGGCGGGCGGCGCCTCGACCGCGGTCGGGATCGCCACCAGGTCGTTGACCGGTTCGGGCAGCGGTCGGCCGGCGTCGTCGGTGTGCACCTCGCGCTCGCAGAGCACCCAGGAGCCGTCCGGGGTGAGGACCCCCGCCGCGAACCGCCACGCGCGCGGCTCGGGCGGCCGGGCGGTGATCGCGCCGTGGGGCTCCCAGGCCAGCGCGCCGGGCACCGCCGGTGCCCGGCGGATGCGCTGGGTGTCCTCGTCCACCCAGAACGGCTGCTCGCCCTCGACCCACATCGCCCCGCCGCCGTACTCGTTCACGCGGCTGCGCGCCCAGGCGCCGTCGGGGTGGACCTGCACGGGTGCCGAGCCGGGGGCGGCGCACATGATGCCCATGCGGCCGTGCTCCACGGTCTCGGTCCACCAGACCCGCACCCCGTCGGGGCACTCGCTCAGGCACAGCGCGGAGAACCGCGTCGCGCCCGCGGCCGCCTCCTCGGGGCCGAGGGGCGAGCGCCACGCGCCGTAGGGCGCCGTGCGGGGCGCGGTCACGAGCCGCCGGCGACCAGTCGCGCGAGGCGGGCGAGGCCCTCCTCGAGGTCGTCGTCGCCGAGTGCGAACGAGAACCTGCCGTAGCCGGGCGAGCCGAACGCCTCGCCGGGGACGAAGGCGACCTTGGCCTCCTCGAGCACCAGGTCGGCCAGCTCGACCGTGGTCGAGGCGCGGCGCCCGGCCAGCTCGACGCCCAGCAGCCCCGAGAGGTCGGGGTAGGCGTAGAAGGCGCCCTGCGGCTCGAGGCAGGTGACGCCGGGGATCTCCGACAGCATCCGGTGCATGGTGCGGCGGCGCCGGTCGAACACGGCGCGCATCTCCTCCACGGCCGACAGGTCGCCGCTCACCGCGGCGAGCGCGGCCGCCTGCGCGACGTTGCACACGTTGGAGGTCATGTGGCTCTGCAGGTTGGCCGCGCCCTGCACGATGTCGGTCGGGCCGATGAGCCACCCGACGCGCCACCCGGTCATCGCGTAGGTCTTGGCGACGCCGTTGAGGATGACGCAGCTGTCGGCCAGCTCGGGCACGACCGCGGCGATGCTGTGGTGCTCGGCGTCGCCGTACACGAGGTGCTCGTAGATCTCGTCGGTCACCACGACGATGCCGTGCTCGAGCGCCCACCGCCCGATCGCCTCGACCTCCTCGCGCGGGTAGACGGCCCCGGTCGGGTTGGAGGGCGACACGAACACCAGCACCTTGGTGCGGGGGGTGCGGGCGGCCTCGAGCTGCTCGACGGTGACCCGGAACCCGGAGGCGGCGTCGGTGGGCAGCACCACCGGCACGGCGCCCGCCAGGGTGATCGGCTCGGGGTAGGTCGTCCAGTACGGCGCGGGCAGGAGCACCTCGTCGCCGGGGTCGAGCAGCACGGTGAACGCCGTGTACACCGCGTGCTTGCCGCCGTTGGTGACGAGCACCTGCTCGGGCGCGACCGTGACACCGGAGTCGCGGCGGGTCTTCTCGGCGATCGCGGCGCGCAGCTCGGGCTGGCCGGCACCGGGGGTGTACCGGTGGTTGCGCGGGTCGCTGCAGGCCGCCGCGGCCGCCTCGACGATGTAGTCGGGCGTCGGGAAGTCGGGCTCGCCGGCGCCGAAGCCGATGACCGGCTCGCCGGCGGCCTTGAGCGCCTTCGCCTTCGCGTCGACCGCGAGGGTGGCCGACGGCGTGATCGCCGCGACCCGCTGGGCGATCCGGGACGCGACGCGCTCGTCGCTGCGGGAGGTGTCCATGGCCCCGACGCTACTGCCGCGCCGTGACACCTCCCGAACGGGTTCGCCAGTGCATCCCACGACCGCCAGACTTGGTGCCGTGAGCACGCCAGACATCGCCATCCCCGACGACCTCCTCCCGGCGGACGGCCGGTTCGGCTGCGGCCCGTCGAAGGTCCGCCCGGACGCCGTCGAGATGCTCGCCGGCTCGGCCTCCCACTACCTCGGCACCAGCCACCGCCAGGCGCCCGTGCGCTTCAAGGTCGGCGAGCTGCGCAACGGCATCGCCGAGCTGTTCTCGCTGCCCGACGGCTACGAGGTGCTGCTCGGCAACGGCGGCACGACCACGTTCTGGGACGCCGCCACGTTCTGCCTCATCGACCGGCGCAGCCAGCACCTCAGCTTCGGTGAGTTCTCCTCCAAGTTCGCGAAGGCGGCCGCGGCCGCGCCGCACCTCGACGAACCGCAGGTGGTCAGCTCCGAGCCGGGCACCCACCCGCTGCCGGAGGCCGCCGCGGGCATCGACGCCTACTGCCTCACCCACAACGAGACCTCCACCGGCGTGGCGATGCCCCTGCAGCGCCCCGAGGGCGCGGACGACGACGCGCTCGTGCTGGTCGACGCGACCTCCGCCGCCGGGGGCCTGCGCTTCGACCCCTCGCAGGTCGACGTGTACTACTTCGCGCCGCAGAAGTGCCTGGCCTCCGACGGCGGCCTGTGGCTGGCGGCCTGCTCGCCGCGTGCGATCGAGCGGATCGAGCGGATCGCCGCGGGCGACCGGTGGGTGCCCGCCTCCCTGGACCTCGCGATCGCGCTGGAGAACTCGCGCAAGGACCAGACCTACAACACCCCGGCCCTCGCCACGCTGTTCCTCGCCACCGAACAGGTCGCCTGGATCCTGGAGAACGGCGGGCTCGAGTTCGCGGCCGGCCGCTGCGACCGCTCCGCCGAGACGATCTACAGCTGGGCCGAGCGCCACGAGGTCGCGACGCCGTTCGTGAAGGACCCCGCGATGCGGTCCCACGTCGTGGCGACCATCGACTTCGCCGACTCGGTGGACGCGCTGACCGTCGCGGCGGTGCTGCGCGAGAACGGCATCGTCGACGTGGAGCCGTACCGGAAGCTGGGGCGCAACCAGCTGCGCGTCGCGCTGTTCCCGGCCATCGACCCGGCGGACGTCGCGAAGCTCACCCAGTGCGTCGACCACGTGATCTCCGAGCTGGGCTGACACCGCCGCGCCGCTGACCGGGCCGCGCCGTCGGCGCGGGAGGTGGAAGAATCTCCCCTGCCGCAACGCCTCGGGGGGCCGGGGCGGAGAGCACGGCAGGGGGGCAAGCACATGGTCACCATGGACGAGATCCGTCGGCAGCTGACGGGTCCCGGCGGGCAGTTCGAGGTCGTCGAGGAGGTCGTCGAGGGCGCCCCGATGAAGGTCTACAAGGACCGCTTCCCGAACCTGCGGGTCGTCGCGCAGTTCTCCGCCGCCCACGGCGACAAGGAGTTCATCGTCTACGGGAAGCGGCGGATCACCTTCCGCGAGTTCCTCGCGGGGGTGAACTCGGCGAGCAACGCCCTGACGGCTGCGGGGGTCGGCCACGGCGACCGGGTGGCCGTGCTCGCCCAGAACTGCCCCGAGTGGTGCACGTCGTTCTGGGCCACGGTCGACCTCGGCGCGGTGCTCGTCGGCCTGAACGGCTGGTGGAACACCGACGAGATCCTCTACGGCCTGGAGGACTCGGGGGCGAAGGTGCTCGTGGCCGACCGCAAGCGCTTCGAGCGCATCGCCGCGGAGGTCGACGGCATCGACACCCTCGAGCGGGTGTACCTCATCGACGCGCTCCCCGAGGAGGTCGCCGCCGGCGGCACGCCCAGCGCCAAGCTGCACCCGTTCTCGGAGCTGGTGGCGGAGCCGACCGACGAGTTCCCCGACGTGCCGATCGACGAGGCCGACGCAGCGGTGATCTTCTACACCTCGGGCACCACGGGGCGCCCCAAGGGCGCGATCAGCACCCACCGCTCGATGGTCGCCAACCTGCAGAACACCGTCTACGTGCTCGCCGCGACCAGCGCGTACCAGTCGGCGCTCGCGGAGGAGTCGGGTGACGGCGCTCCCCCACCGCCGGGCGGGCAGCACGTGTCGCTGTTCACCTCGCCCCTGTTCCACGTCGCCGGATGTCACTCGACGCTGGTGGTCGGGATGATGGGCGGCCTGAAGCTGGTGATGCTCGAGGGCCGCTTCGACCCCGAGGCGGCGCTCGCGGCGATCGAGGCCGAGGGCGTCACCCTGTGGAGCGCGGTGCCCACGATGATCTGGCGGGCGTGCGAGCTGCCGAACCGCCACGAGTTCGACACCTCGACCGTGCAGAGCGTGAGCTTCGGCGGCTCCCCGTCCGCGGACGAGATGCAGCGCCGCATCCGGGAGACCTTCCCGAACGTCCGCACGACCACCAACGCGTACGGGCTCACCGAGTCGTCGTCGGTGGCGACCGTGCTCACCGGCCCGGACTCGCTGGAGCGCCCCGACTCCGTGGGCCTGCCGATGCCGACGGTCGACGTGGCGATCGCCGCGCCCGACGGGCGCCACCTCGGCCCCGGCGAGACCGGCGAGGTCCTGCTGCGCGGCCCGATCATCATGCCCGGCTACTGGAACAAGCCCGAGGCGACCGCCGAGACGATCGTCGACGGCTGGTTGCACACCGGGGACGTCGGCCACCTCGACGAGGACGGCTACCTCTACATCACCGACCGTGCGAAGGACATGCTGATCCGCGGCGGCGAGAACGTGTACTGCGTCGAGATCGAGAACCGCCTGGTCGAGCACCCCGCGATCGCGGACGCCGCGGTCGTGGGCGTGCCGCACGAGACCCTCGGCGAGGAGGTCAAGGCGGTCATCGAGCTGGCCCCCGGCGCCGAGATCGACGACGCCGAGGTGCAGCGCTGGGTCGGCGAGGCGCTCGCCTCGTTCAAGGTGCCGACGATCATCGAGCGCTGGGAGGGCAAGCTGCCCCGCAACGCCTCGGGGAAGCTGCTCAAGAACGTGCTGCGCGGCGAGGGACACGTCTCGTTCGCGGAGACGATGTGACCGACCGGTGACCACGGAGGGCGCGCCCACCGACCTCCCCGACGGGGACTACGACGCGTTCGTCGTCGACGTCGAGGAGGTCGGTCCGCAGCGCATGCACCTGACGATCGTCGCCGGCGAGCACAAGGGGCTCGTCGTGACCGTGGCGGCGTCGGAGCCGATCGGCACGTTCGTGGACCTGATCGGCATGCCGGCGACGATCACGGTCACCGACGGCCGACCGTCGGTCGTGATCGACCGCTGAGGCCGGCCGCCGGTTGGCGGCTCAGCCCTTGGCGGCGGCGAACCCCTTGTCGAGGTCGGCGATGATGTCCTCGACGTTCTCGAGCCCGACCGACAGGCGGATGAGCCCCGGGTTCACACCGGTGGTCAACTGCTCGACCTCGGTGAGCTGGCTGTGCGTCGTCGACGCGGGGTGGATGACCAGCGAGCGCACGTCGCCGATGTTGGCGAGGTGGCTGTGCAGCTCCAGCGCCTCGACGAAGCGCTTCCCGGCCTCGAGGCCGCCCTTGATGATGAACGCCGGCACCGAGCTCGGGCCCTCGGGGCAGTACGTCGCCACCCGGTGGTGCCACGGGCTGGAGGGAAGGCCCGCGTAGGCGACGGACTCCACCTGGTCGTGCGCCTCGAGGTACTCCGCGACCTTCTGGGCGTTCTGGACGTGGCGCTGCATGCGCAGCGACAGCGTCTCGATGCCCTGGATCAGCAGGAACGCGTTGAACGGCGACACCGCGGGGCCCAGGTCGCGCAGCAGCTGCACGCGGGCCTTGATGATGTACGAACCGGGGCCGAGCGCCGGCCAGTACTGCAGGCCGTGGTAGCTGGGGTCCGGCTCGGTGAACTGGGGGAACTTGTCGTTCGCGGAGAAGTCGAAGCTGCCGCCGTCGACGATCGCACCGACGATGGCGGTGCCGTGGCCGCCGAGGAACTTCGTGGCCGAGTGCACGACGATGTCGGCGCCGTGCTCCAGCGGCCGGATGAGGTACGGGGTGGCGATCGTGTTGTCGACGATCAGCGGCACGCCGTTGTCGTGGGCGAGGTCCGCGACCGCGCGGATGTCGAGCACGTCGTTCTTCGGGTTGCCGATGCTCTCGGCGTAGAACGCCTTGGTGTTCGGCCGGACCGCCGCGGCCCAGGCGTCGAGGTCGTCGGGGTCCTCGACGAAGCTCACCTCGATCCCGTACTTCGGCAGCGTGTAGTGGAAGAGGTTGTAGGTGCCGCCGTAGAGCGCCGCGGACGACACGATGTGGCTGCCGGCCTCCGCGAGGTTGAGGATCGCCATGGTCTCGGCCGACTGACCCGACGCGACGAGCAGCGCGCCCGGAAGGCCCACCGCCGTGTCGGGGGCGCCCTCGAGGCTCGCGATGCGCCCCTCCGCCACCGCCTGGGTGGGGTTCATGATGCGGGTGTAGATGTTGCCGATCTCACCGAGCGCGAAGAGGTTCGCGGCGTGCTCGGTGTCGCGGAACTGGTACGCGGTGGTCTGGTAGATCGGCGTGGCGCGCGCACCCGTGGTCGGGTCCGAGGCGGCGCCCGCGTGGATCTGGCGGGTGTCGAAGCCCCACTCGTCGCTCATGTGATGTCCTCCGTCGTCGTGCAGCGGCTCACCCTAACGTAATCCCGACCAAGACAGTCAAGAATTGGATCGGGCGTGCACGCCCCGCGGCGCGACCTCGAGGGTGCGGACCTGCCCGGGAGCGGGCAGCCCTTCGGGGTCCAGCGCGCCGTCCAGCGCGCCGTCGACGAGCGCGGCGATGGTCGGCCCGGACCCCGACAGCCACGCGGCGAGCACCGCGTCGATGCCCAGCAGGTGCTCGAGCACCGCTGCGGCGTCGGGCCGGGCCGCCAGCCGCGCGGGCTGGTGGAGCCGGTCCTGGCACGCCGCCCGCAGGGCTCCGAGCTCGCCTGACGCGATCGCCGCGACCCACAGCGCGCTCCGACCGATCGAGTACGCCGCGTCGGCGAGCGCCACGCGGTCCGCGAGCACGAGCCGCGACGCGTCGGTGGAGACCTCCCCCTTCGGCGACCAGACGAGGACCCGCAGCGACGCCGGCACCGGCAGCGACACCACCCGGTCCTCGACCGCGACGGTGAACCCCCCGTGCACCGACGCGGCCGCGTTGTCGGGGTGCCCCTCGAGCTCCGTGGCGACCACGTAGGCGCCGTCGCGGGCGGCGTCGTGGTCGAGGCCGTCGAGCCGCCCGGCGAGGTACGCCCCGGCCACCCGCGCCGCGCCCGAGAACCCGAGCCCGCGGCCGGGCGGGATCGGGCTGCGCCAGCGGAGCCCGTGCTCCGCGCTGCCACCCGCCGCGGTGAACGCGACGGCTGCGGGGTGGGTCGGCTCGACCGGCAGGAAGCCGTCGGGCGCGTCGGCCGCGGTCGCCAGCTCGAAGGGCAGGTCGAGCGCGAGCCCGAGGCAGTCGAAGCCCGGCCCGAGGTTGGCCGAGGACGCGGGGGCCGAGACGTGCACCGGCTCAGGCTAGGGGGTCGGTCACGGGGCGGCAGGGCCCCTCGCGGGGATCCTGCCGCCCCCCGAGATCGATCAGGCGCCGCCCGAGACGTCCTCGACCCGGGTCTTGCCCGCCGAGATCCACGGCATCATCTCGCGCAGCTCGGCGCCGACCTGCTCGATCTGGTGGGCCCTGCCCTTCTCGCGCAGCTCGTCGAACTTCGCCCCACCCGAGGCGATCTCGCCGACGAACTCCTTCGCGAACTCGCCGGAGCGGATCTCGTCGAGGATCTTGCGCATCTCGTCCCGGACCGCGGAGTTGATGATCCGGGGGCCACGCGTGAGGTCGCCGTACTCGGCGGTGGTCGAGATCGAGTACCGCATGCCCGAGATCCCCTGCTCGTACATGAGGTCGACGATGAGCTTCAGCTCGTGCAGGCACTCGAAGTACGCGGACTCGGGCTGGTAGCCCGCCTCGACCAGCGTCTCGAAGCCGGCCTGGACCAGGGCGGTGAGGCCGCCGCAGAGCACGACCTGCTCGCCGAAGAGGTCGGTCTCGGTCTCCTCCTCGAAGGTGGTCTCGAGCACCCCGGCGCGGCTGCCGCCGATCGCGTCGGCGTAGGACAGGGCGAGGGCCTTGGCGCCACCGGTCGCGTCCTGGGCGACCGCGATGAGCGCGGGCACGCCACCGCCCTCGGTGTAGGTGCGCCGGACGAGGTGGCCGGGGCCCTTCGGTGCGACCATGGCGACGTCCACCCCGGCGGGGGCCTTCACGTAGCCGAAGCGGACGTTGAAGCCGTGGGCGAAGAACAGCGCGTCGCCCTCCACGAGGTTGGGGGCGACCTCGGACTCGTAGACGGGGCCGATCTCGGTGTCGGGCAGCAGCATCATGATGAGGTCGGCCTCGGTCGCCGCGGTGGCGATGTCGACGACGCGCAGCCCGGCGTCCTCGGCCTTGGCCCGCGACGAGCTCCCCTCGCGCAGCCCCACCCGCACGTCGACGCCGGAGTCCTTGAGGTTCAGCGCGTGCGCGTGGCCCTGGGAGCCGTAGCCCAGGATCGCGACCTTGCGCCCCGCGATGATCGAGCGGTCGGCGTCCTTCTCGTAGTACACGTTGGCCATCGAGGTTCAGTCCTTCTCGGGTGTCGGGGAGTCGGGATGGTAGGGCACCGCCCGGGGGCGGTCAGACGACCGAGCGGAGCCCCGGCGTCGGCGACCGCTCGAGCTTGGCGAGCGCGACCCGCCCGGTGCGCTGCAGGTCGACGATGCCGAACGGGCGGAGCAGGTCCTCGAGGTCGTCGAGGCGCTCGGGGTGCTCGTCGAGGCTGAGGGTGAGCTCGTCGTGCCCGACGTCGATGACCTGCCCGCCGAACACGCCGATGAGCTCGATGACCTGGCTGCGGACGCCGGCGGGCGCCTTCACGGTCACGAGCATGAGCTCGCGCTCCACCGAGTCACGGGGGTCGAGCTCGGAGATCTTGATGACGTTCACCAGCTTGTTGAGCTGCTTCACGACCTGCTCGAGCGGGGCGCTCTCGACGTCGACGACGACGGTGATGCGGCTGAACCGCTCGTCGTCGGTCGGCGCCACCGCGAGTGAGTAGATGTTGTAGCCACGGCGGGCGAACAGCGACGAGACCCGTGCGAGCACACCGGCCTTGTTCTCCACCAGCACCGACAGCACGTGGTGCCGGGGCGTGCCGGCACCGGCACGGCCCACGTTCAGGTTCTGCAGCGTCATCGGAGCGCCCTTCTGCTCATCGCCCGCCCTCGCCGCCGAGCGGGCCGACGACGATGTCGTCGTTGCTGTGACCGGAGGGCACCATCGGGAACACCTTCTCGGCGGAGTCGGTGCGGAACTCGAGCACCACGGGCCGGTCGTCGATCTCGTTCGCCTTGTCGATCGCCGGGCCGACCTCGTCGGGCGACTCGACGCGCAGCGCGATGCAGCCCATCGCCTCCGCCCACTTGACGTAGTCGGGCAGGTCCGGGGAGAGGTACACCTCGGAGTACCGCTCGTCGTAGAACATCTCCTGCCACTGGCGGACCATGCCCAGGTAGGCGTTGTTGAGGATCGCCACCTTCACGGGGATGCGCTCGGTGGCGGCGGTGACCAGCTCCTGGGCGGTCATCTGGAAGCACCCGTCACCGTCGACGGCCCACACGGTCCGTTCGGGACGGCCGACCTTCGCGCCGATCGCGGCCGGCACCGCGAAGCCCATCGTCCCCAGGCCCCCGGAGTTGACCCAGGTGTAGGGGTGGTTGAAGCGCCAGTACTGGCTCGCCCACATCTGGTGCTGCCCGACGCCGGAGGCGACGATCGTGTCCTCCGGTGAACGGTCGCGGAGCTGCTCGAGCACGTACTGGGGCTTGAGCAGCTCGCCGCCCTCGGACTGCTCGTAGGTGAGCGGGTACCGCTCCTGCCACTCCGCCAGGGTGCGGCGCCACTCGCTGCGGTCCGCCTGCGCCTCGCTGCCGCCCAGGGCGCGGACGGCGGTGACGAGCTCCTCGATGACGAGGCGGACGTCACCGACGATCGGGACGTCGGGGCGGCGGACCTTGCCGAGCTCGGCGGGGTCGATGTCGACGTGGATGACCTTCGCGTCGGGTGCGAAGCCGTCGAGCCGGCCGGTGACCCGGTCGTCGAAGCGGCTGCCGAGCGCGATCAGCAGGTCGGAGCGCTGCATCGCGGTCACCGCGGTGTAGTTGCCGTGCATGCCCGGCATGCCCAGGCACAGCTCGTGGTCGTCGGGGAACGCGCCGCGCGCCATCAGCGTGGTCACCACGGGGATGCCGGTGAGCTCCGCGAGCGCCCGCAGGGCCTCCGCCGCGCGGGCTCGCAGGATGCCGCCACCGGCGTAGATCACCGGGCGGCGCGCCGCGCAGATCAGCTCGGCGGCCTCCTTGATCTTGCGCGGGTGGCCCTTCGTCGTCGGGCGGTAGCCCGGCAGGCTCGAGGTCACCTCGGCGTCCGTCGGCCAGTACCACTCGAGCGCGGAGCGGGGGTTCGTCGGGTCGACGGTGTCCTTCGGGATGTCGACCAGGACGGGGCCGGGCCGGCCTGTGGTCGCGATGTGGAACGCCTGGCGGATCGCCAGCGGGATGTCCTCGGCCCGGGTGACCAGGTCGTTGTGCTTCGTCACGCCCCGGGTGATGCCGACCGTGTCGCACTCCTGGAAGGCGTCGGTGCCGATCGCGGGCGTCGCGACCTGCCCGGTGATGACCACCATGGGGGTCGAGTCCATGTAGGCGTTCGCGAGCGGCGTGACGATGTTCGTGGCGCCGGGCCCCGAGGTGACCATCGCGACGCCGGGGCGACCGGTGGCGAGCGCGTAGCCCTCGGCCATGTGGCCGGCACCCTGCTCGTGGCGCACGAGCACGTGGCGGATGGGGCTGTCGATGATCGGGTCGTACACCGGGAGGATCGCTCCCCCCGGCAGCCCGAAGATCACCTCGACCCCCTCCAGCTCGAGGGCCTTGATGAGGGCTTCTCCACCGTTGGTGTTCATGTTCGTCCTGTTCGGGGTCCTGGTGGTGGGCTGGCTCGGGCGGCGTGGAGGCCGGCCGGGCCGTCCGCGCCCCGGCCGGAAAACTAGGACGACCTCCCGCTACGGGAGGTCGAGGGCGCACGCGCGGGCGGACTCCGTGTCGTGCGCCGTCAGGCGGATACGAGGAGGAGGCTGGTCGCGCGCATCGGGTCCAGTCTGGCGCGGTCACCACCCGGTTGCCAACCACCACGGGCCGTGGCGCTCATCGGGCGGGGGTCACCTTCTGCACCAGCTCGGCCTCGTAGCCCTCCAGCCGGCGCCGGCACACGAGGTCCGCCGCCCACAGGACGGCCAGCCCGACCACCGGGGCGGCGAGCGCCGCCGCGGTGGCGGGGAGCACCCCGCGCGAGGAGGCCAGCGCCACCCCGACGGCCACCGGGGCCGAGGCCATCCCGAGCAGCAGCGTGCCGGAGCCGAGCATCACCGCGGCCACGCAGCCCTGGCCGGTGTCGCCCGCGGCGAGGGGGTTCGGGCTGTCCGGCAGCGCGACCGGCGCGAACGTGGCGCTGGCCACGGAGACACCGGACGCGGCGGCGAGCGAGCCCGCGCTGACCAGCCAGGCCGCGGGCAGCCACGCCCACCCACCGGTCAGCACCGCGAGCACCACCGGCAGCAGCACGGCCGGGGCCGCCATCACCACGAAGGACGCGAGGAGCTTGCCGCGGGTGAGCTCCTTGGCGCCCGCGCCCGACGCGACCTCCATCCAGATGGCCGGGCCGTCCATCCCGTACGCGTTGTTGCCGTCGAAGAGCACGGCGAAGTGCAGCAGGCCGCCGACCATCACCAGCCGCGGGTCGGGCGTGCCGGCGTCGAGCACCGGCCCGACCAGCACCACCCCGGCGCCGACCAGCAGCGCGGTCAGCGTGTTGACCGACTGGCGGGGGGTGCGGACCTTGGTCGCCAGGGTGCGGGCGGCGATCGCACCGACGGGTCCCCGTGGCAGCCAGCGCAGCACGCCGGTGCGCAGCCCGGTCGGCCGGGTCGCGGCACGGGTGGGCACCGCCCCGGGGCGCGGGGCGCTGCGTGCGAGGCGTTCGGTGCTCGCGATCGACGCCCAGGCGAGCAACGGCAGCCAAGCAACCCCGAGCAGCAGGTGGCCGAGCGCCACCGCCGGCCGGTCGAGCGCGCCGAGCGCGCACCCGAGCTGGCCGGGAGGGGTCCATCGACCGATGCGGGCGAGCTGCTCCCACCGCTGCGAGTCCCACCCGTCGGTGTGGCGGACGAGCAGCTGCGCCGCGAACCACACGAGCAGCGCGGAGAGCGACGCGACGACCTGGGCGGCCTGGCGGAGGCGGCCCGACGCGACCGCGCCCAGCAGGTTCGCGGTGGTGCGGCTGAACAACAGCAACGTCGCCCACCAGGCGAGCACCACCGCGACGGTGACCACCCAGCCGACCGCTCCCCCGCCACCCCACCCGGCGGCGATCCCGACCCCGGTGAGCAACCCGAGAAGAGCGGGGGGCCCGACGGTCGCGGCGGCGAGCATGCCGACGCCCAGCTCCCAGGAGGTCAGCGGCTCCGACGCGAGGTGCCTCGGGTCGATCGTCGCCTCGACGCCGGCCGCCGCCGAGAGGACCCCGAGGCCGAGCACCGTGACGGGGAGGAGGACGACGACGAAGCGCCCGGCGTCCTCCCACCCGCGGCCCAGGCCCGCGAGGATCACCGCCGCCATCACCCCGAACACGAGCGACATGACGACGGCCAGCAGGGTCTGGATGCGCTGCTGGGTGCTGCCCCTCAGCCCGCCCCGGAGCAGGTGCCACTTCAACCGGGCGAACGCGACCACCGCCCGGCCCACGCCGAGCCGGCGCTGCGGCGCGGTGCGGACGCCGTTCACGGCTCGGAGTCCAACCAGGCGAGCCGCGACGGGTCGAGCGGCGTCGCGCCGACCAGGGAGATGAACGCGTCCTCCAGCCGGCCGCCGCCGCGCAGCGTCTCGATGGGGCCGGCGGCGAGCAGCCCGCCGCGGGCCATCACCGCGACGTGGTCGCACATGCGGTCGACCAGGTCCATCGCGTGGCTCGAGAACACGACGGTGCCGCCCGCGGCGCGGTAGCGGTCCAACATCGTGCGGACCGCGACCGCCGAGACGGGGTCCACGCCCTCGAACGGCTCGTCGAGCAGCAGCACCGCCGGGCGGTGCAGGAGCGCCGCGGCGATCGCGGTCTTCTTGCGCATCCCGTGGCTGAACCCGCCGATGCGCTGGTCGGCGTCGTCGGTGAGCTCCATGACCTCGAACAGCTCCTCGGCGCGTCGGGCCGCCTCGTCACGGGGCAGGCCGCGCAGCTCCCCCACGTGCAGGAGCAGCTCGCGGGCGGTGAGCCGGTCGAAGAGGTTGAGCGGGTCGGGCACGACGCCGAGCAGCCGGCGCACGGTGAGCGTGTCGGCCCACGTGTCGTGCCCCGCCACCCACACCTGGCCGGCGTCGGGTCGCAGCAGCCCGCCCACCATGCGCAGCGTCGTGGTCTTGCCGGAGCCGTTGGGGCCGACGAGGCCGAAGAAGCTGCCCCTGGGGACGTCGAGGTCGAGCGAGCCGACGGCGACGGTGTCGCCGAAGCGCTTGTGCAGCCCCCGGGTGGCCACCGCGGGCCACGAACCGGTCACGGGAGCGTGATCGCTCCCTTGTCGGCGCCCTGGGCGAGCCGCGCGTACTTCGCCAGCACCCCGCTCGTGTAGCGGGGCTCGGGCAGCTTCCAGCTCTCGCGGCGGGCACGCAGCGTCTCCTCGTCGACGAGGAGGTCGATCGTGTGGGTGCGCACGTCGATGCGGATCCGGTCGCCCTCCTCGACGAAGGCGATCGGGCCGCCGTCGACGGCCTCGGGTGCGACATGTCCGATGCAGAACCCGTGGGTGCCGCCCGAGAAGCGCCCGTCGGTGATCAGCGCCGAGTCCTCGCCGCGGCCCGCGCCCTTCATCGCGCCGGTGATCGCCAGCATCTCGCGCATGCCCGGCCCGCCCTTGGGCCCCTCGTAGCGGATCACCACGACGTCGCCGGGGTTGATGCGACCGTCGAGCACGGCCTCCATCGCGGCGTCCTCGCCGTCGAAGACCCGGGCCGGCCCCTCGAACTGCTCGAAGTCGATGCCGGCGACCTTCACGACCGCACCGGCGGGTGCGAGCGAACCCTGCAGGACGGCGATGCCGCCGAGGTCGTGGATGGGGTCGTCGAAGGTGTGGACCACCTCGCCGTCGGGGGCGGGCGGATCGAGCATCTCGAGGTTCTCCGCCACGGTGCGGCCGGTGACGGTGACCTCGTCGCCGTGCAGCAGCCCCTCCTCGAGCAGCATGCGCATCACGACGGGCACCCCGCCGATGCGGTCGATGTCCTGCATGTGGTACTTGCCGTGCGGCTTGGTGTCGGCGAGGTGCGGGACCCGGGCGGCGACCTTGTTGAAGTCGTCCAGCTCGAGCTCGACGTGCGCCTCGTGCGCGATCGCGAGCAGGTGGAGCACCGCGTTGGTGGACCCGCCGAGCGCCATGACCACCGCGATCGCGTTCTCGAACGCCCCCTTGGTGAGGATGTCCCGCGGGCGGATGTTC
>Ga0079224_100002354_pt1 | contig 22883 bp, 21 predicted proteins | sample Stecom2015_FD_80414 | JGI IMG/M metagenome (GOLD analysis project Ga0079224, IMG submission 80414) | Agricultural soil microbial communities from Utah to study Nitrogen management - Steer compost 2015 | ecosystem: Environmental > Terrestrial > Soil > Agricultural land | place: USA: Utah... | reverse complement strand
CTGCTGCCAGTGGGCGGGCAGGCGACCGTCCGGTAGCCCGTGGCTGGTGAAGGTGACCCGCGCCCCGGGCAGGAATGCTTTGGCCGCGTCCCGGGCCTCCGCCTCCCGCTCCGGCACGCCGGTGAAGAGGACGTAGTGCACAGACAGGCCCGGGTTGGCGGCGGCCAGCGCGAGCAGGGTCCCGCCCGCGCCGATCTCCAGATCGTCCGGGTGAGCCGCCAACGCCACCAGGCGCCGGACTCTGGTCAGGGTGAACGGCCGCATCAGGAGGACGCCCTCGAGGTGGAGCGACGGTGCGGGTCCCACAGCATCCACGGGCACTCCCCGCGCCGGTACATCTCCTCCAGCTCGGCCCGGTCCTTGAAGGTGTCGGCCGCCCGCCAGAAGCCGGTGTACCGCTGGGCCAGCAACTTGCCCTCCGGCACCAGCCGGGCGAACGCGGTCGGCACCATCTCCTCCCCTTCCCGGAGCACATCGAAGATCTCCGGGGTCATGATGAAGTAGCCGCCGTTCTCCCACTGCATCAGCTCGCGGACCTCACGGACCGCGGTCACCCGCCCGTCGTCGGTCATCTCCACCACGTGGTGGGTGGACACCGGCGGCACCACGATCATGCTGGCCACCGCCCCACTGGTCCGGAACCGCTCGATCATCTCCGGCAGCGGCGCGTCGGTGAGGGTGTCGGCGTAGTTCGCCATGAAGATCGGCTCGTCCTCGACGTGCTCCCGGACCCGCAGCAGCCGCTCCCCGATGGTGGTGTGCAGTCCGGTGTCGATGAACGTGATCTTCCAGTCGGTGATGTCGGCCGAGTGCAGGCTGATCTCCCGGCCCCCACCGGCCAGCGTGAAGTCGTTGGAGAGGGTCTCGTCGTACCGCAGGAAGAACTCCTTGACCGCGGCGGCACCGTACCCCAGGCAGAGGATGAAATCGGTGTGGCCGAAGTGCGCGTAGTACCGCATCACATGCCACAGCAGCGGCCGGTCGCCGATCATCGTCATCGGCTTCGGGGTGGAGTCGGCGCCTTCGCGCATCCGCATCCCCAGGCCGCCGCAGAACAGCACCACCTTCATGTCACACCACCTCCAACTGCGGGATCGGGAACACCAGTCGACCGCCCCACTCGCGGACGTACGCCAGCTGCGCGGTCAGCTCTTCCCGCAGATTCCAGGGCAGGACCAGGATGTAGTCTGGGCGCTCGCAGGCGATCCGCTCCGGCTCGTAGATCGGAATGTGGGTGCCGGGCAGGAACAAGCCCTGCTTGTACGGGCTCCGGTCGACCGTCCACGCCAACAGGTCGGACCGGATCCCGCAGTGGTTCAGCAGGGTGTTGCCCTTGCCCGGGGCGCCGTAGCCGACCACGGTGGCCCCCTTGGCCCGCGCCTCGAGCAGAAAACCCATCAGATCACGCTTGACCGCCGCCACCGCCTCGGCGAACCCGCGGTGGCCGTCCAGGGTGTGCAGGCCGGCGGCGGCTTCCGCCGCGAGCACCCGGGCCACCGCCTCCCCCGTCTCCCCGGCGGACCCCTCCGGCCGGGCGTACACCCGCAGCGACCCGCCGTGGGTGGAGAGCTCCTCCACGTCCACCACCCGCAGCCCGCCGGTGGCGAGCGCCCGCTGCGCGGTGCGCAACGAAAGGTATTGATAGTGCTCGTGATAGATGGTGTCGTACTGACGCCGCTCGATCAGCCGCAGCAGGTGTGGGAACTCCAGCGTGACCAGGCCGTCCGGTTTGACCAGCGCCGCCAGTCCGGCGGTGAAGCCGCGCAGGTCCGGCACGTGGGCGTACACGTTGTTCGCCACCACCAGGTCCGCCCGGCCGTACCGCTCGGCCAGCTCCGCCCCGGTCTCGGCCCCCAGGAACACGTTCTCGGTGCGGATCCCCCGCTGCCGGGCCACCTCGGCGATGTTGCGGGCCGGCTCCACCCCCAGCACCGGGATCCCGGCGGCGACGAAGTGCTGCAGCAGGTAGCCGTCGTTGCTGGCCACCTCGGTCACCAGGCTGTCCGGCCCCAGCCCGAGCCGGGCGCGCATGGTCTCGGCGTACCGGCGGGCGTGGGCCACCCAGGAGTCGGAGTACGAGGAGAAGTAGGCGTAGTCCGAGAAGATCTCCTCCCCGGGCACGTACGCGGGCAACTGCACCAGCAGGCATTCACGGCAGATCCGCACATGCAGGGGGTAGAAGGTCTCCGGGGCGTCCAGTTGGTCGGCCCGCAGGTAGCTCTCGCACAGCGGGGACATCCCCAAGTCAACAAAGGTCTCAGTCAGCGGAGCGTCGCACAGCCGACAGTCCACCCGGTCACTCCTTCCAGCTCAGGCCACCAGCAGCTCAGCGGTTACTCCGAGCGCCGCCAGCGACTTGCCGATCTCGTCCCGGTACGCGGGGTTGGTGATCACCACCGCCTCCGGCTGCACGCGGGCCAGCTCCTCCGGCGGATCCACCCGGTGACCGGTGACCGGTAGGTACCGGCCCCACTTGCGGGGGTTCACGTCCACCACCGCCGCCAGCCGCCGCTCCGGGTCGACCGCGGTCAGGAACTGCACTCCCCGGGAGCCGGCGCCCCACAGCACCGGCCGGGCGCCCCGGTCCGCGAGCTCCGCCACGATCCGACGCCACCGCTCCCGCTCCGCCGCCTGCCGCTGCCCGAACTGGCGCACCGCCGCCAGGTGCCGGTCCCGGTCGGCGTTGGTGGGGAGGGCGGGACCGTCGGGGTCGAGGGCCCGGGGCTGGTTGGCGGAGATCTCGATCCAGCCGAACATGCCGGAGAAGTAGGTGCCGACCGCCTCCACCCGCCAGCCCGCCCGGGTCACGATCGTGCACAGTGAGTGCTGATCGAAGTACGACACGTGCGGGTAGATGACCTCCCAGCCGGCGGTGGCGAGGTCGTACCCGGCGTCGGGCACCTCGATGTACCCGTACACCGGCCGGCCCGCCGCCTGCTCGCGCAGGTCCACCAAAAACTCGTACGGGTCGTCCAGGTGCTCGAACCAGTGCCGACACACGAAGGCGTCGAACTCCGGCAGGCCCGTACCGCGTGGGGCGTATCCGGTGTGGAATTCCGCCCCGCTGGGGTCCTTGCCGGGCGGGCCGGCGTACATCGCGTCGTACCCCACCCCGGTGCAGCCGGCGTGGGTACACAGCTCCCGCAGGAACTCCCCCTGGCCGCAGCCGATGTCCAGCACCCGCGCCCCGGCCAGCCGGAACCGGTCGGTCAGGTGCGCCACCAGGTCGCGGGAGTAGCGCTGGAACGCCGGCGAGTGGTGCAGGTTGGTGTCCATCGTGGTGTCATACACCATCACGTCCGGATCGAATCCGATGTTCCGGACATATCCACAGGAAGGACAGTAGGCCAGGTGCATACGCCCGAGCGGGGAGCGCATCGCCTCGTCCCGATCCGCCCAGTGCACCCCACACAGCACCGGAATCTCGCCCAGGTCGGCGACCGGCACCAACGTCGCCTCGGCGCAGGCGTCGCACCGGCGGGCGGTCATCGGTCACTCCACCGCAGCTGCGCGTCCAACCGCCCGGCCTCCCGCCACCGCCGGATCGCCAACAGCCGCTGATGGCGCGGCCCCATCAAATCGTCCAATGTCAACCCGTACCGCTGGTACTGCGCGACCAGATCGGCGATCCCTTCCCGCAGGGTCCAGCGTGGCCGCCACTCCGGCACCACCCGCCGGATCCGGTCACAGTTGACCTGATAGTTGCGGGTGTCGGCACCGGATCCCGGCGCGAAGGTCACCCGGCTGCCCGGCACCGCCTCGGCCACCAGCTCCGCCACCTGCCGGATCCGGTAGTTCTCGCTGCTCTGCCCGATGTTGAACGCCTGGCCGCGGACCGCATCGGCCGGGGCGGTCAGCAACGCGAGGAACGCCGCGGCGATGTCCTCCGCGTGCACCAGCGGCCGCCAGGCCGAACCGTCGGAGCGCAGCCGGACCTCCCCGGTCAGCAGCGCGTGCCCGACCAGATCGTTGACCACCAGATCTCCCCGCAACCGCGGAGAGAAGCCGTACGCGGTGGCGTTCCGCAGGAACACCGGGCAGAACCGGTCGTCGGCCAGCGGCCGCAGGTCCCGCTCGGCCAGCACCTTCGACTCCCCGTACGGGGTGACCGGCGCCAGCGGCGCCTCCTCCGTCAATGCCTCCCCGGTGTCCCCGGCGCCGTACAGCGAGCAGGAGGAGGAGAACAGGAACCGGGACACCCCGGCGCGCCGGGCGACCTCCGCCAGCCGGACCGTCGCCCGGTGGTTGATCTCATAGGTCAGCTCCGGATCAAGATTCCCGATCGGGTCGTTGCAGATCGCCGCCAGGTGCACCACCGCGTCGAACCCGGCGCAGTGCTCCTCGGTCACGTCCCGTAGATCCACCCGGTACGACTTGATCTCCGCTGGCGCCGGCCCCAATGTGCCGTCGGCATACCAGCCCACATCCAGGCCGACCACATCGTGGCCGGCGGCGGTCAGCATCGGCACCAACACCGTACCGAGGTATCCCTGATGGCCGGTGACGAGTACGCGCATGGTGGACTCCCGTCGCATGTGAAGATAGCGGGCGACCCGCACGGGAACAGCCTGCCAGTGTGCCCGACCTTGGCCCTGGCGGGGTCACTCTGTCGCATAGTCGACACCCGACTGCCCATCGCCGTACCAAAATGAGAGGTTGGGGACGCGATGACCCACCGCGCCGACCCGGTGGCTGTACCACCACCTTCCCCACCGCAGGATCCTCCACCCCCGCCCGCCGCCGAGGTGGTCGACGACCGACCGCACGACGGCCGGACGGTCCGGGGTGCGGTGCTGTGGTCCTACCTGCTCGGCGGCGGCCAGATGGTGCTGCACGGCGGGGTCACCCTGCTGCTGGCGGCGATCCTGCTGCCGGAGGTGTTCGGGGTCATGGCCCTGGCCCTGACCTGGGTGACGTTCGCCCAGATGCTGCTGCACGAGGGGCCGGCGCTGGCGGTGATCCAGCGAGCGGACGTCAACGACCGGCACCTGACCGCGGCGTTCGTGGTCAACCTGATCACCGCGGCGCTGATCGCCACCGTGTTCGTGGCGGTCGCCCCACTGTGGGCGGCGGCGGTGAAGCTGCCGGAGCTGACCTGGCTGTGCTGGGCACTGGCCCCGGTGATCCTGCTGCACGCACTGATCGTGGTGCCGGACGCGATCCTGCGCCGGCAGATGCGGATGCGGCGGCTACAGGCCCGGTTGCTGACGGCCACCGCGGTCAGCAGCGCGGTGGCGGTGGGGGCGGCGCTGGCGGGGCTGGGGGTGTGGGCGCTGGTGCTGCAACACCTGACCGCCGCTGTCCTGAGCGCGGTGCTGCTGTGGGCCAGCTCCCCCTGGCGGCCCCGGCGGGGGCCGATCCGGCCGGCGCTACGGGACCTGCGCCGGTTCTCAGTGCTGTCGATATCGGACTTTCTAGCAGGATTCATCAGTAGTCGGGCAGACGCCATCCTGGCCGGACTGTTCTTCCACCCCCTGGCGTTGGGGCTGTACCGGTTCTCGCTGCGGATCGTCGAGATGGGCAGTGAGCTCGCCTTCGACGGCATTCGGCAAGTCACCGTGCCGCATCTGTCCCGGTTGCAGGATCAGCGGGCGGAATTCGAGGACCAGCTGGGCAAGCTGGTCCACGCCGGCGCGGTGTTGGCGGTGCCGGCCCTCGGCATCCTCGCCGGCGCCGCCTTACCGCTGTTGACCCTGTTGGGCGAGGAGTGGATCGCCGGGACGAACACGCTGCGGCTGCTGTGCCTGTTCGGAGTGGTGGCCTGCGTGAGCAATCTGCTCGGACCCGCGATCCAGGCGGCCGGGCGGCCCGGGATCGCCGCCGCGATCGGCTGGATCAGCGCCGGGGTAGCCGCCGCGCTCTTGATCACCGTCGGCCTGTGGTACGGGGGTGCCGCTACCACCGACCAGGCCCTGGCGATGGCGGCGGCGATGCTGGGCGCCCAGCTCGTCACCGCTCTGCTCACCCTGTGCTGGGCGATCCGAGGGGTGCTGCGACTGCGGCTCGGGCCGATCCTGGGGCCGGCGGCCCCCGCCCTACTCGCGGCGGTGGCCGCCGCGGCGTCCGGGATCGCCGCCGGCCGCCTGGGGGCCGACCAGTTCCCCGCCCTGGCGGGGCTGCTGGTGACCGGCACCGCGGGCGCGCTGGCCGCCGGGGCGGTGTTGTTCGGCCTGGACGCCCGGTTCGTCGCCCGCGTACGCCAACTGCTTAACCGATCCTCTTCTCCTACGAACGGACAACCCGCGACATGAAAGTCACGATCATCCATCCCTCCGAGCTCGGTCCCTCCGAACTGGACCAGTGGCGGGCGTGGCAGGCCACGCGACTGGAGGGGCAGAACCCGTTCCTGGCGCCGGAATTCACCCTCGCGGTCGGCCGGGCTCGCCCCGGCGCCCGTGTCGGGGTGATCGAGGACGGTGGCCGGGTGGTGGGCTTCTTCCCCCATGAAATCCGCGGCAAGGTCATCGGCAAGGCGATCGGCGCCGGAATCTCCGACTGCCAGGTGGTCCTGCACGAACCCGGGTTCGACTTCGACGCCATGGCGCTGATCCGCGCCTGCGGACTACCGGTCTGGGAGTTTGATCACCTGCTCGCCGATCAGCGACCGTTCCAGCCGTACCACACGGAGCGGGAGGGTTCCCCGCTGCTGGACCTCCGCGACGGCTTCGAGGCCTACCTGCAGCAACGACGCGCCGCCACCAAGGGCAGCATCAAAGCCGCGCTCCGTAAACAGCGCAAACTGGCGCGGGAGTGGGGCGAGCTGAAGTTCGAGTACGACACCCGTGACCCCGAGCTCCTCCCTACCCTGATGCGCTGGAAATCCGCCCAATACCGGCGAACCGGAATGATGGACCGGTTCGAAGTGTCGTGGATCCGACAGGTGGTGGAGGAGCTCGCCGCCAGCCGGGCGCCAGGGTGTGCCGGGGTGATGTCCGCCCTCTACGCTGGAGGGCGACTGGTCGCGATGGACTTCGGTCTCCGCGGAGGCCCCATCCTGGTGGACTGGTTCCCCGCCTACGACCGGGCGGCCAGCGCATACTCACCCGGACTCCAGCTGGCGCTGCTGATGGCCGAGGCCGCAGCCGCGTCCGGAGTCCACCAGATCGACCTCGGAAAGGGGCAGGCCGAATTCAAGGACACGCTGAAGAACGCCGAGCTGATGATCGCGACCGGTCGGGTGGAGCGGTCCCGGTCGGTGGCTCTGGCCCGGCGGGTCCATCTCCGCCTGGTTCCCACCCTCCGAGACACCATCCGGCAAATCCGTACCCGTTGAGCACCACCGTGGCGGCTACTATCGCTCCACGCCCACATGGGAGGACACCATGGACCTTTGGGAGCTGACCAAGCTGGTCTTCCGCCGCTGGCTCGTCAGCCTGCCGATGCTGCTGGCGCTGGCGGGAGGGCTGGTGCTCATGCAGGTCAAGATGTCGCCGGACTACGAGGCGGTCGCCCACGTCCAGCTGATTCCTCCGCAGGTGCAGCCGGCCACCGACAACCAGGACGGTGGGGGGAACAACCCGTGGGCGCAGCTGGGGGCCGACTCGCTCGGGCAGGCGGTGGTGGTCAGCATGCAGCGCCCGAGCCTGGCCGCCACCTTGGAGGAGGAGGGGCTGAGCGACAAGTTCACCGTCGCGCTAGACCCGTACTTCCCGATCGTGAACATCGAGGTGATCGGAGAAACCCCGGAGCAGGCCACCGCCACCGCCCAACGCCTGGCCCAGATGGTGGTCGATGATGTCCAGGCCCGGCAGGACGCGTACAACGTCCCCTCGGAGAAGGCGATCAGCACCCTGCTGCTGGACGACGGCAGCGACCTGACTCCCAACAACAGCAGCAAGCGGCGGGCGATGGTGGCGGTCGCCGGCCTCGGGCTGCTGCTGACCGGCGCGACCTCGGTCGCGGTGGACGCGCTGATCTACCGCTACCGGCGCCGTCGGTCCGGCCGGCCTGGCCAGGAACCGTGGCCGGCCCGCTACGAACCGGCGGCCACTCCGGTGGACGCACCGACCAGCGGGGCGGGGGTGACCAACGCCCCGGTCGCCGGGGTCGCCCCGGTCTCACCCGCTCCCCCGGCGAGGCCGCCGGTCGGCGTGGACCTGTCCCACCAGCTGACCCGGGATCCGAGCTCGGTGCCGGCCGCCGGCCGGTTCCCGACGGCTTCGCCGGCCGCGGAACGGGGCGGGCAGGATGGTCGAGACTGGTCAGACGACCGGCACAGCCCGTCGGCTACGCCGCTGGCAGAGAGCCGGCCAGCGGACTATCCCGCACCCACCCCGCCGCCGTACCCGGACGACAGCACGGTGGTGCTGCCGCTGGCACACGGTCGGTGGCCGGACCAGGACTCCGGTAGTAAGCGTTGACCACCGCATTCCCGGTCGATTTCGAGCCGTCCGCCCTCGGTGGACAGCTCTACCGCACCCGTCGGCGGATGAGCTACGTCGACAGCTCGACCGTGGTGATGTTGATGGTCTGCGTGCTCCTGCTCCTGCCGGCGCAGCTGGTGGTCCCGGCCATGTCGAGCTTCGGCAAGCCGGCGATCCTGGTCAGCCTGCTGCTGGCGGTGTGGTGGCTGGCGGCCCGGCTCCATCCCCGACTGACCATGACCGGCCCCCAGCCGATCCGGTGGGCGGTGCTGATGTTCGTGCTGGCCGCGCTGGCCTCGTACGCCGCGGGACACTCGCGCGGCCTGCCGTCTCTGGAGGCCAGCGGCGCCGACGCCGCCCTGCTCGCCACCACCGCCATGGTCGGCGTGATGCTGATGGGGGCGGACGGAATCGCCAATCGGGAACGGCTGGACGCGGTGACCCGATTGATCGTCTGGTGTGGCGCGGTCATGGCGGCGATCGGCTATACCCAGTCGTTCCTGGGGATCGACCCCACCAATTACCTGGTGTTGCCGGGGATGACCCTGCACGGCGAACTGACCGGCTTCCGGCCCCGCGGGGAGGGGTTCTTCCAAGTCGCCAGCACCACCGCCCACTACATCGAATTCAGTGCGGTGATGGCGATCATCCTGCCGTTCGCGATCCACTGGGCACGGTTCGGCGCCACCCGGCTGCGTCGGCAACTGGCGGGGCTGGCCGCGATCGGAATCGCCGCGATCATCCCGCTGACCCTGTCCCGGACCGGGATCGTGGCGCTGGCGATCGGGATGGCGATCATGTTCTGGGCCTGGCCGTGGCGGCTGCGCTACCAGATGCTGCTGGCCGGGGCCGGGCTCAGCGCCGGGTTCCTGGTGCTGCAACCGGGGCTGCTCGGCACCCTCCGCTCCATCTTCCTGGCGTTCAGCGACGACCCCAGCATCCAGGGGCGGCTGGATGACTACCCGGTGGTGGCCGAATACTTCGCCGACCGACCGTGGTTCGGTCGGGGAATCGGTACCTTCATCCCCGAGCTCTATGTCCTCTTGGACAACCAGTGGCTGGGCACCCTGGTCACCCACGGGCTGGTGGGGGTAGCGGCCCTGGCCGGGCTGCACCTGACCGCGGCCGCGTTGACGGTGATCGCCTACCGGCGCGCCAGCACCGCCGCCGACCGGCACCTGTGCTTCGCGCTGCTGTCCACACAGGCGATCGCGGTGGTGTGCGGGTTCACCTTCGACACGCACGCGTTCGACACGTTCGCCCTGTTGGTGGCGCTGCTGACCGGATTCGCCGGGGCGATGTGGCGGCTCACCCACCCGGCGCGGATGGTGCGGACCGCCACCACCTCCATGCTGTTCCGGCGCGAGGAGGCCTGACCGGCGGTCACCGCCCCACCCGGTTCACCGCCGAAACCACGCCCAGCGCAGCAGTTCTCCGTCCGCGAGCGCGTCCCGCAACGAACACCCGACCAGCCGCCGCTCCGCCAACCCCGCCAGCATCAACCGCGCCAGCTTGCCCCGGTCGATCGGCGGCGCCGGTCCGTCGTCCACCCCCACGTCCGGCCCGGGCCAGGCGTCGTGGGCGAGCAGGATCTCCCCCGGCGCCGCCCGGGACAGCGCCCGCTCGGCGAGCTCGTGCTCCGGCAGGTGCAGCCAGTCGTACGGGGTGGGCCCCCACCCCACCGGTTCCAGCCCGGCCTGCCGGATCGCCAGCCAGGTGCGGGGCAGCTGCGCTCCGTACGGCGGGCGGAACCACCGCACCGGGGCGCCGGTCAGGTCCTCCAACTCGGCCCGGGCCGCCGCCAACCGTCGACGCACCTGCGCCGCCGGCAGCTGCGTCAGCCGGCGGTGGTCCTCCCCGTGCAGAGCGATCTCGTGCCCCGCCGCGGCGATCTCCGCCAGCAACCCCGGGTACCGACGCGCCCGTGGCATCAGGACAAAGAAGGTCGCGGTCACCCCATGATCGGCCAATGCGGACAGTACCGCGGTGGTACCGGGCGGATCCGGCCCGTCGTCGTAGGTGACCACGAACTTGTCGCTCGGGGTGCGCACCGCCCGTACCGTGCCCACCGGGGCCGTGACCCGGCGGGCGACCCGCCGCACGATCGGCCGCCATCCGCCGCCCGACGTGGTGTCAGCGAGCTCAGTCATGTGGCGCCTCCGGGCGATGGTCCTATCTGGGCCCTGATTATCGCCGAGCAGCACCGGCGCCACCGCTCCGGGCTCAAGATCTCACCAAGCCGGTCGAGTTCACCTCGCCGGTGGGGTTTGCGGCGCCCGTCTTTCCGGAAGGCTCGCCCTCCTCAGGTGGCGCCATGTTCAGTACTTCGCGCATGACCGACCCGGTCAGCTTCATCCCGAAGACGTACCGCGCGCCGGCAACGGAGTCGGTCCCTGTCGCCCACCGGCGCTGCCACCCTCCACTGAGTCCTGTCACCGCCTCTTCCCCGGCGCTACGAGATCGCCATCCACTCGGTCACGGCCGGTCCGCGCGCCCCCGTACCAGGGAGAAAATCAGGCGGCAGATCGGGGGCTGCGGGCTCCGTTCCCACCCACCGTGCCTGCCATAATCGGTCGGTCATATATCCGGGGTGAGAAAGGGACCAGCGATGTCGGGTCCACAAATCGGATTCGCGTGCCTGTGGGACCGCGCCGACCCCCGCCGCACCTGGTCATACACCCCCTGGTCGCTGCGGGAGGCGATGCGCCGGTACGCCACCGTGACCGACGTCGGGATCAATCTCGCGGCCCCGACCGAATGGGCGCTGAAGCTCACCCACCTGCGGGTACGGAATGGTCGCCCCACCAGCACCTGGCGGGAATCCCCCCTGACCGACTGGATCACTCAGCGGCATCTGCGACGGCGGGTGGCGGCCAGCGGCTGCACCGCGGTGCTGCAGATCCAGGATCTGGCGCTGCTGGACCGGCCCTACTTCCTCTACCAGGACTTCAGCTTCGACGCGATCCTGGACCTGGTGGACCAGCAGGGGCGCCTACCGACCGGATTGATGGTCGCGGGGATGAGCCGAGACGACCTGCGGCGGCACCGGGACCGGCAGCGGCGGATCTACGACCGCGCCACCGGGCTGGTCGTGATGAGCCGGTGGCTGGCCGAGCGACTGACCACCCTGTCCGGGGTGCCGGCGGAGAAGGTGCATGTGGTCAACCCGGGCCGGTCCGCCCTGGTCACCGACGCCCCGCTGCCGGTGCGGGAGCGCCCCCGGCGCCGGCTGCTGCTGGTCGGTAAGGGCTTCGAGGGCAAGGGCGGCGACCTGGTGGTGGCCGCGTTGGCGGTGCTGCGGCGGGAGGTCGACCCGCACATCACCCTCACGGTGGTGGGGCCGACCACCTGGCCGCTGCTGGGCGACGTCCCCGACGGGGTCCACTTCCTCGGCGCGTTGCCGCCGGCCGAGGTGGCCCGGCTATACGACACTCACGACCTGCTGGTGATGCCCAGCCGGTTGGAGGGCTTCGGGATCGTGTTCGTGGAGGCGTTGGCGCGCGGGCTGCCGTGCATCGCCCGGAACGCGTTCGCCATGCCGGAACTGATCGAGCCCGGGGTCAACGGTGACCTGATCAGCCAGGACGATCCGGTCGTGCTGGCCACCACCATCGCCAAGGTGCTCGACAACGACCACGTGTACGAGCAGTGTCGCGCCCGCGCCGACGCGGTGGCGGCTCACTTCACTTGGGATCGGGCCGCCCGGCAGATGATCGAGATCATCACCGGTGCGACCGGCGGCGCGCGGGCTGGCTGAGCTCGCGGAAAGAGGGAGAAATGTCCGCAACCGAACCCCTGGTCTCCATTGGGCTACCGGTCCGCAACGGCGAGCAGGATCTGCCGGCGGTGATCGAGTCGGTCCTGGCCCAGGACTACCCCCACCTGGAGCTGGTGATCTGCGACAACGCCTCCACCGACGGCACCGAGGCGCTGTGCCGGAAGCTGGCGGCGGCCGACTCGCGGATCGTCTACCATCGCCACCCGGTCAACGTGGGGCTGTTCAACAACTTCAACAGCGCGGCCCGGTTGGCGCGGGGCGAGTACTTCCGATGGATCGGCGACGACGACACGCTCGCCCCCGACTACGTCTCCCGGTGCATGCAGGTCTACCGGGACGATCCCCGGTTGGTGCTGGTCACCACCCAGATCAACTATGTGAGTTCGGACGGTACGTCCGAGACCGCGGAGTATCACGGCACCGCGCTGGCCTCCGATGACCCGGCGGAGCGGTTCGCCGAGATGCTGCGGCTCCTCAACGAAAGCTACGCCACCATCGACCCGCTGTACGGGCTGATGCGGCGCGCCACCCTGGTAGGGATCGAGCGGCACAACATGTACGCCGAAGACCAGGTGCTGGCGGCTCGGCTGGCCCTGGCCGGCCCGTGGCGGCACATCCCGGAGATTCTGGCCACCCGGCGCCGGGATCCGGAGAAGAGCAGCGCGGTGGCGCGGAAGAACGGCGTACCGGTGTGGCAGATCCGGGCGGCGACCCTGCTGCAGTCGCGGGAGCTGCTGCGGCACGTCGCGGCCGCGGAGCTCACCGAGGAGCAGCGGCGCCGGGCGGTCGCCGCGGTCCGCCGGTTCTATGTCCGCCGCCAGCAGGCCATCCTGGCGCGTCGGGTCCGCCGGCTGGCCCGGACCGCGGGGCGGCTGGTGTCGACGGAGCGGAGCAAGGCGTGACGGATCCACTGATCAGCGTGGTGGTGGTGTCGTACCAGACCCGGGAGCTGACCCTGCGCTGTCTGGCCGGGCTGCGGGCCGCCACCACCACCCCGTACGAGGTGATCGTGGTGGACAACGCGTCGGCGGACGGCTCGGCCGACGCGATCGCCGCCGCGGAGCCGTCCGCGCGGGTGCTCCGGCTGCCGGAGAACGTCGGTTTCGGCCGGGCGGTCAACGCCGGGGCGGCGGTGGCCCGGGGTCGGTGGCTGCTGTTGCTGAACCCGGACACCACCCCGGTGGGAGACGTGTTGGCGGCGTTCCTCGCCGCCACCCGGCTGTATCCGCAGGCCCGGCTGTACACCGGGCGAACGCTGCGGGCGGACCGCACCGACGATGGGCGCTCCTGCTTCGGGCTGCCGTCGCTGTGGAGCCTGCTGTGCTTCGCCACCGGGCTGTCCACGGTGTTCCGGAAGTCGCCCTGGTTCAACCCGGAGGAGCTGCCGGGGCTGCCCCGGGACCGGAGCGCGAGTGTGCCGGCCGCCTCCGGCTGCCTGCTGCTGATCGAGAAGGCGCTGTTCGATCAACTCGGCGGCTTCACCCCGGACTACTTCATGTACAGCGAGGACATCGACCTGTGCGCCCGGGCGGCCACGCTCGGCGCCCGCCCGCAGCTGGTGCCGCAGGCCCAGGTGGTGCATGTCGGCGGGGCCGCGTCCACCAGCGTCAACAAGCGGGTGATGGTGCTGCGGGGCAAGTGCACCTACCTGCGGCTGCGCTGGCCCCGGCGGCGGGCGGCGGTCGGGCGGGCGCTGCTGACCGCCGGGATCGCGGTCCGGGCCGCGGGGGCGGCGGTGACGGGCCGGGCCGGTTACTGGCGGGAGGTGTGGCGCCGCCGGGCGGAGTGGCGGGCCGGCTGGCCACCGGTGGATCAGGCCGGCGGCACGGGCTTCCCGTCGTCCTCCCAGACGTTGCCCTCCCAGACGTTGCCGGGGGCGTCCGGGTCGAAGTAGGCCACCGGCCCGTAGTAGCCGCTGTCCGGGAACACCCGGCGGCTGAACACGTTGTTCACCACCACGATGTTGGCCGGGGTGGCCCCGTCGGCCAGATAACCCCCGCCGTAGAAGGTGTATCCGCCGCCGGCCAGCAGGTTGCCCTCCACCCGGACGTTACGCACCGGGCGGAAGTTGTCGAACAGCGACACCGCCCCGGTCTGGTCCTCGGTGTTGATGATGGTGTTGTTCCGGATCACCAACTCCAGGCCGCCCTCCGGCCCGCCGTTGGCCTGCACCATGTCGGTGTGGTCGTCCGGGAAGTACTTGGGACTGTGCAGGTAGCTGTCTTCCAAGATCCCGGAGCTCATCACCACCCCATCGGTGACCGTGTGAATCTCCACGCGACGGATGGTGGCCATCCCCCCGTGGTTGGCGATCCCGGTGGCGAACTGGTGGACCCCGTTCCCGAAGATCTCGCTGTCCTCGACCACCAGCCCGCTGTACCCCTCCCGCTGCAGGATTCCCCACAGCACCTCACGGCGCTCGTTGGTGATCCGGACGTTACGCACCACCACGTTGTTGGCGTAGATGTCGATGCTGCCGTCCACGATCAGCAGGTTTTCCAACACGGTGCCGTCTTCTTCGACGACCATCCCCCTGCTCGGGTGGAGTGTCACCCCGTCCGGCACCCCGGTGGAGTCCGCGTTGGGGAACACCCGCGGGACGGGGCCTACTCCGGAGGGACTGGGGGGCGTCGGCGCGGCCGCGACCGGCGGAGTGGTGGGAGGGACGGTCTCGGCCGGAGGGAGCGCGGTTCCCCACGGTCGGATCGCCGCGACCGCGCCGCCGGCGAGCAGGAGCGTCGGTAGCACCCCGAACAGCAGCAGGCGCCAGGGCACGAATCGGAGCGTTCGCCTGGTGGGTCGCTTCATGGCTCCTCCTCCACCAGCCGGCGGTTGCGGGTCGGCCAGCTGATGTCTCGTCATGCTAGGCGGTGAAGACCGCCCACCCCGTGACGACACGACCGTCACCGTCAGTTGTAGGGACGAAATACCGGCCGCACCGGCCGGCCCCGCAGGTACCGCTCCACCCCGTCGGACAGCGCCCGGGCGTACACCGCCAGCGCCTCGTCCACCGCCGCCACCGTCCGGTCGACGTCCTCGTCGGTGTGCGCGTAGGAGATCACAAAGGAGGGAGCCAGCACCCCCCGCGCCAGCAGCTCCTGCAGGAACAGAGTGCGGAACGGTTGCGACGGCTGCCCGTCCGCGTCCCGGGTGTAGTAGATCAGGTTGCAGGGGCGGCTCATCACCCCGACGTAGTCCGACACGCCGTGCGCGGCCGCGGCCGCCCGCACGCCCTCGGCGAGCCGCTCCCCTTGCCGGTACAGGTGCTCCACCACCGGTTCATGCTGATAGGTCCGGATCACCGCCAGCGCCGCCGCCAACGCGTGCGTCTCGGCCCCGTGGGTGGTCGACAGCAGAAACACCCGCTCCTGGTCGGTGCGCAGCCCGCCCCGCTCCATCAGGTCCCGCCGCCCCACCAACGCGGCCACCGAGAAGCCGTTGCCGAGTCCTTTCCCGAACGCCGCGAGGTCCGGCGTCACCCCGTACAGGTAGGCCGCGCCGCGGGCGTGCCACCGGAAGCCGGTGATCATCTCGTCGAAGATCAGCACCGTCCCGTACTGGTCACACAGCCGCCGGACCCCCTCCAGGAACCCGGGGGCGGGTGGGGTGACCCCTTCGACCTCCATCACCAGCGCCGCCACCGACTGCTCCTGCAGCACCTCCCGGACGCTGTCCAGGTCGTTGTAGCGGAACTTCACGGTCAGCGCCTGGACCGGCTTGGGGATGCCCGCGGACATGGCGGTGGCGCCGATGAACCAGTCGTCCGTGGAGAAGAACGGTTGGTCGGCGCAGACCGCCACCACGTCCCGCCCGGTCACCGCCCGCGCCAGCCGGACGGCGGCGGTGGTGACGTCCGAGCCGTTCTTGGCGAATTTCACCATCCAGTCCCGCCCCGGGGCCACCAGGTCCAGCAGCGCCTCGGCCGCCTCCACTTCGATCGGGGTGGGGCGGGTGAAGTTCACCCCGTGGGTGAGCGCGGCGGTCACCGCCTCCAGCACCGGCGGGTACGCGTGTCCGAGCGTCACCGCCCGTAACCCCATGCCGTACTCGATGAACTCGTTACCGTCCACATCCCACACCCGACAGCCGCGGCCGTGGGAGAGGAAACCGGGCGCCTGTTCCGGGTATTGGTCGTCGCCTTTGGCGTACGTGTGGGCACCGCCCGGGATCAAGGCGTGGGCGCGTTCGCGTAACCGGTGGGACTCAGTGAACTGCATGTAGACCTCCGGGGATTAACCTGTCACGGAACTCAGTGCCCGCCCGGGCGGGTGTCAGGTATCTGACATTTCTTGCTGACGGGTGGGTGGATCGGAAGGATAGCCGTCATGCCTCGTCGCCCCCGTCGGCACATCACGATCCTGATTGCCAACCTGCCCGCCGAGCGGGACCGTCGGGTGAGCCGGGAATGCCTCAGCCTCGAACGCGCCGGATACGAGGTGACGGTGATCGCCCCCCGGGGCGACCGGAACCTGCGGATCCTGCCCGGCAGCCGGGGCACCCGGCTCAAGCCGTACCCGGTGCCGGTGCTCGGATCGGGCTTCTTCACGTTCGTGTTCGAGTTCGGTTGGTCGTTCCTGTGCATCGCGGTCCGGTTGCTGGGGGAGGTACTGGCCGGCCGGGCGCACGCGGTGCAGGTGTGCAACCCGCCGGACGTGTACTGGCCGCTGGCGCTGCTGCTGCGGGCGCTACGGCGGCCCTGGGTGTTCGACCACCATGACCTATCCCCCGAGGTGTACGCCACCCGGTCGAAGGACCGACCGAACCGGCTGGTGTTCAAGACCCTGGTGCTGTTGGAGTGGTTGACGCTCCGGACCGCCAGCGCGGTGATCGCCACCAACGAGTCGTTCCGGGACAACGCCCGGGCCCGCGGGGTGCCGGACGAGAAGATCACGGTGGTCCGGAACGGCCCCACCGCCGGCGAAATCGCCGGTCCGACCGCCCCGCCGGCGCCCGGCGCGCCCCATCAGATCGTCTACCTCGGGGTGCTCGGCCCACAGGACAATGTGGAGGCGGTGGTGTACGCCGCGGAGGAGCTGGCTCGGCGGCGAGGGCGGGCCGGCTGGCGGGTGACCATCGCCGGGGACGGGGAGATGCTGCCGGCGCTGACCAAACTGGTGGCGGACCGGGGGCTGGGCGACCTGGTGGAGTTCACCGGCTGGTTGGACGGCCCCGGGGTGGATGCGCTGCTGCGCCGGGCCACGGTGGCGATCCAACCGGACGCCCCCACCCGCATGAACCAGCTGTCCACCATGGCCAAGACGGTGGAGTACCTGGGCCGTGGAGTACCGGTGGTGGCGGTGGACATGATCGAGACCCGTCGGACCGCCGACGACGCGGCCATGTACGTACCGACCGGTGACCCGAAGGAGTTCGCCGCCGCGCTCGATGAGCTGCTGGACGACCCGGACCGCCGGGCCCGGATGCGGCAGGCCGGGCTGACCCGGTTCACCGAGCTGCTGTCCTGGGAGCGGCAGGAGGGCAACTACCTGGCGGTGTGGCGCCGCCTGCTGGGTGACCCGACCGGGGCCGCTCCTGCCACGGAAGGGCGCTGATGGTCAGCGTGGTGATCGCCGCCCACAACGAGGCGGCGGTGATCGGCCGGTGCCTGGATGCGCTGCTCGCCGACGGTGCCGACGACCTGGACGTGACGGTGGTGGCCAACGGCTGCACCGACGACACTGCGGCCGTGGCCCGGGCCCGCGGGGTGCGGGTGATCGACCTGCCGCGGCCGGGCAAGGCGGCGGCGCTGAACGCGGGGGACGCGGCCGCGGTCGGGTTCCCGCGGCTCTACTTGGACGCCGACATTCCGCTGTCGGGGGCGGCGGTGCGCACCCTGGCGGCCGCCCTGGCCTCCGCGGACGGGTCGCCCGGCGCTGGGCCGTTGGCGGTGGTGCCGCGCCGCCGGCTGGACCTGGCCGGCCGGCCGCTGCTGGTACGCGCCTACTACGCGATCCACGCCCGGCTGCCGGTGTTCCGGGACGCGTTGTTCGGCCGGGGCGCGATCATGCTGTCGGCGGCGGGGCGCGCCCGGTTCGACCAGTTCCCGGACGTGATCGCCGACGACCTGTTCCTGGACTCCCAGTTCACGCCGGACGAGAAGCGGGAGGTGCCGCAGGTCGAGTCGGTGGTGGCCACTCCCCGGCGCACCCGGGACCTGGTACGCCGCCTGACGCGGGTACGGGCGGGGAACGCCGCGCTGCGCGCCGGTGCCGGGCCCGACACCGGGGTCCGCCCCGCCTCGCGGCTGTCCTGGCTGTGGGACGTGGCGCTCCCCCGCCCCTGGCTCCTGCCCGCGGCGGTCTGCTACGTGGCGATCACCATCACCGCCGCCCTGTTGGCGCGGCGCCGGTCTCGCGCCACCGTCTGGGGGCGGGACGAGTCCAGCCGCCTCGCCACCGACTGACCGCCCGACAGCCACCGCCGGTGGTCAGAAGAACGGGCCGCGCCGGTCCCGGGCCCGCCAGCAGGCGGTGTGCCAGTGCCGTCGCTCCCCTTCCCCGGTGAACCCGGGCAGCCCCTCCACCGGCCACGCCACCAGGTGCGTCACCCCGGGCCGGATCTCCTGATTACAGCCAGGGCACCGGTAGATCTTCCCCGCCGCCGAGCCGGGGATCTGTCGGACCCGCCACTGCCGCCCGCCCCAGTTCTCGATCGCGTCCACGCCGCGGCGGACCCGGTCGAGGTCCAGCGGCTCGTAGGCCGGTCGTTTGGCCGGTCGGCCGGGAAACCGGCGCTTGGAGGGGCGGTTACGGCGAGGGCTCACCTTTCCAGCCTACGAATCTGGGCCGCGGCGCCCACCGGGCCTCAGCCGGCGGAGCGGGAGCGGTAGTGCTCCAGGCAGGTCTGGTAGTCCGGCAGTACCGCGTCGGCCAGTGTGGGCGCGGCCGCGTCCTTGGCCGACAGGATCGGCTCCGCCACCGGCCACTCGATCCCCAAGGCCGGGTCGAGCGGGTGCACCCCTCGGTCGATCGCCGGCTGATAGGTGGCGGAGCACAGGTACGCCACGGTGGCGTCCTCGGTCAGCGCGCAGAACCCGTGCCCTAGCCCCTCCGCCAGATACACCGCGCCCCGGTCGGTCTCGTCGAGCCGGACCGCTTCCCACCGGCCGAACGTGGGCGAGCCGCGCCGCAGGTCCACCACCACGTCCAGCACCGCGCCCCGGACGCAGGTGACGTACTTGGCCTGCCCGGGGGGCACGTCGGTGTAGTGGATGCCCCGAATCACTCCCCGGGTCGACACCGACAGGTTGGCCTGCGCCAGCTCCAGCGGGTGGCCGACCGCCTCGGCCAGCCGGTCGAACCGGTACCACTCCAGGAAGGTCCCGCGCGGGTCCCGATGCTGGATGGTAGTGATCTCCCAGGCACCGTCGATGCTCAGTGGACGGATCTTCACCGGTCACTCCCCTCATCCGCCGAGCTGCCCGGGTCCGGCCAGTCCAGCAGCCGCAGCAGGTAGTCACCGTACCCTGACTTCAGCAACGGCTGCGCCAGCTGCCGCAGGGTACCGTCGTCGATCAAACCGGCCCGCCACGCCGCCTCCTCCACGCAGCCGATCTTGAACCCCTGCCGCTCCTCGATCACCCGCACATACTCGGCCGCGGCCACCAGCGAGTCGAACGTGCCGGTATCCAGCCAGGCGGTGCCCCGGTCCAGCACCTCCACCCGCAGCCGCCCCTGCCGTAGATAGGCCTCGTTCACCGCGGTGATCTCCAGCTCGCCCCGGTCGGACGGCTTCAACTCCGCGGCGATCCGGACCGCGTCCGCGTCGTAGAAGTACAACCCCGGCACCGCGTACCGGGACCGGGGAACGGCCGGCTTCTCCTCGATGCTGCGCACCACCCCGTCCGGGCCGAACTCCACCACCCCGTACGCCTGCGGGTTCGCCACCGGATAGGCGAAGATCACTCCGCCGTCCGGCCGGGTGTGCGCCCGCAACTGCCGCCCCAGCCGGGCGCCGTGGAAGATGTTGTCCCCCAGGATCAGCGCCACCGGCTCCCCCGCCAGGAACTCCTCGGCGATCAGCAGCGCCTGCGCGATCCCGGCCGGCTGGTGCTGCACCGCGTACGACAACCGCAGCCCCCACTGACTGCCGTCCCCCAGCAGCCGCTGGAATTGCGGCTGATCCTCCGGAGTGGTGATCACTAGAATCTCCGGGATCCCCGCCATCACCAGAGTGGTCAGCGGGTAATAGATCATCGGCTTGTCGAAGACCGGCATGAGCTGCTTGGACACCGCCCGGGTAATCGGCCACAGCCGGCTGCCGGTCCCACCGGCCAGCACCACACCACGCATCCGTGGCAGGCTAGCCGCTGTCCCCGCACAGGGGAACTGTCCGGTCGGGCGACAAACCCCACCGACTGGTAGGAGGTGTCCGTCAGGCGACACCAGTAGGCAGACCGTGGCCTACGCCCCCTACACTGCCGCAGCATGAAGGTCCTGATCACCGGCGGTGCCGGGTTCATCGGCTCGCACTTTGTCCGGTCGCTACTGTCTGGCGCCTGGCCGGAGCTACCCGTCACCCGGCTCACCGTGTTGGACAAACTCACCTACGCCGGCAACCGGGCCAACCTGGCGCCGGTGGCTGACGATCCCCGCCTGCAGTTCGTGGTCGGCGACATCTGCGACCCCCAGCTCGTCGACGAACTGACCGCCGGGCAGGATCTGGTAGTCCACTTCGCGGCCGAGTCCCACGTGGACCGCTCGATCGCCGGGGCGGCCCCGTTCGTCACCACCAACGTCCTCGGCACCCAGGTACTGCTGGATGCCGCGCTGCGCCACGAAGTGGGGCGGTTCGTGCACGTCTCCACCGACGAGGTGTACGGCTCGATCGAGACCGGGGCGTGGACCGAAACCCAGCCGCTGGCCCCCCGCTCGCCGTACTCGGCCTCCAAGGCCGGCTCGGACCTGCTGGCCCTGGCCTACTACACCACCCACGGGCTGCCGGTGGTGGTGACGCGCTGCTCCAACAACTACGGGCCGTACCAGTTCCCGGAGAAGGTGATCCCGCTGTTCATCACCAACCTGCTGGACGGCCGGCGGGTGCCGCTGTACGGCGACGGCGGCAACGTCCGGGACTGGTTGCATGTGGACGACCACTGTGCCGGGATCGCCCTGGTGGCCACCGGTGGCCGGATCGGCGAGGTCTACCACATCGGCGGCGGCACGGAGCTGACCAACCGGGAACTGACCGAGCGGCTGCTGGCCGCCTGCGGCGCGGACTGGGACATGGTCGAGTTCGTGCCGGACCGCAAGGGCCACGACCGCCGGTACGCCCTGGACATCTCCAAAATCAGCACCGAGCTCGGCTACCGTCCCCGGGTCGACTTTGAGGAGGGGCTGGCGGCCACCGTGGCCTGGTACCGGGAGAACCGGTCCTGGTGGGAGCCGCTGCGGGCCCGAGCGACCCTCCCCACGCCGGCATGACCCGCTGGCTGGTGACCGGGGCCGGTGGCATGCTCGGTCAGGAGCTGGTGGCGGCGCTGCAGGCCGCGGGGGAGGTGGTCACCGCCGCCGAACGGGCCACGCTGGACATCACCGATCCGGCGGCGGTGGCGGCGGCGGTCACCGGGCACGACCTGGTGGTCAACACCGCCGCCTGGACGGATGTGGACGGGGCGGAGGCGGACGAGCCGGCGGCTACCCGGGTGAACGGCGAGGCGGTGGACCTGCTGGCCGCCGCCTGCGCCCGCACCGACGCCCGGTTGATCCACCTGTCCACCGACTATGTCTTCCCCGGCACCGGGGAGCGCCCGTATCCGGAGAACGCCCCCACCGCCCCGCTCAACGCGTACGGCCGCAGCAAGCTCGTCGGTGAGCAGGCGGTACGGCGGCGGCTGCCGCACACCGGGTACGTGGTGCGGACCGCCTGGCTGTACGGGGCGCACGGACGTAACTTCGTCGCCACCATGCTGCGGCTGGCCGGGCAGCGGGAGACCGTGCAGGTGGTGACCGACCAGATCGGCCAACCGACGTGGACCGGGGCGCTGGCGGCGCAGCTGGTGGCGCTGGGGCGGGCGGCGGTGGCCGGCCGGGCCCCCGCCGGGATCTACCACGGCACCGCCGGCGGCCAGGCCTCCTGGTACGAGCTGGCCCGGGCGGTGTTCGCCGGCGCGGGGCTGGATCCGGACCGGGTGCGCCCCACCACCAGCGCCCAGTTTCCGCGCCCGGCCCGCCGCCCGGCGTACAGCGTGCTCGGACACGACCGGTGGCGGGCCGCCGGAGTACCGGTGCAGCCGCACTGGCGCGATCAGCTGGCGCAGGCGTTGCCGGGGCTGCTGGCCACCACCGTCCCGGCGTGACCGTCCCGCCGCCGTGGCGGATGGATCCGGCAGACTGGCCGGCATGACCAACGCACGCACGGCGACCCGTACCACGATCATCACCGGGGTGTCCCGCGGGCTGGGGGCGGCCCTGTTCGACCGGTTGCACACCGCCGGTGACCGGCTGGTCGGGCTCGGCCGCCGGTTCACCGACCGGCAGCGGGAGCTGGCCTCGACCGCCCCCGAGCGGGTGCGGCTGCGGGAGGCGGATCTCACCCGGCCGGCCACCCTGCCGGACGCGGACGAGCTGGCCGGCTGGGTGACCGACACCGACCACGCGGTGCTGATCCACAATGCGGCGGTGGTGGAGCCGATCGGGGCGGTCGGCACCCTGTCCTCCGCCCGGCTGGCGGAGGCGGTGACGGTGAACCTGGCCGCGCCGATGCTGCTGACCAACACGTTCCTGGCGGCGGTGCCGGCGCAG
>Ga0079224_100002353_pt1 | contig 22889 bp, 20 predicted proteins | sample Stecom2015_FD_80414 | JGI IMG/M metagenome (GOLD analysis project Ga0079224, IMG submission 80414) | Agricultural soil microbial communities from Utah to study Nitrogen management - Steer compost 2015 | ecosystem: Environmental > Terrestrial > Soil > Agricultural land | place: USA: Utah... | reverse complement strand
GGAACATCTGCGATGGCAACGGCCACCACCAGACGCCCGCACAAGTCACCTGCGCACACTGTCAAAGATCACCCGGGTCGGCCTCAGCGCCTGCCCCGCGTCCCGTCGGCTTACTGCCCGAGGTAGCTGCACATCATACCGCGGTTTTGGTGGCTGTCAACACCTCGTTGACGTCCGCTTTCCTGCCGCGTCCCGCTCGTCAGCCGAAGCCGGTGAAGCGGGCCGCGCATTATGCACACCCTGACTGCGGGTGGGAAGCCCCCTTGGTGCTTTTCGTTGAACCTGGTGCCGACCGCCCCCCTTGACGCTGGGGCTGCGAGACGGCAATTGTCGCTGCATCCCTTGCCACGGTTGCCTTCCATGTCCCTGCCCCGGCTCTGCCTTGCTTCCCTGCTGACGTTCCTGGGCTTCCTCGCCAGTGGGTGTGCGAGCGGAAGCGACCTGTGGGTGGAGCTCGCCGGCGAGCGCTACGAGGTGGAGGTCGCCGATGACGAGCGCGCCCGCGCCCGGGGACTGATGTTCCGCGAGTCGCTGCCGGCCGACCAAGGAATGCTGTTCATCCATGACCGCCTCGACTGGCAGGCCTACTGGATGAAGAACACGTTGATCCCGCTGGACATCCTCTACTTCGACGAGGACCGCCGGCTGGTCACCCAGCAGCGCGCGGTTCCGCCGTGCAAGCCGGGCACCGCGTGCATCAGCTATCCCAGCGACGCCCCGGCGCTGTACGTGCTCGAGCTCAACGCCGGCGAGGCCGAGCGCCTGGACCTGGCCGACGGCGCCGAACTGCGGCTCGGGCCAGGCATCCCCGCCGCTCCGCGGGACTGACCGCTACAGCGGCATCATCTCGAAGTCATCCTTGGTGGTGCCGCAGTCCGGGCAGGTCCAGGTGTCCGGCACCTCCTCCCAGCGCGTTCCCGGGGCGATGCCTTCCTCCGGCAGTCCCGCGCGTTCGTCATAGATGAAGCCGCAGACCACGCACATCCAGGTGCGCAGCGCGGTGGAGTCGTCGGACATGGCGTGCTCGGCTCGTTTGCAAGGCCTTGTATTGTTCCATCCCCGTCCCTGGCGTTGAAGGCACATGACCGGCACCGTCCCGGCCGCACGTCCGCGCGGCCTTTACCTGATCACTCCCGACGAACCGGACACCGGCCGCCTGCTCGCGCGGGTGGAACCGGTACTCGCCACCGGCCCCTGCTGGTTGCAGTACAGAAACAAGGCGGCGGATGGGCGGCGGCGCCATGAGCAGGCGCGGGCCCTGGTGCAGCTGTGCGGGCAGTACGGGGTGCCCTTGCTGGTCAACGATGACTGGCGGCTGGCGCTGGAGGTCGGGGCCGCGGGCGCCCATCTGGGGGCGGGCGACGGCGCACTCGAAGAGGCGCGTGCGGGAATGGGCGCGCAAGCCCTGCTTGGTGCGTCCTGCTACGACGACATGGACCGTGCGCGCCGCGCCGTCGCGGCTGGCGCGGGGCACGTGGCCTTCGGCGCCTTCTTCGCCTCGTCCACCAAGCCCGCGGCCGCGCGGGCGACGCCGGCGCTGCTGTCCGATGCAGGTGCGCTGGGCGTGCCCGTGGTGGCCATAGGCGGCATCACACCGGACAATGGCCGCAGCCTGGTCGAAGCGGGCGCGGACCTCCTGGCAGTGATCGCCGGCGTGTTCGAAGCACCCGATCCGGTGGCCGCCGCACGGGCCTACCAGGCCTGCTTCAGTCCCCGGCCCTGACCCATCCCTTCATTCCTGGACCCCACGCCATGAACCACGACCGTTCGCACGACCTGTTCACCCGCGCCTCCCGGCTGCTGCCCGGCGGCGTCAATTCGCCGGTACGCGCGTTCCGGTCGGTGGGTGGCGAGCCGTTCTTCGCCGAGCGCGCCGAGGGCGCCTGGCTGCACGACGTCGACGGCAACCGCTATGTCGACTATGTCGGCTCCTGGGGTCCGATGATCGCCGGCCACGCCCATCCCAAGGTGCTGGACGCCGTGGAACGGACCATGCGGCGCGGCCTGAGCTTCGGCGTGCCGAACCCGCTGGAAGGGGAGATGGGCGAGGTGCTCACTTCCATCGTGCCGAGCTGCGAGATGGTGCGGATGGTCAACTCCGGCACCGAGGCGACGCTGTCGGCGATCCGCGTCGCCCGCGGCGCCACCGGGCGCACCCGCATCGTCAAGTTCGAAGGCTGCTACCACGGCCATGGCGACAGCTTCCTGGTCAAGGCCGGCAGCGGCGTCATGACGCTCGGGCTGCCGAACTCGCCGGGCGTCCCGTCGTCGCTGGCCGACCTGACCCTGACCCTGCCCTACAACGACTTCGACGCCGCCACCCGCCTGTTCGACGAGGTGGGCGGCGAGATCGCGGGGCTGATCATCGAGCCGATCGTCGGCAACGCCAACTGCATCCTGCCGCGCGACGGTTACCTGCAGCACCTGCGCGAGCTGTGCACCCGGCACGGGGCGCTGCTGATCTTCGACGAGGTCATGACCGGTTTCCGCGTCGCCCTCGGCGGCGCACAGGAGCGCTATGGCATCACGCCGGACCTCAGCACCTTCGGCAAGATCATCGGCGGCGGCATGCCGGTGGGCGCCTTCGGTGGCCGGCGTGAGCTGATGTCGCAGGTCGCCCCGTCGGGCCCGATCTACCAGGCCGGCACCCTGAGCGGCAATCCGGTGGCGATGGCCGCCGGGCTCGCCACCCTGGAGCTGGTGCGCGAGCCGGGCTTCCACGACCGCCTGGAGGCCAGCACCCACGCGCTGTGTGACGGCCTGGAGGCAGCGGCGCGCGAGGCCGGGGTGGCGTTCCACGCCACCCGCGCACCGGGCATGTTCGGGCTGTATTTCCGCGAGGGTCCGGTCGAGACGTTCGAGGACGCGTGTGGCTCGGATACCGCCCGCTTCGGGCGCTTCTTCCACGCCATGCTGGAGCGCGGCGTCTATCTCGCCCCGTCGGCGTTCGAGGCCGGCTTCATCTCCAGCGCCCATGGCGAGGCCGAGATCGCGGCGACGATCGAAGCGGCACGCGGTGCCTTCGCCGCCTGCGCGGACTGACGATCCCGCGACGCCGGGCCCTTCACGGCCCGGCGGCACAATCCAGCCATGCGCCTGGTGCTGCCCCCGCAGCTCGACCCCGCCTCGCCCAGCGGTTGGCGGGCGCGGTGGTTCCACATCATCTACCACCACGACACGCGGCCGGCACGCAACTTCGACCTGTGGCTGGTGGTCGCGATCGTCGCCAGCGTGGTCGTGGTCATGCTCGACAGCGACCCATGGCTGCACGTCGACTACGCCCGGATCCTCTATGTCCTGGAGTGGGGCTTCACCCTGCTGTTCACCGCCGAGTACGCGGTACGGCTGATCGTCCTGCGCCGTCCGCTGCGCTACGTGCTCAGCCTGTGGGGCCTGATCGACCTGCTGTCGATCCTGCCCACCTACCTGTCCCTGTTGCTGCCGGGCAGCCAGGCGCTCCTGGTCGTGCGCATCCTGCGGGTGCTGCGGCTGTTCCGGGTCCTCAAGATGACCCAGTACGTGGAGGAAAGCGGCGTGCTGCTGGGCGCCCTGTGGCGCAGCCGGCGGAAGATCCTGCTGTTCGTCAGCCTGCTGCTGACCATCGCGGTGGTGTTCGGCGGCGTCATGTTCGTGCTGGAAGGGCCGGAGCACGGCTTCGCCACCATCCCGACCGGCATGTACTGGGCGATCACCACCATGGCTACGGTCGGCTACGGTGACCTGGTGCCGCAGACTCCCGCCGGGCGGCTGGTGGCCTCGGCGCTGGTCCTGATCGGCTACAGCATCATCGCCGTACCCACCGGCATCTACACGTCGGAGCTGGTTAACAGCCTCCGCGCGGGCGCAGCCGGCAATGCCGCTGACCGCCGCCGCTGCCGCGACTGCCAGCTGGAGGGCCACAGCACCGACGCCGTGTTCTGCCGCGGCTGCGGCAGCGAACTGCCGACAGCCGACGGCTGATGCCGATCGATCAGAGGAACAGGTCCGGCTGCAGTGGGGCGCCCGGCTGGACGGCGTATTGCCCGAAGTCCTCGACCCCGGCTTCCCGCAGCACCTCCTCGTCGATCAGGAAGCGGCCACTGCCGGCCGACACCGGCTGCACCAGTACCGCGTGGGCCGCATCGGCGACGATTTCCGGGGTGCGGCAACCGGCCACGTCGACGCCGGGGATCATCTTCAATGCGTCGGTGGCGATCACCGTCCGCGGCCACAGGCCATCGATCGCCACCTTGCCGGCGAACTCGGCGGCCAGCCCGATGGTGACGAAGCTCATGCCCATCTTGGCCAGCGTGTAGCCGGTGTGCGGTCCCCACCACTTCGGCTCCAGGCTCGGCGGCGGGCACAGCGTCAGGATGTGGGGGTTCCCGGCCTTGAGCAGGTGCGGCAGGCAGGCCTGCGAGCACAGGAAGGTGCCGCGGGCGTTGACCTCCTGCATCAGGTCGTAGCGCTTCATCGGGGTGTCGAGCGCACCGCGCAGCCAGATCGCACTGGCGTTGTTGACCAGCACGTCCAGCCCACCAAAGGTCGACACCGCCTGCCCGACCGCCTCGCGCACCTGCTCCTCGTCGCGGATGTCGCACTGGATCGCCAGTGCGCGGCCGCCGGCCTGCTCGACCTCCTCCGCCACCGTATGGATGGTGCCGGGCAGCTTGGGGTTGGGCACCGATGACTTGGCCGCGATCACCACGTTGGCCCCGTCGCGGGCGGCGCGCAGCGCGATGGCACGGCCGATGCCGCGCGAGGCACCGGTGATGAAGAGGGTCTTGCCGGAAAGGGTGGTCATCGTGGGAATCCCTGGAATCGACGGATGCACCCTAGGGTACCGGGAAGGCCGCACCGGCCAGCGGCATGCAGCCGCTACGGCTTCGGCCCCTGGCCCTCGTTGTCCTCCCACTTGAGCAGGCGACGGGTCACGAAGCGGTACACCGGCTTGCCGGTGGCGAACCATGCCTGCCGCACCCAGGAAGGGCGCGTGAGCAGCCGCCGCTCCACCGGGGTGATCGCCTCCGGGCAGTAGGTGCGCTTGTGCTTGAGCAGGTGCCGCAGGTCTTCCCGGGCCAGCAGCCGCATCCAGCGCGAACGCGGGTGGCCGCGCACCGCCAGCTGGAAGTCGATGATCGCCGGGCTGCCATCGTCCAGCACCAGCCAGTTGGCCTCCTTGGCCAGGTCGTTGTGGGCCACGCCACGACGGTGCAGTTCGCCCAGCAAGCGGCGCGCCCGGCGGAAATAGGCCAGGTCGCCGTGCGGCGGGCGCTGGTACATGGCCGCCCCGTCCATGTAACTGCGATCGAGCCGCCGCCCGTCCCAGCGCAGCAGCTGGGGCACCGCCGCCAGTCCGTGCACCGCCTGCAGCGCGCGGGCCTCGCGCCGGGCCAGCAGCCAGGCAGGCAGGCGCAGCCACGCCGGGACATGGCGCAGATCGCGGCGTATGAACTCGCCGGCTGTATCGCGCATGAGGGCGATGCGGCCAAAGCTGTCCGCCTTCAATGCAGCAACTTCAATGGGTTGGGGTAGGGTCTCGCTCATCGGCGGCCAGTCTACCGGCCCGGCACGGGCTACAGCGGGCACCGGACCGGCATAATTGGCCGATGGACTCGGCCTGGATCGACAGCGCGACGGCGTGGATCGGAGCGCACCCCGTCGCGGCCGGTGCGCTGGTTTTCCTGATCGCCTTCTGCGACGCACTGGTGGTGCTCGGCATCGTGGTGCCGGCGTTGCCGCTGTTGCTGGCCGCTGGCGCACTGGTGGGCCTCGGACACGTCAACGGGCCCTATGCCCTGGCGGCCGCGGCCAGCGGAGCCTTCGCCGGTGACTTCCTGAGCTACTGGATCGGTCGCCGGCTCGGGCCGGGAATGCGCGACCGCTGGCCCTTCAGCCGCTACCCGCAGTGGCTGGACCGGGGCGAGACGATGTTCCGCCGGCACGACACCAAGGCGATCTTCATCGCCCGCTTCGTCGGCGCGATCCGCCCGTTCGTGCCCGCGATCGCCGGCATGCTGCAGATGCCGGTGCGCCGCTACGCACTGCCCAGCCTGGTGGCCAGCCTTGCCTGGGCGGCGCTGTTCCTGCTGCCGGGCTGGGTGCTCGGGGCGAGCTACGATGCGGTGGCCGCGGTGGCCGACCGGCTGGTCTGGGTGCTGCTGGCACTCGCCGCGGCGCTGGCACTGGCCTGGGCTGCCGTGCTCTACACCTGGCGCTGGTTCGCCGACAACACCGATGCCCTGCTCGCCCGCGCCCTGCACTGGACCCGGAAGCATCCCCGGCTGGGCCGGCATGCGGCGGCGCTGGTCGACCCGAACCGCCGTGGCGCCGCCTCGCTGCTGGTGCTGGCCGTGTGCCTGCTGGCGATCAGCTGGGCCTGGTTCGCGTGGCTGGCGATGCTGCTGGCCAACGGCGGACCGCTGCGGCTGGACCACTCGATCCACCAGGCCCTGCTCGAGCTGCGGCACCCGCTGGCCGATCGGCTGATGGCTGGCCTGGCGAGCCTGGGCGACCCACTGGTCCTGGGCGCGTCAGCCGCGGTGGCGCTGGCCTGGCTGCTCTGGAGGCGGCGCTGGATGGCCGCCGCCCACTGGTTGGCCGCGCTCGGCTTCGGCGTCGCGCTGACCGCCTTGCTCGAGGCCGTGGTGCAGTTGCCGCGGCCACCGGGTGCACCGGCCGGGTTCGGCTTCCCTTCGATGTCGGTGACCATGGTCACCATCGCCTTCGGCTTCTTCGCCGTACTGATCACCCGCGAGCTGCCGGGGCGCAAGCGCGTCTGGCCGTACCTGCTGGCCGGGGTGGTGACGGTCACGGTGGGTTTCGCCCGGCTGTACCTGGGTGCCCACTGGCTCAGTGACCTGGTCGGCGGGACCCTGTTCGGGCTGGCCTGGCTGCTGGTGCTCGGCATCGCCTACCGCAGCCACGTGGCCCGCTCGTTCTGGATGCGCCCGCTGGCCGGGCTGTTCTACGGCAGCTTCGTGCTGGTCGCCGCGTGGCAGGCACCGCGCGCGGCCGACCGCCTGCTGGAGCAGCTGCAAGCCAACGTGCCCGCCCCCCGGGTCGTGGCGGTCGACTGGTGGCGCGAAGGCTGGGCCGAGTTGCCGGCACACCGCAATGAACGTGATGCGCGCCTGCGCTGGCCACTCGACGTGCAGGTCGCCGGGCCGCTGGAGCCCTTGCGCATGCAGCTGGAGGACGCCGGCTGGCGGGTCCAGCCCCAGGCCGACTGGGTGGCCACGCTGGCCCTGATGGACGACGACCTGCCAGCGCAGGAGCAGGTGGTGCTGCCGGCCACCCTGGACACCCATGCCGAGGCGCTGCTGATGCTGAGGGAAGGTCCCGGCCCGGGCGAGCGCATGGCACTCCGGCTGTGGCCGGGACCGGTCGCCCTGGCGGACGGCACGCCGATCTGGCTGGGAAGCACCCAGACCCTGTCGGTCGTACGGCCCTTCAACCTGGCGGTCCTGTGGCGCCCTGAACCCTACGATGACCGTGCGCACGCACGCATGCAGGCGGATCTGGGCCGGCTGCACGCGATGGAAGGCACGCATCCGGTGAGCGGGCTGCCGGTACTGCGCATCCATACCGCCGAGGCGACCCCGCGGGTACGTCCACGCGACGACTGACCGCAGTCGGCACGGCGAGGCCACCGGGGTACCGCGCGCCGCGTCAATCCGGATCGGGCAGGAGTTCCAGCAAGCGGTCCAGCCGCACGTGCGGGTCGTCTTCCTGCAGCAGCTGCTGGCGCTGGGTATCCGTCAACGGAAGCATTTCCGCCAGGCGCCAGCCCACCCAGGCGGCATCGTCCGCGCGCGCGTCCAGCGCATCGGCGTGCTCGCCGCCGACCTGCTCCAGCAAGCCGCGCAACAGCATGGCCAGCAGGCCATGCTCCGGCCGCAAGGGTTCGACCGGATCGGGGTCGAGCCACTCGACCGTGGCGACCTGCAGGCCGTTGTCGCGTACCCGCACCTTGGCGGCATGGAAGCGCCGCTTGCCCCGCACGGTGATGGTCAGCAGGCCATCGTCGCCGATGTCGAAGTCCTCGATCACCGCTTCCGTGCCGAACGCCGCCGCGGCCGCCGCCTCGCCCGAGCCGTCATCCACCAGCAGGCAGATGCCGAAGCCGCACTGGTTGCGTCCACAGTCCCGGACCAAGTCGAGGTAGCGCGGTTCGAACACGCGCAGCCCGAGCGCGGCACCGGGCACCAGCACCGTCGGCAGTGGGAACAGGGAGAGGGACTGCTCTGGCATCGATGAAAGCCTAACGCACCCGCCGGGTGCCGGTCGTGAGCCGCAATGGGCTAGGCGGCCCGCAGCGCTTCGAGGAAACGCCGCGGCGCAGCGTCGAAGCCACCGTTCGACATGAACACCACGTGGTCGCCCGGCCGCGTGCGTGCGAGCAACTCGCCGACCAGCGCCCCGGCATCGGGCGTGGCGATCCCCTCGCCGCGCAGCGCGGCGACGACCTTCGCCGCATCCCATGCCAGCTCGGGGCGGTGCAGGAACACGACCAGGTCGGCGAGTGCCAGCGAGGGCCCGAGTGCATCGGCGTGCGCACCCAGGCGCATGGAATTGCTGCGTGGCTCCATGGCCACCACGATGCGTGCGTCGCCCACCTTCGCCCGCAATCCCTGCAGCGTGGTCGCGATCGCCGTGGGGTGGTGGGCGAAGTCGTCGTACACGGTGATCCCGCCGTGGCTGCCGAGCAGCTCCATGCGGCGCTTGACGCTGGCGAAGCGGGACAGGGACGGCAGGACCGCCGCCACGTCCACGCCCACCGCCGCGGCCGAGGCGATCGCCGCCAGGGCGTTCATCACGTTGTGCCGTCCGAGCAGTGGCCAATGGACCTCGCCGACCGGCTCGCCGGCTCGCAGCAGCAGGAAGGCACTGCCGTCCGGCTCGAGCAGCCGCGCGGTCCAGTCGAACCCGACCGCGTGGTCCCGACCCGGCATGGCCACCACGTCCCCTCCCTCGACACCGAAGGTCTCGACCGGCGTCCAGCAGCCCATCCGCAGCACGGCGGCCAGGTTGGCATCCTCGCCGTTGACCAGCAGCCGCCCGCGCCGCGGCACGGTGCGGACGAAGTGGTGGAACTGCCGCTTGATCGCGTCCAGGTCGTCGAAGATGTCGGCGTGGTCGAACTCGAGGTTGTTGAGTACCGCCACCAGCGGACGGTAGTGGACGAACTTGCTGCGCTTGTCGAAGAACGCGGTGTCGTACTCGTCCGCCTCGACCACGAATTCGCGGCCGCCGCCGAGCCGTGCCGAGACGCCGAAATCGTCCGGCACGCCGCCGATCAGGAAACCGGGCTCGCGGCCCGCGGCCTCCAGCAGGAAGGCGAGGATGGTCGTGGTGGTGGTCTTGCCGTGGGTGCCGGCCACGGCCAGGGTGTCGCGCCCGGGCAGCACGTTTTCGGCCAGCCACTGCGCGCCGGAGATGTAGCGCCGGCCGTCGTCCAGCACCTGCTCGACCGCGGGGTTTCCGCGCGACAGCGCGTTCCCCACCACGATCTGGTCGCAGTCGGCGGCGATGTGCGCCGGGTCGTAGCCCTGGGCCAGGCCGATGCCGAGCCGTTCGAGCTGGGTCGACATCGGCGGGTAGACCGCCTGGTCGCTGCCTTCGACCCGGTGCCCGAGCTCGCGTGCCAGGGCGGCCACGCCGCCCATGAAGGTGCCGGCTATGCCGAGGATGTGGATCTTCAAGGTGCGGGCCCTCACCCCGGCCCCTCCCGCAGGCGGGAGAGGGGAAAAGCGGAGACGCGGCTCAGCCGACCGGCGGGACCGGGCGGAGCGTTTCGATGATGCGCGAGAACACCTCGTCCATCGAGCCCACCCCATCGACCACGCCGAGCAGGCCGCGCTGGCGGAAGAAGTCGACCACCGGGGCGGTCTGGTCGTTGTAGACCTTCAGCCGCGTGCGCACCGACTCCGGTGTGTCGTCGGCACGGCCTTCGGCCCGGGCACGGCCGGCGATGCGCTCGACCAGCAGCTCGGTCGGGACCTCCAGCTGGACCGCCTTGTCGACCGGCTGCCCGATGCGCTCCAGCAGGGCGCACAGCGCGTCGGCCTGGGCCAGGTTGCGCGGGTAGCCGTCGAGGATGAAGCCGGCGCGGGTGTCCTCGCGCGAGAAGCGGTCTTCCAGCATGCCGAGCAGGATCTCGTCGGAGACCAGCTCGCCGCGCGCCATGACCTCTTTCGCCTCCAGGCCCAGCTTGCTGCCGGCAGCGACTTCCGCACGCAGCAGGTCGCCGGTGGAAATGTGCGGCACCTGCAGGTGGTCCTTCATCCGGGCCGCCTGGGTGCCCTTGCCCGAGCCGGGCGCGCCGAGAAGTACGAGTCGCATCAATGTCTCCTTGTGGAACCCGGCTCGAGGAACGCGGGCTGACCGGTTTTGTTGACCGTGCCTCGCCGGGCCGGCGCTAGACTTGCAGCACCTGTCCATTGCCGGGGCAGAACGGCGGCAGCTTAACGCAAACCGGGCGCGCGCCCGAAGCATTGCGACCCATGGCTCCGCGCGCCCCGGCCCTCAGCCTTGGAGCCCCGATGTCCTCCGGAACACTGCTGTACGCCCAGTCGGGCGGCGTGACCGCCGTCATCAACGCCACTGCCTCCGCCGTGATCCAGGCCGCGCGTGCGCGCCGGATCAAGGTGCTGGCGGGCCGCAACGGCATCCTCGGCGCCCTGCGCGAGGAGCTGATCGACACCTCGAAGGAGCCGATCGCCGCCATCCGCGCCCTCGCCCACACGCCGGGCGGCGCCTTCGGCTCGTGCCGGGTCAAGCTCAAGTCGCTGGACGAGGACCGGGCCAAGTACGAGCGCCTGCTCGACGTGTTCCGTGCGCACGACGTGCGCTGGTTCCTCTACAACGGCGGCAACGACTCGGCCGACACCGCGCTGAAGGTGTCCAGGCTGGCCAAGGAGTTCGACTACCCGCTGACCTGCGTCGGCGTGCCCAAGACCGTCGACAACGACCTGGCGGTGACCGACTGCTGCCCGGGCTTCGGCTCGGCGGCCAAGTACACCGCGGTGTCGGTGCGCGAGGCGGCACTCGACGTGGCGGCGATGGCGGACACCTCCACCAAGGTGTTCGTCTACGAAGCCATGGGCCGGCACGCCGGCTGGCTGGCCGGGGCCGCGGGCCTGGCCGGCAACGGCCCCGACGAGGCGCCGCACATCATCCTGTTCCCCGAGCGCGAGTTCGACGAGGCGGACTTCTTCGCCAAAGTGAAGGCGACCGTCGAGCGCGTGGGTTACTGCGTGGTGGTGGCCAGCGAGGGCATCCGCACCGCCGACGGCGCGTTCGTCGCCGATGCCGGTGGCGGCAAGGACTCCTTCGGCCACACCCAGCTCGGCGGCGTCGCCTCGCACCTGGCCGGCCGGGTCAAGGACGCGCTGGGCTACAAGGTGCACTGGGCGCTGCCCGACTACCTGCAGCGCTCGGCCCGGCACATGGCGTCGAAGACCGACCTGGAGCAGGCCATGGCGGTCGGCGAGAAGGCGGTCGAGTACGCACTGGCCGGGATGAACTCGGTGATGCCGGCGATCGTGCGGACCTCCGACAGCCCCTACCGCTGGAAGATCGAGGCCGCTCCGCTGTCGAAGATCGCCAACAAGGAGAAGAAGATGCCGGCGTCCTTCCTCCGCCGCGATGGTTACGGCATCACCGACAAGGCGCGGGCCTACCTGCAGCCGCTGATCGCCGGCGAGGCGCCGCCGCCGTACGGCAAGGACGGATTGCCGAAGTACGTCTCGCTGAAGAACGAGCTGGTGGCGCGCAAGCTCCAGCCCTGGGAGGGCTAAGCGGCCCGGCATCAGCGGCAGGGGGCGCCTTCGACCTCCAGCGTGGCGGCGTAGGCGGTGATCGCCGCCAGCCGCCCCGCCTCGGAGGCGTCCTTGCCCTCCTGCAGGTAGATCCGGGCGCGGCCCTGTGCGTCGAGCTCCGGCGGCGCGGCGGCACCCGGCCGCCGCCACACCTCCGCCACTGCCTTCTGCGTGGCGCAGGCGGCGCTGGGCACCACGATGCGGTCATTGAGGATCCAGCCCTCGCCTTCCGCCGCTTCCACCAGGCGCGCCCTGGGTTGGCAGGCCGGGCTGCTGCGTACTGCCGACATCTCGTAGGGCGCGGCGCGGTCGCCGGTGAAGCGTCCCTCCAGGCGGACGCACGCCTCCGGGATGGAGCGCAGGGTATGCACGGCGCCGACCGCCTGCGGCGCGGCTTCGGGACGGTCGATCTCGGGCTGCCGGGCCGGCGCGGCCACGGGGACGGCCAGGCACAGGGCGAGCAGGATCGATGGGGTTGGCTGGCGCATGTAGGGGACTCCGCTGCGGGGGCGGCAGCAGCGTGTGCGGGGCGCGCTGAACCGGATGTGGATGTCGCCGCCCGGAGGTCCCGGTGGTCACCGCCGGTGCCGCCCCTACGCTGGTGCGCAGCTGTGCCATAGTCGAGGCGTTGCCGGCGGGGGGCCCTGCGGCGACCACAACAGGTTGGTAACTCGGAAATTCCATGTAAGTCCACTTCTTCCTGGAGGGGTTCATGCTGGAGCAGTACGGTTTGGCCTTGGCGCTGGTCTGCGCCGTCATCGCGATCCTCTACGGGGTCGTATCCACGCGCTGGATCAGCGCACAACCCGCCGGCAACGAACGAATGCAGCAGATCGCCGGCGCGATCCAGGAAGGCGCGCGCGCCTATCTCAACCGGCAGTACCTGACGATCTCCGTCGCCGGCGTCGTGCTGCTGGTGTTGGTGGGCCTGTTCCTGGGATGGTCGACGGCGGGCGGATTCCTGATCGGCGCCGTGCTGTCGGGCGCGGCCGGCTACATCGGCATGAACGTCTCGGTGCGTGCCAACGTGCGCACCGCCGAGGCGGCCCGGCACGGCATCAGGCCGGCGATGGACGTGGCCTTCCGCGGCGGGGCGATCACCGGGATGCTGGTGGTCGGACTGGGTCTGCTGGGGGTGGCCGGCTACTGGTGGCTGCTCGGGGAGATGGGCATCGTCGGCGAGGCCGCGCTGCACGCGCTGGTCGGGCTGGCCTTCGGCTCCTCGCTGATCTCGATCTTCGCGCGCCTCGGCGGCGGCATCTTCACCAAGGGCGCCGATGTCGGCGCCGACCTGGTCGGCAAGGTGGAGGCCGGCATCCCCGAGGACGACCCGCGCAACCCGGCGGTGATCGCCGACAACGTGGGGGACAACGTGGGTGACTGCGCCGGCATGGCCGCCGACCTGTTCGAGACCTACGCGGTCACCGTCATCGCCACCATGCTGCTGGGCTACCTGATGGCGGACGTGGTCGGCACCAACGGCGTGCTCTACCCGCTGGTGCTGGGCGGGGTGTCGATCATCGCCTCGATCATCGGCACGATGTTCGTGCGGGTGAAGGCCGGTGGATCGATCATGGGCGCGCTGTACAAGGGCGTGATCGTCTCGGCGGTGCTGGCGGCGATCGCCTTCTACCCGGTGACCACGATGCTCATGGGCGACTTCGAGGCCGGCGCGGCAAGCCTGTACTGGTGCGCACTGATCGGCCTGGCCCTGACCGGTGCGATCGTCTGGATCACCGAGTACTACACCGGCACCCAGTTCAAGCCGGTGCGGCACATCGCCGCGGCCTCGACCACTGGCCACGGCACCAACATCATCGCCGGGCTGGGCATCTCGATGAAGTCGACCGCCTGGCCGGTGATCGCGGTCTGCATCGCGATCTGGGCCTGCCACGCGCTCGGCGGGCTGTACGGCATCGCGATTGCCGCCACCTCGATGCTGTCGATGGCCGGCATGATCGTGGCGCTGGATGCCTATGGCCCCATCGCGGACAACGCCGGTGGCATCGCCGAGATGGCCGAGCTCCCGCCTGAGGTCCGCGACATCACCGACCCGCTCGACGCGGTGGGCAACACCACCAAGGCGGTGACCAAGGGCTACGCGATCGGCTCCGCGGCGCTGGCGGCACTGGTGCTGTTCGCCGACTACACGCATAACCTGCAGGCCAACAATCCCGGCCAGGCCTTCACGTTCGACCTGTCGGACCACGAGGTGATCATCGGCCTGCTGATCGGCGGCCTGATCCCCTACCTGTTCGGTGCGATGGCCATGGAAGCGGTCGGCCGCGCGGCCGGCGCGGTGGTGGAGGAAGTTCGGCGGCAGTTCCGGGAGATCGCCGGGATCATGGCCGGCACCGGCAAGCCGGACTACTCGCGCGCGGTCGACATGCTGACCCGCTCGGCGATCCGCGAAATGATCATCCCCTCGTTGTTGCCGGTGGCGGTGCCCATAGTGGTCGGCCTGTTGCTGGGGCCCCGGGCACTGGGCGGCCTGCTGATCGGCACCATCGTCACCGGCCTGTTCGTGGCGATCTCGATGACCACCGGCGGCGGCGCCTGGGACAACGCCAAGAAGTACATCGAGGACGGCAACCACGGCGGCAAGGGCAGCGAGGCACACATGGCCGCGGTCACGGGCGACACGGTGGGTGACCCGTACAAGGACACCGCGGGCCCGGCCATCAATCCGCTGATCAAGATCATCAACATCGTGGCCCTGTTGATGGTGCCGCTGCTGTAGCGGCAGCGGTCATACACGCTTGCGGGGCTCGTCCCCGCTCGCGGGGGAACGAAAGCAGAACGGGCGGCCCGCATCCTTGCGTGCCGCCCGTCTTCTTCAGGGCATCCTGCCCTGCTGCATTCAGATCGCGTAGCTGGGACGATCCTCCAGGCCCATCTCGCGGCGGATGCCGTTCTCGCTCAGGTGGATCGGGTTGTGGGTGGTCGGCGGGGTGGCGGGATCACCGTCGAAGTCGAAGGGCTCGGCAGTGGTCTCCAGGCCCACGGCCTGGCGCTCGGCATTGGGCACGCCGACCTGGGCATCCGGACCGTCACCGCGGTAGGTGCCTTGCAGGAAGGTGCCGTTCACGCCGTTATAGGCGTGGGACATCTCGTGGTAGAGCACGACCACGGGGGCCGGGAAGGCATCCATGTGGAAAGACGGGTTGTAGCTGATGTCCACGTTGCCGCCGGCACCCGGCCGGCCGTTGACGATGTCGGCATCACGGCTGAAGGTCTGGGCATAGCCGTTCTGCTCGTTGGCCAGCTCCTTGATCGTCACCGTGTTGCCCTTCAGTTCGGCGGCCTTGTCGAACTCGGCCAGCATCTGCTGCCCGTTGGGCGAGGCGCGCAGGAAGTCCATCTCCGCCTCCACCCGCTGGCGGAAGGCGTCCGAGCCGGTCACCTCGACGCTGTGGCCGGCCGCGGGGTCGATCTCCACGTTGACCACCGTCGGCTTGCTGCCATCCAGGCTGTTGATCAGGTCGGAGGCCTGCGCATACACCTTGTCCTCGCCGGTGGCGCCCTCGACGGTGTCGCCGCCCTGGCCGGTGTAGACGTGGCTTGAGCCGCCATCGAGCGTCACGGTGTCATCGCCCTTGCCAGCGGAGATGATGTCGTTGCCGCCGGCCCCGTTGATCAGGTCGTCGCCCGCACCACCCTCGACGAAGTTCACGCCGCCGCCGGCGTTGAGCAGGTCGTCGCCATCGCCGCCGTGGATGATGTTCACCCCGTCGCCACCGTGGATCTCGTCGTTGCCGGAGTTGCCGAACAGGTCGTTGCGGCCACCGGCGCTGGCGATGAAGTCGTCGCCCTGGCCCCCGTCGACGCGGTCGTCGCCGCTGCCGGTGATGATGCGGTCGTTGCCGGCACCAGCGTCGACCACCATGTTCACGGTCACGTTCGGCGAGGCCTCGATCACGTCGTTGCCGCCGCCGGTGCGCAGGGTCAGTTCCTGGCCCTGGGCCAGCCGGACCTCGTAGGACTCGCCGTTGACCTGGATGTCGAGGGTCCCGTCATCGCGCTGGTTGACCTGGATGTTGTCGTCGCCTTCGCCGGTGGTGAACACCACCTGGTCATTGCTGACGCCCCGTTGCCAGGGGCTGTACTCGACGATGGTCTGCTCGCGGGTCACGGTGGCCTGGTCGCCTTCATGCAGCTGGCCGCGGGTGATCTCCTTGCCGTCGGGGGTCGACGACGACGGCAGGCGGGTCCCGGCGGCGTTGCCGTCGATGCGCACCACCCCACCGGGGCCTTCCGGGCTGGCATCGACCGGGGCCGGGCCGCGCAACTCGGGGGTGCGCGGGGACTGGAGGGCGTCGGCATCGGCGGGGTTGTCCCAGTAGCTCTGTACGTCGGGCTGGTTCAGGGACTGGGCAACGGCGGCATCGAGGTTGAGGGACATGGCGGTCTGCTGTGTGTTTCAGGGAGGTGACAGCAATGGATACGCTTCCGCATGGAGCGGTCCAACTGGGGCCTGCCCCACCCTCGGGTACACCCCAGCCCCGCGACAGCGGACGGGGGGCGTCCCTGCGCTGCCGGCGCGCGCGGCGTAAAATGGTCGGCTTTCCCCCACCGGCCGGGCTCTGCCCGGCGCCACCGGAGCCGTTACCCCCATGGGCCTGGACCACGTCAGCACCGGCAAGAACCCGCCGGAAGAAATCAACGTCATCATCGAGATCCCCAAGGACGCCGAGCCGGTCAAGTACGAGGTCGACAAGGAGTCCGGCGCGATCTTCGTCGACCGCATCCTCTCCACCCCGATGCGTTACCCGTGCAACTACGGCTACGTGCCGCACACCCTGTGCGGCGATGGCGACCCGGCCGACGTGATGGTGGTCCTGCCGCTGCCGCTGATCCCCGGCTCGGTCATCCGCTGCCGCCCGGTCGGCGTGTTGCGCATGAGCGACGAGGCCGGCAGTGACGAGAAGCTGCTCGCGGTGCCGGTGGGGAAGGTGTTCGCCGGCTACGCCCACATCAACGACATCGACCAGGTCAGCCCGCACTGGCTGGAGCGCATCGGCCACTTCTTCGAGCACTACAAGGACCTGGAGAAGGGCAAGTGGGTGAAGCTGGACGGCTGGGGCGGCGCCGCCGAGGCCAAGCAGATCCTGACCGACGCGATCGTGCGCCACGCCGAAGCCCCGAAGTCGGAGCGCCACGGTCCCTGAGCCCGGCGCCCGCCGGCACGGGTGCACCGCACGCATGCAAAAAGGGCCACCCTCCGGGGCGGCCCTTTTTGCTGCGGACTGCGTGCTGCCTCAGGCCGCCTTGCGGTACTGCGGCTCTCCGTCGTCCTGGTCGCGCTCTCCGGCCCGAACCGCGGAACGGTAAGCCGAGGCCGAGGAGCCATGGCGGGTGCGGAACGCGCGGGCGAAGCTGCACGGGTTGTCGAAGCCGCAGGCGGCCGCGACCTCGCCGATCATCATGTCGGTCTCGCGCAACAGCGCGGCCGCGTGCTCCAGGCGCAGGCGCGCCGAGGCTTCCTGCGGGCTCTCGCCGTAGACCTGGTGGAAGGTCTTGGAGAAGTACCAGCTGGAGAAGCTGGTCAGCTCGGCGAGCTCGGCGATGCGCACCACCCGGTCGCGATGCCCTTCCAGGTACAGCCGCGCACGCTGCAGCCGGCCGAAGACCTGCTGCTTGCGCCCGCGCGAGCGACCCGGGCAGCGTGGCAGGCAGTCTTCCAGGTCGACCTGCTGCGCCGCCATGTGCATCACCAGCGAGCGCAGTGCGCTGACATCGGTGTTGCCGTTCGCGGTGGCGACCCGGCGCCACAAGCGCACCAGGGTGCGCAGATCGTCGCGCGACATGCGGCCCTGGCCGGAATGCAGCGGCGTTCCACCGGTGCGGACCAGCTGGGCGAGCAGCGACGGACCCACCCCCAGGCCCACGCAGACACCACTGCGGTCGGCCTGGAGCTGCGGGCGGGAGTCACGCTCGAACGCGATCCACTCCCCCGCACGAAGGCGGAAGCGCCCCTCGCGCGCCTCGATCCAGGAACTGCCACGCAGCTGGACCCAGAAGGAAAACAGCCCGGGTGCGGGCTGGACCGCCCCCATCCGCGAGACACCCATCGCCTCGGCGCGGGTTTCGGTGCCGGCGCTCACCGCCTGCAGCAGCTGGCCACGGTCGGCCCATTGCATCTGTCCCATGTCCCCTCCTCATCCGGGTTCAGGCTTGATGACCCGAGCCTCGCAGCCGTGCCGGCTGCGGTCCGGAAGTTGTGCGGAGATGGGTCCGAAATCTTGCCGAATCTGGCGCCGAATAAGATCCGAAAGGGGTTTTGCCTTATTTATCAATCAGTTGTGAGGATGCGTCGGACGCCGCTCGGAGAGCGGATCCGGGTCCTGGAACGCCATGAAACCGATGTCGGCCCCGTCGCGGACGGCCAGCGGCAGGTACAACATGTCCCCCGACGGCGTGATGCTGAATCCGTTGGCCGCCGGCAGGCGTCCACTGCCCAGGCAGCGCGGCGGCTCGACCGGGCCATCGCCGATGTAGTTCAGGCGGGTGCGGCATTGCGGGCCTTGGTCGACATAGACGATCCGCCCCGCGGCATCCACGTCCCACATGCGCCTGCGTGCGCGGGTCGGGATTTCCGTTTCCAGCTGGACCACGCTGTCGGCGGCCAGGTCGAGTGCGACGCTCCACAAGCCATCGCCCGACTGGCGGGTGAACAGGACCCGCTCGCGGGCGCGGTCCACCCGGGCGTGGGACACGTCGCCGATACGCGCCAGCTCATGCCAGTCACCCGGGCCGCTGCGGTCGTACAGCACCAGTTGCAGCTCACCGTTCGGCTCGCGCACGCCGACCAGCGCGCGGTTGGGATCGGGCAGGTACAGGGCCTGGGTCGGCTCCTCGACGGGCACCGGCAGTCGCACGACCTGGCCGCTGGCCGCGACGACCTCGTAGACACCCGGGGTGCCGTCCGGCGCGACCCCGATCAGCATCACCAGCCGGCTGTCGGGAGACCATTCGGGCAGCCTCCGCGCCTGCGGATACACCCCTTCCACCGGGCGCAGCGATCCCGGCGAGTCGACCAGCCCCCACCACAGGCCGAAGCTGCCGGACCGGTCCGAGGTGAAGACCAGCTGGCGGCCATCGGGTGACACCGAGGGCAGCGTGTCGCGCCCGCTCGAGGCGAACACCTGCTCGGCCGGCCAACCCGGGATCTCGCTGCGTGCGGTCCGGTCCACCGCCTCGCCCAGCGTCGAGACATCGGCCGGACCACCGCCTCCCGGGACCACGCCGGCGCTGCGGTCGATCGCGTAGATGCCGAAATGCGACAGGCGGCGGACGAAGGCCATCTTGCCGGCCGCCTGCGACACCGCCGGCGAGTGCGCGTCGGGCACCCCAAGGTCGCTGATGTCGCGGGTGCCGAGCTCCAGCCGGTACAGGCGGCCGCGCGCGCCCACGCGCCCGGCGAACACCAGCGTGTCGTGGTCCTGCCAGTCCCAGCCCCGGATCTCGATGCTGCCTGCGGTCAGCGGCTCGGCCTCGCCACCTTCGGCCGGCATCCGCCACAGACCACCGAGCTGTGCGTTGCGCGCGAAGACGATCCACTCCCCGTCCGGCGACACCCTGGGCAGCGTATCGACGTCGGTCTGCGCGCGCGGGTAGTCGAACTCCTGCCAGCGCCCGGTGTCCAGGTCCAACCGGCGGATACCGGTGCTGCCGACGCGCCGGGCCGCACTGCCGAACAGCAGCCCCCGGCCGTCCGGGGTCCAGGAGAACGTCTGCGAGATGCTGTCCCCGCAATTGCCGACCGAGCGCGCGCCCGCGCCACTGGCTGCCATGACGATGATCCTGCAGCGCTCATCGGGCCCGACCCTGAGGAAGGCGATCTGCCGCCCGTCAGGCGACCACTCGGGGCTGCGGTCGGCCTCGTTGATGCCGGGCCGGGTCAGCTGCCGCGGCACCGAATGCCCGGTGGTCTGCACCAGCAGCGCCGTGCCCCGGCGCCCGGGAAGGCTCGCGGCGTACGCCACCATCGAAGCGTCGGGGGACAATGTCGGGCTGAGCTCGAAGCCCGGCGCCGAGGTGATCATCACGTAGGGCGGCTCGGCCACCAGCGCGGGGAACGGCGCAGGCCTCGGCTCGGGCGGCGGCGATGGTGTCTCCGGCGCCGGCTTGAGCAGTTGCCAGCCCAATAGGCCCAGCAGCACCACGACCGTGCCGGCGAAGGCGAGCTGCCAACCAAGGCGCCCGGCGCCCGGTGCGGGTACCGGCGTCGGCGCGGCACTGCCGCCACGCGGCTCGTGCGCAGGCTTGCCCGACGCACTGGGCGGATGGAACGGCGCAGAGCCTGCCTCCAGCGGCGCGTCCTCGTGCGGCAGCCACTCCACGGGCACCAGCAGCCGGTAGCCGCCCTTGGCGATGGTCTCGATGTAGGGCTGGTCCCCGGCGTCGGCGAACGCCTTGCGCAGCTGCGTGACCGCCTGGGTCAGCACATCGTCGGTCGGGAACGTATCCGGCCACACCTGCGCCAGCAGGCTCTCGCGGCTGACCACGCGTCCGGCGTTGTCGGCCAGCGCCCGCAGCACGCCGACCGCCTTGGGGGTGATCCGGCGCGGGCGGCGCGCGCCCGGGGCATGCACCTCGCGGAGCGGCAGGTCCACCACGCACGCGCCGACCCGCAGGCGTTCTGCAGGCGGACTCACGCGGGTTTCTGGCCGGTCGGACATGCTGCTCGCTTGCAGCGCGCGCAACGCCGTGACCGGCGCGCACCATGGACGCGTGCCGGCTGGCGGGTTGCGTACGCCGCCTTCAAAGGTTGCGGGTGGATCCCGCCGCGCGGGAACGGTCCATCGGACCTTCCCCCCTGTGATCCCTATTACAGTCCAGAACTACCCCAACGCGCCTGCTTCGGCACACTCCGTGTTCAGGGTGGACTCAGCGGCCGTGCGCAAGCGACCTAGGGTCAGCGCCAATGGCCCCGCCGGAACCCGCGGACGCAGACTGGGCGGACCTTTCCCCCGCGGAGTCCCCGACATGGACTTTGGTTCCCTGCACCCGGGCCTGTCGATACTGCAACAGGCGCCGGCCAACCACCTGTTCCAGGCGGCCGGCGCGTTCGATGCACTGGCCCTCTCCACCGCTGCCAGCCGTGGTTCGATCGACCTGCCCTCGCACCTGGAGCAGCTCGCCGCCGACGGCGGCCTGGGCGATTTCCTGCAGTCCACCGGCGAGGCGATCACCCTGGCCGAGCGCAGCCCGGTGTTCGCCGAGCAGCTCTTGCCGCTGCTGAGCGAAGTCCGCAGCGCACTGCAGCAGATGCCCACCGACTCGCTGTCGTTCACCGATCGGCAGGCGGTCGAAGCCACCGTCGGGGAGCTGGACGCGCTACTCGGCCCGTACGAGACCCCGGATGCCCCCGAAGTCCCCGGCGGCGGCCTGCAGGCCCACGAGGATGCCGGCGGCCACCTGATCGAGCGCCATGTCGGCAAGAGCGAGCAGTGGCTGGTCGACCGCGTCAACCGTGACAACATCAGCGCCGCCTCCAGCTTCATCGACCTGCCCGAGGCCGAACGGCTGGTCGCCGAGACCCTGATGGAGAACCAGGACCGCGTGGACGCCTGGCTTGACGGTGCCGGCGGCAACCGCCTGGTGATCGACGCCCGCTTCGACTCGAGCACCGGCATCTCGGTGGTGCGCGGCTCGGACTCGGCCGAGGACGTGTTCTCGGTGAAGCTGGTCCTGGAACGCTCGGACCGGCTCGAGGACATCGGCTTTAGAATCGTTACCGGATACCCGACCGCACCGTGACCTACATGAGCGAATACCCCGCCCTGCAGAACTTCCTGTCCGCCTACTTCCACCAGGACTGGGCGATGGAGCACGACAGCCCCGGAGCGGTGGCCGAGTACTACCGTGACAGCGAAAAGCCCGAGCTGGTGGCCGGGACCCGCAAGGAACTGGCGCAGCTGCTGGCCGCCGGGCACGACGAGGACGCCCTGGGCGCCCGTGTGCGTGCACTGGGCGCGGAGTACGACCCCACCGCCAGCGGCGGTAGCTGGCGGGGTTGGCTGGAAGACGTCGCCGTCCGCCTGAAGGGCTGACGCCGCCCGGCGCAGTACGCCGGGCGGCTCCCATACGGCCTACAACGGGTTGTAGACCTTGGCGCCGGTGGCGCGGAACTCCTCGGCCTTCGCCTTCATGCCGGCTTCCAGCGCTGCGGCGTCGGTCAGGCCGTTCTCGGCCGCGTAGTCCCGCACGTCCTGGCTGATCCGCATCGAGCAGAACTTCGGGCCGCACATCGAGCAGAAGTGGGCGCTCTTGTGCGCCTCCTTCGGCATGGTCTCGTCGTGGTACTCCATGGCCCGCTCGGGGTCGAGACCCAGGTTGAACTGGTCTTGCCAGCGGAACTCGAAGCGCGCCTTGGACAGGGCGTTGTCGCGCGCCTGGGCGCCCGGGTGGCCCTTGGCCAGGTCGGCCGCATGGGCGGCGATGCGGTAGGCCATCAGCCCCTCGCGCACGTCGTCCTTGTTGGGAAGGCCCAGGTGCTCCTTGGGCGTGACGTAGCAGAGCATCGCCGTGCCGTACCAGCCGATCAGCGCCGCGCCGATGGCGCTGGTGATGTGGTCGTAGCCCGGCGCGATATCGGTGGTCAGCGGGCCCAGGGTGTAGAACGGCGCCTCGCCGCACTCGGCCAGCTGCTTGTCCATGTTCTGCTTGATCAGGTGCATCGGCACGTGGCCGGGCCCCTCGACCATGGTCTGGACGTCGTGCTTCCAGGCGATCCGGGTCAGTTCGCCCAGGGTCTCCAGCTCGGCGAACTGGGCGGCGTCGTTGGCATCGGCGATCGAGCCGGGCCGCAGGCCGTCGCCGAGGCTGAAGGCCACGTCGTAGGCCTTCATGATTTCGCAGATCTCCTCGAAGTGTTCGTAGAGGAAGCTCTCGCGGTGGTGGGCCAGGCACCACTTGGCCATGATCGAGCCGCCGCGGCTGACGATGCCGGTGACCCGCCTGGCGGTCAGCGGCACGTAGCGCAGCAGCACCCCGGCGTGGATGGTGAAGTAGTCCACGCCCTGCTCGGCCTGCTCGATCAGCGTGTCGCGGAACACCTCCCAGGTCAGCGCCTCGGCGACGCCG
>Ga0079224_100002352_pt1 | contig 22890 bp, 15 predicted proteins | sample Stecom2015_FD_80414 | JGI IMG/M metagenome (GOLD analysis project Ga0079224, IMG submission 80414) | Agricultural soil microbial communities from Utah to study Nitrogen management - Steer compost 2015 | ecosystem: Environmental > Terrestrial > Soil > Agricultural land | place: USA: Utah... | reverse complement strand
GGCTCCGACGACCACCACGCCGGGGGCGGGGGCCCGGACGATGGAGCCGGAATCCACGCCTTTGCGGATTATTCCATCACACCCTCCACCATCCCGGCGAGCTTTTGGAACGATTATTACCAGGGGGTGTTCCGGGCCAATGTTTTGCTCGACAAACTGCCCGGGGTTCCCATGGACGAAGGGAAAAAGGCAAGGTTCATCGCCGAGACCAAGGCGTTGAGGGCCTATTTCTATTTTCAATTGATCCGGATGTTCGGCAATATCCCCCTGATCGTGGAACCGCTTCCGACCACCGAGATCTACAATGTGCCCCAGGCCACCAGGGAGGCGGTATACGCCCAGATCGAAAAGGATCTTGAGGAAGCCAAGGCCGTGCTGCCCCCTAGCCTGAACATGGCAACCGAGGCAGGCCGGTTCTCAAAGGGCTCGGCACAGGCCCTTTTGGGCAAGGTCTATCTGTACAACGGCAAAAATTCCCAGGCAGCCGCAGAACTTGCGGAGGTGAACGGTACTCCGGGGGGCACCAGTCAATACGGATACAGGCTCTTGGACAATTTTGCCGATCTCTGGGATTTTGACAACACCTTCAACTCCGAATCCATTCTGGAGACCACCAACACCAACCAAAGCAACGCGGATTGGGGCTTTTGGGGCTCGGGGGCCGATGAGGGGAACAGCATCAACATTATGGTGGGCCCCAGGAGCTATGTGAGAAGTGCCGGTTCCACTGCACCTGATTATGCGCCGGGATGGAGCTTCAATGTGTTCACCCAGCAGTTCTACGACCTGATCGAGGACGATCCGAGGTTCGATGCAACGGTCGCCGACCTGAAGGCCCTTGAGGAAGCCGGTGAAATTGAATATTTAAAGGGGGACCGGGACACCGGCTATTACCTGAAAAAGTTCATGCCCCTGAACAGCGATGCCACCACTGGAGGGGGTGTAAAGGAACTGAACTACCAACAGCACGTCTATATGATCCGTCTGGCCGATACCTATTTGCTTGAGGCGGAAGCCTTGGGCGGAAGCGGGGCAAGGGCCCAGGCCCTGTTGGATGCCGTTCGGTCCCGTGTCGGATTGGCCCCCGTCCCCGTATCCCTGCAGGCCATCTGGGACGAACGCCGCATCGAACTTGCCGGGGAGGGCCATAGGTGGTTTGACCTGGTCCGTACCGGCAATGCCGCAACAGCCTTGGCCTTCAAGGGATTCACTGCGGGCAAAAATGAAATATTGCCCATTCCCCTTCGGGAAACGGAGAATACCCTGATCGATCAAAACCCCCACTATTGATAAATCCAATAAAACAAACCATCATGAGTTTTAAAACCGATAAAATTGAATTTAGATCAATACTGTCCTGGGGTTTTGCCCTGGCCCTTTTGGTCGGTTGCCAGCCGGAGGATTCCTTTGAGAACAACGGCTTGACCGACACCTCCATGGATGCCTCTTTCACCATAAGCCCCTTGGAAGGGGAGCCCAATAGATTTGTGCTCGAGGCCAGTAACTCCAATTTCATCATGTCCAAATGGAACATCGGGGATGGGGAATACCAAGGCAAGTCCAAGGAACAAATATTCCTCCCTGACGCCGGAACCTATACCATTACGCACATTGCCGTTGGAGGAGGGGGCGGAACCTCCAGCAGCTCCCAGGAACTGGTCGTGGAACAATCGGACCCCAATGCCGGCAACCTGGTCGTTGGGGGCAAGTTTGATGGCCCGGAGGATATAGCACAATGGACTGTATTGAACATCAGCGCCTCTGGGGCCGCCTGGACCTTTGATTCGGGTGCCGCCACAATCAACGCATCGGATTTCAACCAGCAGGGAATCTTCCAGGCCATTGAGGTACAGGGAGGCAAAAGCTACGCCATCGACATGAATATCAGTGGCAGTGGCGCAGTGGACACCTGGTTCGAGGTGTTCCTTTCCCCTGTGGCCCCGACCCAGTTCAGCGATTACAGTGCGGATGGCAACAGGATCGGAGTGAACACCTGGGCCGGTTGCGGCAGCACCCCTTTCAGTGGAAAGCTCTCCCAGGTGGGTTGTGACGGGAGCGGAAACGTGGTGAGCTTTGATGCCGATGCCACGGTCTACCTGGTAATCAAATGCGGCGGGGGCAATGTCGGGGGCATCACCATCGACAATGTGGAGCTCAGGGGCACCAATTGAGTACGGAAAAGTTTAGTTTTGAGTTGGTTTTAGTTCGAAGGCCCGTGGTCCTTGAAGGATCATGGGCCTTATTGGAACCCAACCACAAAACTGCCCCATTTTCCACAAGCCCGTTCGCCCTTTTATACTAATTCCATCAAGGGGTCCCCTATGGAAGGGAGGCCCGGATGAACAAAATAAATTGATTATGATTCGAATGAAATTAATGGTTGTTGGCGCATTGGCACTTGTCCTGTCCTTTGCCCAATGCTCTTCCTCAAGCGATCCGGGACCGGAAGTACAAGGACCGGGTGTGGATCCCCCTGGGACGGACCCACCGACCGCCATGGGCACGGTGGAGGTCTGGTTGACCCGGGCCGATCAAAGCTCCCTTTTGGAAAAATTGCCCACGGCCCTGGCCTTTGGGGCGGCCGTGAACAATTTTCCGACCATTGGGGTGAACGATGCCCTGACCTACCAATCTGTGGATGGGTTCGGTTTTACCCTCACCGGGGGAAGCGCCCAGGTCATCAACCAATTGTCCGATTCAAAACGAAAGGGGCTATTGGAGGAACTCTTTGGAAATTCGGGGAACTCCATTTCGGTCAATTACCTGAGAATAAGCATCGGTGCCTCGGACCTGAATGCGGAACCCTTTACCTATAACGACATGCCGGAAGGGGAAACGGACGAAGCCCTGGAACACTTCAGTCTCGAAAAGGATCGGGGCGTGATCGACCTGCTCAAGGAAATCCTGGAAATACGCCCGGACCTCAAGATCATGGGTTCCCCCTGGTCCCCACCCCCCTGGATGAAGGACAACGGCAGTTTTGTGGGGGGCAGCCTACTGCCCCAATACTACGGGACCTATGCCCAATACTTTGTGAAATACCTCCGGGCCATGGAAGCGGAGGGCATCACCCTGGATGCGATCACCATACAGAACGAACCCTTGCATCCGGGGAACAATCCGAGCATGTTGATGTTGGCAGAGCAGCAGGCCGAATTCATAAGGGACCATCTTGGACCTACATTTGTCGAAGCGGAATTGTCGACCAAGATCGTGGTATGGGACCACAATTGTGACAATCCCCAATACCCGATCACGGTGCTGAGCGACCCCGGGGCCTATCCCCATATCGATGGATCGGCCTTCCACCTGTACAATGGGGACATCAGCGCCCTCTCCACGGTGCATAACAGCTTTCCTGAAAAGAACCTCTATTTTACCGAACAGTACACCTCATCCGAGGGTACCTTTTCGGGGGACCTGGCCTGGCACATAAAAAACGTGATCATTGGGTCGATGCGCAACTGGAGCAAAAATGCCCTGGAATGGAACCTGGCCAACGATCAAAGCTTCGGTCCCCATACCGATGGGGGATGTACGGTCTGCAAAGGGGGGCTGACCATAGGTTCGGGCGGGAACATTGTCCGCAACGTTGGCTATTATATCGTTGCCCACGCCTCCAAATTTGTACCTTCGGGCTCGGTGCGGATCGGTTCCAATGTTCAGGGGGACCTTCACAATGTGGCCTTCAGGACCGAGGATGGCCGCAGGGTCCTCCTGGTGCTGAACGACGGGGACAGTACGGCCTCCTTCAATATCGAATTCAATGACAAACGGGCCACTTCCACCCTGGGTCCTGGATCGGTGGCCACCTATATCTGGACCCCTTAAACCAATGGAATGAAACATATATTGCAGCTGATGGTCCTGTTGATGGGACCCGTGGTCTTTGGACAGGGATTTTTGCGAACGGATGGACAAAGGATCGTCGATGCCGAGGGAAACAATGTGATCCTCAGGGGTCTGGGCTTGGGAGGATGGATGGTGCAGGAGAGCTATATGCTGCAAACCTCCGCTTTTGCCGGCCCCCAACACGAAATCAGGACTGCGATCACTGAACTCATTGGGGAGGAGAACACCGAAGCCTTTTACAGGGCCTATCTGGAGAACGGAATCACCAAGAGGGACATTGATTCCTTGAAGGCCTGGGGCTTTAATTCCGTTAGGTTGCCCATGCACTACAACCTCTACACCCCACCTGTGGAAGCGGAAAAGGAAGGGGAACTGACTTGGTTGGAACAGGGATTCGAAATGACGGACCGACTCCTGAAGTGGTGTGGGGACAATGAAATGTACCTGATCTTGGACCTACATGCCGCCCCCGGCGGGCAGGGGAATGATGCCAATATTTCGGATTATGACCCCACCAAGCCTTCCCTATGGGAAAGCAAGGCCAATAGAGACAAGATGACCGCCCTTTGGGTGAAACTGGCCGAGCGCTACAAGGACAGTCCCTGGATCGGCGGTTATGACATCATAAATGAACCCAACTGGAACTTTGAGGGGGAAAACCCCAACGGCTGTGATGAGAAAAACAATGGACCCCTTAGAGAGCTCCTGGTAGAGGTCACCCAGGCCATTAGGGAGGTGGACCAAAACCATATCATCTATATCGGGGGCAATTGCTGGGGCAACAACTACAACGGCATTTTCCCCTTATGGGACGACAATACGGTCATCAGCTTCCACAAGTACTGGAATTACAACACCCAGGAATCCATTCAGCAATTTCTGGATTATCGGGAAATCCACAATGCCCCCATCTGGTTGGGCGAGAGCGGCGAGAATTCCAATGTGTGGTTCAAGGAATCCCTCAGGCTCATGGAGACCAACAATATCGGCTGGGCCTATTGGCCGATGAAAAAGGTGGAGAACACGGCCGGTGTCACCTCGGTGACCAAGAACCCCGGCTATGGGGCCCTGTTGCACTACTGGCAGCACGGAGGGGAAAGGCCCTCGATCGAATTTGCCACCGAGGCACTGATGCAGTTGGCCGAAAACTTTAAAATGGAGCACCTGACCGTCATGAGAGATGTCATCGACGCCATGTTCCGGCAGGTACAGGGCGATGGGACCCTGCCCTATGCCGAAAATTCAATACCCGGTACGATCTATGCCACCCACTACGATCTGGGTTCACAGGACCAGGCCTACCGGGATGCCGATTTTGTCAATTACAGGGTGAGCACCGGGGAGAACACCCCTTGGAACAAGGGACGCAAAATGAGGAACGACGGGGTGGACATTCAGGCCTGTTCCGACCTCAGGACCAATGGGTATGAGGTCTTTGACATTCAGGATGGGGAATGGCTCCTTTTTACCGTCGATGTAAAGGAAACCGGAACCTATGACCTGGGCCTTCGATACTCCAGTGAAAAGACAAGCGGGGCCCTCCATTTGGAAATCAATGGTGAAAAATTGACCGAATCCGTGGAATTGGCACCCACAGGGGGAGCCTCCACCTATGCAACCACTTCCCTATCGCGAATTTCCCTAAAGGCGGGCAGCCAAAAGATAAAGCTGGTATTCGACAAGGGAGGGTTCAACCTCAATTATCTCGAATTTTCAGAGGGTCGGTAAGTCGATGGCCCCTTTGTGATTTTAGGCGATCTCCGACAACTTGACCGGACGGTTTTCCTTTAGGGATTTCAGGGCGGCAAGCCCAATCCTCAGGGACTGTAGGCCATCGTTGCCGTTCACCGGCACCTCAGTTCCCTTTTCCAGACTGGCTACAAAATGTTGAATTTCATTTCTATAAGCTTCCCTATATCGCTCCAGAAAGAAATACAACGGAAGGGCCGAATGGATGCCTTTATCGTTATAGAGCTTATGGGAATCCATAAAATTATTGTTGGATTGCACCATGCCCCTTGATCCAAAGACCTCTACTCTTTGGTCATAGCCGTAGGCTGCTTCTCTACTGTTATCTATCAGTGCCATAGTCCCATCGGAATAGGTCAAGGTGATTGCCGCAGTATCGATATCCCCTGCTTTTCCAATTGCTTCATCTATCAGTACAGCACCTTTGGCATACACTTCCACAACTTCTTTTTCAACCACAAAGCGGGCCACGTCAAAATCGTGAATGGTCATGTCCAAAAAGAGGCCTCCCGATGATTTGATATATTCCAAGGGTGGGGCACCGGGGTCACGGCTACAGATTTTGACCAGGTGGGGTTCACCCACAGCTCCGGACCTCACCAGGTCCTTTACCATTTTGAATTCCTTGTCGAACCTGCGGTTAAAGCCCAGCATCAATTTTACCCCGGCCCGGTCCACGGTTTCGAGGACTTCCACCACCCGTTTCAATGACAGATCCAAAGGCTTTTCACAAAAGACATGGAGCCCGGCTTTTGCTGCGATTTCTACGTAGTCTGCATGAGTATCCGTGGGGGAACAGATTACTACTGCATCTATGGGTGCTATGGTCAACATCTCTTCAAAAGAATTCGCGATATATGGGACATTCATGTCCTTGGCATATTGCCTCCCCTCCTCCAGAGGATCCATGGCCACAATGACCTCGACCCCTTCCATTTGGCATAGGTTCCCTAAATGGATTTTGCCTATTCGGCCCAAGCCAGCAATGGCGAATTTTGATTTTTTCATGTATTTTTTTCTATAAACTAAACACCTAAAGTTTTTATATATTCCCTGTTGTTCCTGGCACATACTTTTGGATTTCCCATCCCCGGCAAAATATCCTGTTCCACTACGATCCAGTCCTTATAACCCGAACGGGTCAATTTGTCCAGGGCGGCTTTGAAATCAACAACCCCCTTGCCCAATTCACAGAATACTCCGCATTTGAGTGCATCAAAATAATCCCCCCCAGCCGACGAGGACATCTGGGCCGCCTGCGGATTATAATCCTTGAAATGGACGTGCCATATCCTATCCCCGTACTTTTCAAGGGCCGCAATGGGGTCTCCCCCTCCAAATGCATAATGTCCCAAATCAAGACAAAGCCCCAAAAGAGATGAATCTGTTTTGCACATAAGGGTATCTATTTCGTCCGGGGTCTCCACATAGCCCGCACAATGGTGATGGAAAACCGTCCTGATGCCATACCGCTCTTTTACAATATTAGCCAAGCGTTCAGCACCTTGGGCGAACACCTCCCATTGGTCCGGTTCAAGGCCCATTTCAGGTTTTATCCTTCCGGCATGGCGGGTCCTTTCAGGAACTGAAGCATTGTCATCAGCAAGCACCACAAAGGCATTGCCATAACCGGCACCGGCCATCAATTCTGCCACACGAAGAGCCGAATTAATACCGTCTTGATGAGCATCGGCTTGTGCCAGGGCAACGGGCACAAAGGCCCCGAGAAGGGTTAGGCCGCGACCTTCGATTTCTTCCCTGAGCCGGGAAGGCTCCGTAGGCATAAAACCCCAATCGCCCAGTTCAGTTCCCAAGTACCCGGTCTCCACGAGTTCATCCAGCACTTGGTCATAAGGTATTTCCTCTGATTTGTTCTCAAGATCAAATTCCAATGCGCCCCAGGAACATGGGGCGTTCGCTATCTTTATCATGATGTTTTCCATTTAAAATTTGCGAGACCATACATTGGGCCAACGTTCTATAACCACTTTGGTCTGTGTAAAGAATTCGATGGCATGTTTTCCTTGCCCGTGCAAATCACCAAAAAAGCTATCTTTCCATCCACTGAATGGAAATTGAGCCATGGGTGCGGCTACTCCTATATTAATCCCTATATTTCCGGCATCCGCCTCATTTCTGAACTTCCTTGCGACGGCCCCACTTGAAGTAAAAAGACAGGCCATATTGCCATAATTTCCGTTATTGACGAACTCAAGGGCATCCTCCACGGTTTTCATGGATATAAGGCTCATCACAGGCCCAAAGATTTCTGTCCGTATCAATTCTTTGTCCAAAGCCACATCTTCCAAAATGGTCGGCCTGATGAAGTTCCCTTTTTCATATCCCGAAACGGTGGCATTTCTACCATCCAATACTATTTTGGCCCCTTCATCCTTTCCCTTTTGGATAAGTCTTTCTATCCTAGTCTTGCTCTCGGGCGTGATCACAGGCCCCATATCCACACCATCAAGCCCATAACCTGTTGTCCTGGTCTTTGCCATTTCGACCAGGGAATCCCTGATTTCTCCTTTATCATCTCCCACCCTGATTATGGTAGAGGCAGCTAGACACCTCTGACCTGCACAACCGTATACGGAATCCGCAATGATCTTGGAGGTCATTTCAATGTCCGCATCCGGCATTACCAGGACCGGGTTTTTAGCACCTCCCTGGGCCTGCACCCGTTTTCCATTGGCTGTTCCTTTAGAATAGATATACCGAGCCACCGGAGTGCTCCCCACAAAACTTATTCCTTTTATGATTGGATGTTCCAATAGGGCATCGACGGTTTCCTTTCCCCCATGTACTAAACTGACTAGGCCATCCGGCAGATCGAGGCGATCGAGGAGCTCGAAGACTTTTATCATGGTCATGGGCACTTTTTCGGACGGTTTTACGATAAAGGCATTTCCCGTGGCAATGGCATAGGGCAGGAACCAAAAGACGATCATTCCCGGAAAATTAAAAGGTGTGATGCAGGCCGACACTCCCAGGGGTTGGCGAATCATCATCTCGTCAATCCCGGTGGCAATGTCCTCTATCACATCTCCTGCCATGAGCATTGGTGTGCCACAGGCCACCTCCACATTCTCTATGGCCCTTTGGATCTCTCCCAGGGATTCGGCCTTGGTCTTGCCCGCCTCCTTAGTAATTATCTCAGCCAACTCTTCTTTACTGTCCTCAAGTAAAGTTTTAAGTTGGTATAAGACCTGTGTCCTTTTAATAACGGGCACTTTACTCCAAGCCTGATAGGCCTTTTGCGCCGATTGTGCGGCACGACCCACGTCTTTGACCGTAGCGGGGCCTGTAGGCACCAGTGCCAAAATCTCCTGATTGGCGGGGTTGTGTACCGGTAGTGTATCTGTGGATGCGCTATCCGACCATTTACCGTCGATATAATTCTTTAAAATGTTCATTTTTATTGGATTTACTTATTTTAATATTTCTTTTTAATACTATGAATTTGTTCCGAGCAAAGCGTATATCAAGACCGTTACAAAACAAAGTCCAAAGGACATGGCCCTGGTATACTTCCAGGACACCAGTTCCACGGCCCCCACATCGACCATTTCATAGCTTGTTTTTCTAGGGAAGAAATGGGAGAGCACCAACATTAAGAGCACATTGAGGACAAACTCAATGCCCCACAAATGCACGAAATGGATACCGTGGTCAGTGTAGATCCATGACATGAAGACGTAGAACAAAAGTCCGAACAACAGGGCGGCCTTGGCAGCAAAAGCGGATACGGATTTTAAGAAAAAGCCGGCCAAGAGAATCGATGCTATGGGAATGAAATAAATTCCATTGAGTTCCTGCAACAATTGGTACAGCCCATCGGGGGCACTGGCCATGAGAGGTGCGGTCAATATGGCCACCACAGCAAGGATCGAAGAGGTCACCTTGCCCACCCGCACCAGTTTGCGATCACTTATATCTTTGTCAATATGCTTTTTGACGATATCGATACTGAACAGGGTGGCTGCCGAGTTAAGCACAGAGTTGAAGGTGCTCAATACGGCCCCCATGATAACGGCCGCAAAGAATCCGATCAGCCAGGTAGGGAGGACCTGTTTCACCAAACGTGGATAGACACTGTCCTGATCCGAATAAAACGTGTCCTGAAAATAATAGTAACAAATTACCCCGGGAAGGACAATGACCAAAGGAATCAAGATCTTGAAAAGACCGGTAAGCAACAAACCCTTTTGAGCCTCCTTTAAATTTTTGGCTCCCAAGGCTCTTTGAACGATGGTCTGGTTCATTCCCCAGAAATACAGCTGGTTTATGATCAAGCCTGTAAACAACACGCCAAAGGGCAGAACCGAATCCGGGGCCCCGATGACATTGAACTTTTCAGGTGCAAATTCATAGACCTCGGAGAGGCCGTCCAAAACATTACCCCCACCAATGGCCATCAAGGCCAGTATAGGAACCAGTAGGCCCCCGATCAAAAGACCGATCCCGTTGAGGGTATCGGAAACCGCAACGGCTTTCAAACCCCCAAAAATGGCATATATTGCGCCCACCACCCCTATGAATACTACACTGAACCAAAGGCCCTCGGTCTTGTCCACCCCCAATACTTCGGAGATCCCAAAAAGGCTCTCGATGCCAATGGCCCCGGAGTACAGCACTATGGGCAGAAGGGTGACCACAAAGGAAAAGATGAGGATGACCGCTACAATAGAGCGGGTCAGGCTGTCAAATCGATTCTCTAGAAACTGGGGGATGGTGGTCAATCCCATTTTTAAGTATTTGGGCACAAAAAATATGGCGGCCACCACCAGGGCAATGGAGGAGGTCACTTCCCAGGCGATGACAATGAAGCCATTGACATACGAATTGCCGTTCATACCGATCAGGTGCTCCGAAGAAATATTTGTCAACAACAAGGAACCCGCAATGACCGGTCCCGTCAAACTTCTTCCCCCCAGAAAGTAACCATCAGAGGAACTCAAATTGGATTTTCTCAGACTAAACCAGGTTATTAGGGCTACTCCGCCTGTAAAAAGCACGAAAGAGGCTAAGGTGATAAATAGTTCATAGTCCATTAGTTGGTTCAATTAAGATTGGTTAGAGATAAAATTTTTGGTTTTTTCTGTTCTTCTTTAAGTCTTTATAAGCCTTCTTCACTTCTTCTTTTTCAGAAACTTCGGCCACAGCCACATCCCACCAGGCAAAGCCGGGTACAGCCTTCTTTCTGTCCACCTCAATATAGATCAGGCAGGTCAGATCGATTGTCTTTGCCGTTTTGAGTGCCTCCCTGAAATCTGTGATATTGGAAGCTTTAATCACATGGGCTCCCATGCTCTGAGCATTGGCAGCATAATCCACTGGAAGCTGGTCCCCATCGAGTTGGTCCGTGGTTTGGTCCCTGTATCTATAATAAGTACCGAAACCCTCGCTTCCCAAAGAGGCCGAAAGAGAACCGATACTGGCATAGCCATAATTGTTCAACAGAATGATAGTGATTTTTTGCCTTTCCTGGATGGAAGTAACAATTTCCTGTGCCATCATAAGATAGCTTCCGTCACCCACCATCACGTAGATTTCACTATCTGGCTTCGCCATTTTAGCTCCAAGTCCACCTGCAATTTCATAACCCATACAGGAATATCCATATTCCAAATGGAAGCCCTTGGGATTACGGGTACGCCATAATTTGTGAAGATCTCCGGGAAGGCTTCCCGCGGCACAGAGCACTATATCCTCTGCGCTAGAAAAGTCGTTGATCGCTCCGATGACCGCTCCCTGAAAAGCAGGTGTCCCACTCTTGGTTGCATAGATTCCCCCCACAAAGGCATCCCAACTCCGATTGAGCTCCCCAACCGTCCTGCGGTAGACTTCGTCCACCTCAAAGTCCGCAAGTTCCCGATCCAGTTCCTCCAAAACGGCCTTGGCATCCCCTACCAAGGGAATGGCTCCCTGTTTGAAGGCGTCGAATTCGGTGACATTGATGTTTATGAACCGGAGATCGGGGTTCTGGAAGCCCGATTTGGAAATGGTGGTAAAATCACTGTACCGGGTACCGATTCCGATGACCAGATCGGCTTCCCTGGCCATCTCAATGGCCCCTGGGGTTCCCGTCACCCCAATGGCCCCCAGGTTTTGGGGATGATTGTAGGGCAGGGACCCCTTTCCAGCAAAGGTCTCGGCAACAGGGATTCCGGTCCTACGGACAAATTTACCCAAGATTTCACAGGCCTCGGAATAGATGGTCCCTCCCCCAGCTATGATTATGGGCCGGGTACTGTTTTCAATGGCTTTTATCGCCCTGGACAACAGGCTACGGTCAGGAAGGGTTCGCCCAATGGTCCAGGTTTTTTTCTCAAAGAGTTCCACCGGAAAATCATGGGCCTGGGCCTGTACATCCTGTGGGATACATAGGGTAACGGCCCCGGTTTGTGCCGGGGAGGTCAATACCCTCATGACCTCGGGTAGGGCAGTTATCAATTGTTCGGGCCGATTGATCCGATCCCAGTACCGGGAAACGGGCTTAAAACAATCGTTGACCGAAATATCCTGGGTGGCGTCGGACTCCAGCTGCTGTAAAACGGGTGCCGGCAAACGGGTCGCAAAAATATCCCCTGGAATCAATAGAACGGGGATCCTGTTGATGGTCGCCAAGGCGGCGCCCGTAACCATATTGGTGGCTCCGGGACCTATGGATGTGGTACAGACAAAAGCTTCCAACCGATTCTTTACCTTGGCATAGGCCACGGCGGAATGGACCATTCCCTGTTCGTTTCTGGCCACATAGAAGGGAAACTCGGGGTCTTGTTGCAAAGCCTGTCCAATGCCCGCCACATTGCCGTGACCCAATATTCCAAAACAGCCCGCAAAAAATTTATGTTCGAGCCCATCCCGTTCCACATATTGGTTCTTGAGGTAGGCGATGGTCGCCTGGGCCACTGTCAATCGTATTGTTTTCATCGGTTCCATATCTTTGGGAACTTTTGCTCCCGGTACATTTTTAACATCAAATCGGAAACCCTCTTGGGAGACTCCCGTTTAAAATCCGCCTTTTTCCTCTATGAAGGCCATGGATTCCTCCAGGGTCGGCATAAAGTTGGCACAGCCCTTTTTGGTCACCAATTGGGCCCCGCTCGCATTGCCCATACGGCAAGCCTTATAGAGGTCCCATCCCTGTAAATGCCCGTATAAAAATCCTCCCGCAAAGGCATCCCCGGCCCCTAAAATGTTCAGGACCTCCACCGGAAATCCCGGTACATCCTCCCTGGGCCCATCCTTGGAATAAATACTCACCCCTTCAGCTCCCCGTTTCACCAAAAGGGTCTCAATGCCCAAAGCGAGCAATCGATCTATGGATTCCGAAATATTGCCCTTGATCTGTGGGGCTGAAATCTGTTGGTGCCGGATCACCACCTGGGAAGCCTCGCTCAGAGTGGCGGCCAGGATTTCCTCCTCGGTGCCAATGGCGATTTTCACCTTGGGCAAAATGGCCCGCATGGTCACCCCGAACGCCCGGTAATCATGCCATTGGTCTGCCCTGAAGTCCAGATCCAGGACCAGGTCTACCCCGTGTTCCACAGCAATTTCCGCGGCCAGGAAGGTCGCGCTCCTGCTGGGTTCACTGTTCATGGCCGTGCCATTGATCAGCAGCACTCTATGGTCCTGGATCCGCGCCTTCAACACATCGTCCAGGTCCACCTGCATGTCCGCCGCATTGTCCCTGTAGTAGACCAGGGGAAACCGGTCCGGGGGCTCGATTCCCAAAATCACGGCACTGCTGCGCGCTCCGTCCTTGATCGGTACGCTTGAGGTATTGACCTTTTCCTTTTGCAAAAAGTCAAGGATGAATTCCCCCACCTTGTCATTCCCCACCGCACTGAGCAGGCTACTCCTGAGGCCAAGCCTTGAGCAGGCCACCGCAATGTTCAGGGGCGATCCGCCCACAAAGGCATCAAACCCTTTGATATCGTTGAAGGGGGACCCTATATTTTGGGAATAGAGGTCGATGGAAGACCTTCCAAAGGTGATGATATCGTGTTTTTTAGTTCCCATGCCCGGCAGTTTTGTTCATTTCAGCGGTCACCAAGGGCAAGCGTGCATCCTTGGTCTTCCACGAATTGTAGATCCACTCGTGGTCCGGGTCGGTCGTATTGGCCAGGCATTGATCGCTGCCCGCCAAAAAATTCAGATAATAACAGTGGTAACCGTGTTCCGCCACCACGGGATGGAATCCCTTTGGGACCAATACCACATCGTTGTGCCTTGGCCTGAGAATTTCGTCCAGGGAGCGATCTTTGGTGTAAACCTGTTGGAGCGCATAGGCCTCGGGTTTTTGGAACTTATAGAAATAGATCTCCTCCTGTATGGGCTCCAAAACCTTTCCGTTTTTGTCCAAGATTCTTTCGTCGTGCTTGTGGGCGGGAAAGGAACTCCAGTTGCCCGAAGGGGTATATACCTCCCGGGACACGATCCTACTGCAGCCAAAGCCCGGGGGCACCAGGTCGTTGAACTGTCTGGTGGCGTTGTCCCCCCCGAAAATGACCACAGGGGTTTGTTGGGGCCGAACCATTTTTGCAGGGTGGTCTTCATCCGCTCTGCACCACCCATAGGCGATATCCAGAATCTCACTGGTGGCCGTCAAGGTAAAGCTGCAGTTTCTGGGAAGATAGAGGGTATGGGCCACCCCGCTGAAAACATCCTTCCTGCCGTCGAGGGTTTCCCAGGTCCCTTTGTCACTTTCCACCTTGAAATTGCCGCCCAAAAGCACGATAACCATTTCATCCTCCCCGGTGTTGTGTTCCCATTGATCTCCTTTGGACATTTCCTTGGCCCCGAAGGACAGGTAGTTCCAGTTTGCGGTCGCTGGGGTCACCTCATGATAGGTTCCATGGTCCTTTTGAGGCTTGATCAATAAATCGAATCTTACTTTCATCAGTATTCTACTGTTTTATTATTTTTCTGATCTTTGTTGCCTTGCCCGTCGCCCTGAGGAGATCGAATTTCTGCACCATAAACCATTCATATTCTTTCATGTACTCCTTGCCTGGGACTATGGGATCGAACAATTCGGGGTAGTCCCTAAAGTATTCCCGGTGCACCCTGGTCCAGAGCAATCGGGTATCCGTGGCTATATTGATTTTGCAGACCCCGTATTCTATGGACCTTACGATCTCTGAGGGATTGACCCCTGCCGCGTTTGCCAAAAGCTTCCCTCTCGCCGCGTTGATTCTCTCGATTTCCTCCACATTGACCGCAGACCCTCCGTGGAGTACAATGGGAAAACCATCCAAGCGCCGCTGGATATCCCCAAGGATATCGAATTGTATACCTTGGCCTCCTGAAAATTTATAGGCCCCATGGCTGGTGCCCACGGCCACAGCAAGGCTATCACATTGGGTGGCCTCCACAAATTCCACAACCTCGGAGGGACATGTGTAGGAGGAATGTTCCTCGGAAATCTTAAGATCGTCCTCCACCCCGGACAAAACGCCCAATTCGGCCTCCACGGCAATCGATTCCCTGTGGGCCCGTTGCACCATGGCACGTGTTCGGGATACATTGGTATCAAAATCTTCGTGGGAAGCATCTATCATTACGGATTGGTAGTCCCCCGAATCAATGGCGCCCAAAACATGTTCCTCGTTCCCATGGTCCAAATGGACCGAAAAGACCGCCTTGGGGTAAATCTTTGCGGCAGCGGCTATCATGGAGGACAACATTGTGGGATGTGCATAGTTCCTGGCTACGGGGGTCAATTGAACAATAAATGGGGCGTCGGCCCTCACTGCGGCAGCAAAAAGTCCATGAACCTGCTCCATGGTAAAGATGTTCACGGCAGCGATGGCATAATCGCCATAGCATTCCTTAAAAAATATCTTGGGAGAAACTACCATTGTGTATTATTCATTTGTACAGTTTAGGTGTACAATCATGGATAAAAGAACAAAAAAAAAGACAATATCAGGGGCATAGCTTCAAAATTTGAATGCAAAGGTTTGCATGATATTTATGGCAATTTTAACCAGAATTACTACCTAGCAACTTTCTAGAGGAATCTCTGACAACGAGCTCGGGTTTAAAGATTTCAACCCTGAATTCTTCCTTTGAGTTTTTATCCTTGATCCGTTTTAGCAATATCCTTGCAGACAGCATGCCCAAACTGTAAACAGGTTGCCAAACCGTGGACAGTGCAGGAGAAAAATATAGAGAATGGGGCTCATCATCAAAACCAACGATCGATAGGTCATCGGGAATGTCCAATCCCATTTTCTTGGCCAGGTGCATGGCCGAGGCCGCGATATGATCGTTTATCGCAAATATGGCATCCGGGGCGTTTTCGAGTTCCAATAGTTTTTTGGCCGGTTTGGTGCCATCTTTATGGGTAAACCCCTTCACATGTTGAATGTACTCGTTCCTTATGGGAATATTGTTTTTCTCCAATGCATCCAAGTAGCCCTGAAGCCTATGTTTGGTAGTGCTCAGGTTCAAAGGACCTCCCAAATGTGCAATTTTGGTGCAGCCTGAAAACACAAGGTATTCAACAGCTTGATAGGCGCCGGAGTAATCGTCTACCAGTACCTTATCGCTATCCAGGCCAGGACAATCCCTATCAAACACCACCACCGGGATATCATCCTTTTGCAAGTTCTTGAAATGGTCAAAATTTTTGGTGTCCGATGCGGGGGACACCAAAATACCATCCACTCGCATCCTGAATAACTTTCTCACCAAGGTGACCTCTTCCTCATAGGATTCATTGGAGATACAGATCATAATGTTGTGTTCGGTTGGACCGATTACATCCTGGATAGCTGTAATGATTGCAGAAAAGAAATGACTGGTGATCTCAGGGACAATGACCCCGATCGTATTGGATTTTTTCTGTAGAAGGCCCAATGCCATGGGATTGGGTTGATAATTCAATTCCCTAGCCAGGGTCTGAATGGCTTTTTTGGTTCGGCTCCCTATCGCTGGGTGATCGTTCAGGGCCCGGGAAACTGTGGATGGTGAAATATTCAATTTGGCCGCAATGTCTTTTAAAGTAACACGTCCCTTTTTCATAGTTTATGAATATAACTCTTTTCTTCATTTGGACTTTTGACCCTCCCATTCCCAATAATTTAGGGTAAATCAAGGTTAGAAATCATATACAGACTTAAAAACAATTTACAACATATTTTTCATTCCGATCATCCTTGGAAATTGGAACCAATTGCTACCATACTTCCTCTAGTATACTTTACCCTCAAATTTTAGAAAAGTCGCGTTCCAATCCATTATAAATAAGTTTAATCCCATGACCCCGAATGAGATTGCGCATGGAAAGTCTTTGACATGCGTCAGTATAGACGATAATCTCTCTATTAGTTATACATAAAAAAGAACTTGGGGGGAAGGCAATAAAATTATCCCGGTTTGGATTTGAGGACCCTACGTCAATCTACCCGAATCGCAAAACCAAAAACATTCAATGGGATGTTAATGGTATGGTTATCCAGAGTCCAAATAAAAATTCCATTTCCAAAGATTGCGAAAAAGAGGCCAAATGGTACTTCTTAGCCTGTATATCGAAGTAAACGCACTTCTTCAAGGTCTCTTGTTGTAATTTTGCATCCGTTTGTTTTGCCACTAAAACCCTTCACGAAGACGAACACCGAGTCTAAGCTACCTCTGGTTAAACTGAATGGCCGTTTCCTCGATTTTATAAGGATGTGATTTGAGCAACTGAATGATTTCCGAACCTGCCAAAAGAGTAGGTCCAAAACCGTGAGCTGCATACACATTGACAGGACGATAATAATAAAACATAGGGTCAAAAGCCATTCCCGTTCCTACACAAACCCCTTCTATCTGACCCTTTTCATTGATCATGGATGAGACGGCAGACCATCCCAATAAAGTTACTGGGGCGAACACTTCATAGTCTAGCCAACCCTTGTTGATTGCCCTTGCCAGGGAATAGGTGAAAATGGCGGTGGCCGAAGTCTCCAGGTAGGAGTCATATCGATCGAGCAATTGGTGCCAAAATCCGCTGCCGGATTGGTAGCTGACAAGACCTTGAGCGAAACGCTTGAATTGGTCCAAAACTGCAGATCTATCCTTGTGATCCAAGGGCATGACATCGAGGAGCTCAACGATTGCCATAATGGCCCATCCATTGGCTCTGGCCCAATGAAATTGGGGATATACATCAGTATTAGCCACTTTGCCGTGCATGTATATCCCTTTGTTGGTATTGAACATTTTTTCGCTATAGAGCCTCAACTGCTTCGCCGCCTCATCAAAATATTTTGAATCCCCGGTTTTCTTGCCCATTTGAGCCAAGGCAGGCACACTCATAAAGAGGTCATCCAACCACAAGGTATTTTTAAGTGGCCTGTTGCGTGCCAACATGCCATCATCCAACCGATACTGCTTGGTCATGATGAAATCAATGAAATTATTGACCATGGCATCCATGGAAGCGCCGATTCCTGCATATTCTGCTTTGATCATTGAGGCACATAGTGCCCCTGCATGATCGAGTTCATGGGGAGAAATCACGGTATGGATTGGATTGTCTTCTTCGGAATAATCAACATCTTTGTAGGCAGGGTATAGCTTGGCAATGAAACCCAGGCGATCGAAGGTATATCGCTCATACTTAGGATCTCCGGTGGCTTCGGTCGCCGCCAACATTCCCGCGTAAGTCACCCCCCATTCATAACTCAACAAGCGGAAGTCTCCCTGCTTCAATCGAAGATGGGGGTTTATCCTTTTGAAGTTTTTTACCACTTGATCGGTTCTGGAATCCACCAATTCATAAGGCGTCACCTCATTTAGGTAACTGAAGACCTTATCGATGTCCGAACCAACCGAAGCCAAGGTCACCGAACCATAGGGAATTGGGTAATCCGGTTGAATCAGGTGGAGCGGGGTGTTGGTGTCTTTTATTACTTGGGCCTGCATTGGATTAATTGTCATAACCGACAAAGAGACCGATAAGGCTACCAATATAAAATGTTTCATAAGCACTATTGTTTTTTATTGGCCAAATGGGCCTGTGCGATCAGGGGGACTGAGTGATATCGGCAATGGCGACCTCCGCATCCAGTTGTCCTGTCAAAAATACGAGATATTCCTGGAAATAGGATTCATCTGAAAAGCCGGGATCGGCCAATTCCCATGCAGCAACGGAATAGTACGAAATGGGAATATTTTCATTGATTTTCATTTCGATGGCAAAACTATCGGAAAACCGTCCGTGGTCAGGACTTTCGGAGTAGGACAAATAACTATCCTTGGGAATGATCAAAGCCAGGCCCAGGTACCATTCCTTATCGTAGGTCTGCTTGTCGTGTGTGAAAAAAATCAGATATTTTCCGACCTCCAGTTGGGTCAATGGTTTATCCGTGTTGGAATTCACCAAACCGATAAAGGCCGTTTCATCGCCCTTGAGTCCTTTGAAGGAAACTTCATTTCTATAAGCGTACATCCCCGGCCAGATACCGGTCCATTCTTCCACCTGGTAGGTTCTTTCCATTTCATTGGGGCGCCAATTTCGATATTCATACTTCATTAGAGACTTAAGGGGTCCGCTTTCCAATACTTCAAAATAGGTCTCCTCTACATTGTTGATTGAATCTGCCTCGGTCACCCCCAGCCTGGCATAGTGATCCTTGATCTTCAGACCAAACCCACCGATCCCAACGGAATTTCCCACGGACAATATGTCCCTTCCCCAATCTTCCATAACGTGATAATTGTCTTCAGTGACCCCTTCCTTATTGATACCTACGCTATCCGGAGACATATAGGATACTTTTTTTCCGAATACATCCTTGGAGTTTCGCCCGTCCAAATAATGCCTGAAACCCACCTTGTCGTTCTCCCAGGAAGGGCCATCGGTCTGATAGGGTTGGTACCCCATGACTCCGGGGAGTTCATGGGGATAAAAGATATCGTTTTTGGCCGGAACGACCTGATCTTCCATCGAGGCCCTAACGCCGAACCTGACCTTGGTCCTGGCTTCATAGATTACTTCATTATCGCTCCAGACCAGATGAACCGTATCACGGCCCATGGGATCGAAATCCATCAGAAAAAACAGCTTGTCCCAAGATCCGTCGCCATTCCTATCCACCAGTTGGGAAGGGATGGTATCCCCCTTTCCGTCAAGGATCAACAGGGTTGATTTCTCAGGAGTCGGGACACTGATTTCATCGCGGTCAATTTGAATGGCCTTCTCTTTCAGGGAAATTGAACTTTTATTATGGAGAACCATGGATTGGCCCTTTATATCCACCTCGTTCCCGGATTTGCACGAGCCAAAAAGGCCAAAGAGGATCGGAATCCATATCAGCCCATGATAAAATCTATTTAACACCATAATATCATTTCTGTTTTCACAATAGGTTTGCATTCAAAAAGGTGGGGTTCCCCTTCGTTTAACCGACAATGTTACCCGTTTTGACCTTGTTCTTGTTGATTCCTCAAACACTTGTATCGAGCTGAGCCCATCAAAATCTACTCTAGGGTCAGCGTGTACTTAAATGGGGTGTTGCCCGTAACGTAGGCAAACATCCCATCCGTTCTCAAACTGCCAAAATGCGAACTGTACATTTCTCCATCCAATCGCGTGATTCGGGAATGCTCTTTAAGTCCCGGTCCAAGTTGTATGGTATCGTTTCCGTATCGGTACCTTCCCGAATCTTGGTCCAAAAAGTAGTTCTCCCCCAGTTGCCCCTTGCTGTCACCCGCTGGGCTAAGGTTTTCGAATTTGCCCCCTTCGGCGAAACACATCTCCAGGGTGACCGGGATATTATCAACACCGGTGACCGAAAAAGATAACATCACGCGCATTCCTACACGTTTCATGGTAACCTCGTATTCCAAGGTCTGAACATTGCTTACTGGACGATTTTCAAAATCCATTAGATTCCAAAAACGACCATCGGTACTTTGGGAATGTTTATACTCCCCTGCCTTATTTTGCTTGGCCTCTGGAAGCGGTTGGTAATAAGGAGCTACCATTTTTTTATACAGGACATAACTGTCTCCTACCTTGCGAAGTCCCTCACTTCGGAAATACCCCGTGCTGAAGAATGCCGCGGACATTCGCATATACTTCATGATGGCCTCACCTTTTCTATAGGCAAAAAAATTGGCGCTGGTCGATCGACCCGAGGCTATAATGAGAGGCCAATCAACACCCCCGAAGAGGGTAAGGGTCGAATTTCCCTCACGTATCCTTGCTAAATCCGTCGTGGAAAATAACTTTTCGTACCGAACCGGAGGTGTTTCAATGTTAGGCAATTCCTTTTGGAGCAAGGGGATGTACATAAAGTCGATTAACGAATGCTTTATAACCGCTTCTTCAAAACCTTCCAGCCCTTCGATCACCTTGGCTATACCAGCAAGTTGTGCATCACTTTGGTGAATTGCCATAAATCGATAGGCCAAGTAATAGGACATTATGGAGCGGGTGGAAAATTGATCCTGCCTACGGGAGTCGTTTGTCACCAATTCCCCATTGGGCTCCATATAATAGTAGGTCATTTCCAGATTCTTTTTAACTGGTACGAGGAGCTCCGGCCTATTCAATAATCGCGATACGGAAATCAGGGCCCTATCAATCACAATGGAATAATTCCTGCTCCTTTCGGCAAAGTGACCATCAGCGTCGATATAAACACCTTCATTCAACCACTGGTCTATTCTCGTAACATATCGGGAATTGGGATATAAATCGTTAATTTGGGCCAAAGCTGCACATATTACCCAACGGTGGTTGGCCGTATGGACACCTCCTGTAACCAAGGCCTCTGCTGCCTTCAAAATAAAAGTTTTCACTTTTTCCTTAATCGCTTTAAGAGTCCGCGACCGATTTTGTTCCAGTACCCAGACTGCGGCACACATGTTTTCCAATAGGAAGCCGGTATCGGGAGGTGATTGCAAATTTCCAAAGTTCATGGTTCCGTCCTCTCCCTGTTGATCCAGTAAAAACTGGGACAATCGGTCTAAGTGTCCCGCTACATTATCAGATTGGTAATATTTGGAGGAAGGTGCGCAAAACGCAGCTGCCAAAACTGTAAAAACACGACCAACACCACGAAAATTCCCACCTTGTTGCGATTCGCGCTCCATCGTTTCAATAAAATGGGCCACTTGTCCGTCATTGGCCTGTACAAGCCTTTTAAAAAGGGTATCGGACTGGTTGGAAGGCTCCACATTTGATAACAAAGTGGAAGAAAAAGGAAATAAAGTCGCCATAGCACCTAAACCTACGGATTGTTTGAGAAATGTTTTCCGATTAATTTTATTCGTCGCCATATTTAAATTTTAAATTCCAATTAATTTTATATGTAGTTCGATTCCTTGTTTATATCGAACGCCATATGCCAAGAAGGTAAAAATGTTACAAGAGGCCCGGTGAATTATTTCCATTTTCATTTAGGGCCTCCAAAGGTCTTAGTACCCTTCGTTTTGCTCGAGGTATCCAGGAGTACTGCTAGCCGCATCGATGGCCGATTGGGGAATTGGAAAGATACGTCGCGTAACATTATCAGTTGTTTTGGATGTCCAAGTATCCTCAAATTTACCAAAACGTATCATGTCGGTCCGACGGTGCATCTCCCAATAGAGTTCAAAGCCCCTTTCATTGTACAACTGATCCATATCAATGCTGGTCAAAAGGGAGGCGCCACGGGCAGATCTGAGTTCATTCACGTCCGCCAGAGCACCAGGAGAATCATTGCTCCTAAGCTTGGCTTCCGCACGAATTAGCAGGATATCCCCCAATCGAATCAGCGGAATATCGACCCTACTTTGGGCCTTTCCATCTTGGGACATGGGATCGAATTCGTATTTATGTACCCTTACTCCATCCGAGTGCCCCGTATTGGTCTCCAGATCGACATCGATGGAATAATTTATCGGCTCCCCGGTCTTTGCCGTATTGAACAACATTTCAATCACTAGATTCCCGCTGTCGTCCCTTTTAAAGCTGGCTCCCGATTCGTTTAAGACGATACCGTACTGTTGTCCCTGCAAAAAGCCCCTGTCCAAAGAAAATTCATCATCCATAATCGTTCCACTTTCGGGTAGGTTGTCCTGAAAAAAACGCGGATCGCTTTGGTTGTCATCCCAAGTGTGATAAAAATCACTGGTGGTCGATGCCCCGTCGGTCCCTACGGAAGCCGGGAACTGAACGGAACCATGGGTGTTGCGGGAGAGGGTGAACCAGCCAAACCTATTGGTCCCGTTTGCTTCCAATCGCTGATCTAGGGAAAGAATATGCTCTGGGTGATTATGATTGTCAACATTAAAAATGGC
>Ga0079224_100002351_pt1 | contig 22892 bp, 19 predicted proteins | sample Stecom2015_FD_80414 | JGI IMG/M metagenome (GOLD analysis project Ga0079224, IMG submission 80414) | Agricultural soil microbial communities from Utah to study Nitrogen management - Steer compost 2015 | ecosystem: Environmental > Terrestrial > Soil > Agricultural land | place: USA: Utah... | reverse complement strand
CAGCGTCGCCTATTACGAGGTCTATGACGGCGTCCTCAGCGGCGAGGACGAGGGCGAGCGCATGGCCGAGACGCTCGGCGACAAGCGCATCCTCATGCTGCGCAACCACGGCGCCCTGATCGCAGCCCCCAGCGTCGCCATGGCCTATCTCGACGTCTACCAGCTCGAGCGCGCCTGCATGTACCAGCTCCTGGCGGTGGCCGGCGGCGGGGAGATGCAACTCATCCCGGAGGACGTTGCCGCCGAGATCGGTCGCCTCGCGCGGGAAGGCCGCAACTCCGGCCACTGGGACGGCTTCAAGCGCTGGCTCGATGCAGTGGAGCCCGACTACGTAAACTGAGGCTCAGTGCCCCCTGTCATCCCGCACGTGACGCGGGCCGACAGGTCTGAGAGCGGACTGCCGGCAAGGCGATCCCGACTGGCGGGATGACACTGCAGGGCCGCTAAGCGTGGCCTGTGCGAATCCCCACAGCTCTAGCACCCCAGCGATGTAGTGTTCGACCACTGGCTCGCCGGAGCCGCAGTGGCTCCGATCGCCCGGGAAAGGTTTCTCCCCGAGGAGGCTTCCTATGGGTCTGGTGCGCTGGTCACGATTCCTTTTGCTCGTCTGCACTTCGTTCGGCCTCTCGATCGCCGAGGCATCGGCAAGGCGAGCGGTCGACGATGACGGCGATCTCCCGCCGGGATTGGACCGGGCGCTCGAATGCGTCGAGAAAACACGCGCCAGCATCGCTGCCGCGTCTCCCACCATCCCCCTGGGCGGCAGCACGGACCTGAATTGGTCGGTGCAGGTTCCGCGGGACTGCACCATGCTGCAGCAACTTACCCTCAACGGTAGGCCGGTCGGGCATTCCGGCAGCATGCCGGTCCAGCCGATGTCGAACACGATCTACCGGCTGCAGATGCGAATTCCCCGCGGTTCGGCGACGTTGAGTTCCACCGAAGTCGAGGTCAGCCTCCCTTCGGTAGTGAGAATCACCGGCAGCACGGCGGAGTGGCGGAATCTCCTGGTCCAGGCGGTAGGAAGCGTGCCGCCGCCTCCGGCGGCGCCTTCGGCTGGTGCTGATCGCGGACGGCGTCGACATCGACATGACCGGTTTGTCGCATATCGCGATTCATGGCGGTGTAACGCTGACCAGCGAGGCGCCGCGGCTCGGAGTCGAGCGACCGATCCTCTCGCATGCTGCACAGCTGCACCGGATCGCCTACCGGCATCCGACGGATGTGCTGCGACCTTATCCGCTGATCGGGGCGCTGGCGCGCGACGCACGCAACCCCGGTCCTCGGCTCTTCACGACCAGCCGGCCGAGGCCGCTCTTCTTCATTCCCTGCGCGAGCGCGACGGACGTAGGCGGCAAGGTCAGCATCTCCGGCTTCCGCCTGCAGGGGCCGCATCCGGATCCGGAGGAAGGTGATGCCAATCTCGAGCGTGGCATCTCGGTCGACTCCTGCAACCCCGTGGAGATCAGCAACATGGAAATCTCCGGGTGGAGCGGCCAGGCGATCTATGTCCAGAAGCCATTCGGGCAGGTGCTGGAGCCGGATGCCATCCGGATCCATGACAACTTCCTGCACAACAACCAGCATATCGGCGGGAACGGCTACGGCGTGGACGTGTCGGCGGGCGCCCATGCGCTGATCGAGCGGAACGTCTTCGACCTGAACCGACACGCCATCGCCGCCAGTGGAAAGCCCGGGACGAGCTATGTCGCGTGGCGAAACCTGGTGCTGCGCGGCGGCGGATTCCACGACAGCTACCCGATCTACGGCAGCTACTACACCCACCAATTCGACGTGCATGGCACCGACCACTGCTACCACACGCCGATCAAGGACATTTACCAGTATGGCTGCGGCGATGCCGGCGAGTTCTTCGAGATGCGGGAGAACGCGTTCCAATACACGAGCGGCAACGCCATCAAGGTGCGCGGCAACCCTTCGGTCGGTGCGGTGGTGGCGCGCAACGTGTTCGCGCATGGAAGCCAGGCGACGCCATCCAGCAGAACGGCAATTCCGGACCCGGCGACAACATCACCAACCCAATCGAGGAGACGGGAAACCGATTCGGGATCCAGACCTACGGCAAGTATGGGATTTGCGACTTCGACGGCGACAGGCGCGATGACCTGTTCCTGGCGACCGGCGTTTCATGGTGGTACGCCAGCGCCGGTCGGATGCACTGGACGTTCCTGAATGCCCAGGACGCGCTGCTGGAGACGCTCGGGCTCGGCGACTTCGACGGCGACGGGCGCTGCGACGTTTTCGCTGTCCACGCCTACGATTTCATGATCTCGAGCGGCGGTAGGGGCGAATGGCATTCGCTGGGCACGTTCGCCGTGCCGTTCAGCGAGCTCGGCTTCGCCGACTTCAACGGCGACGGGATCCAGGACATTTTCCGGCGTGCGCCGGACGGCCAATGGTCGGCAATTTCGCCGGGGATCTACGACTGGACCTTGCTCGAAAGGTCGTCTTTTCCGCTGAGCGATCTGAGGTTCGGCCATTTCAACGACGACCGGATCGCAGACGTGATCGCGGTGCAGGGAGGACGCTGGTCCGTCTCCTTCGGCGGCCGCACGAAGTGGCAGCCATTGAATCCGAAGCTCGCGGACAAGCTGCAGCCATTGCTGATCGGCGACGTGGATGGGGATCGCATCGACGACATCGTGCGCTATCGGGCCTCCGGCGACGGGCTGACGGGAACATGGGAGATATCGGCGAGGGGGGCCGACCCGTGGAAGCCACTGGCGAGCCTAAGCTGGAGGGACACCTATCAGGCGCGTCAGATCAGGCCGGCCCGCTTCGTCGTGTCGTTCGCCGGCCGCTTCGACCTCTGGGACGGAGCCGACGTTCTGGCACTCGACTACGATCGGCGCGGCCATCTCCACAACAACGGGGTGCCGGGGTTCTTCCCCTACAACCTGCATGCGTTTTGAGGACCGCTACCGTCATCTCGGGCCGTTGGACGGGATGGCGTCGGAGGGCAAGCGGGATCCTCATGGTGCGATCGGCAGCACCACTCCCGATGGCCTGGCCGCGTCGACGAACACGGTGTTCGTCGCCACCTGCATGCGTCGTGCCCGGCCTTCGGGCTCGCCCGTGTTGGTATTCAGGTCGAAGTGGGGGAAGTTGCTGCTCGAGATTTCGACGCGCAGGCGGTGGCCGGCCTTGAACAGGTTCGCGGTTGGGAAGGGCTCGATCTCGATCTCGTAGACCTCGCCCGGGTGCATGAGGGTCGGGTATTCCCAGGACTCCCGGTAGCGGCAGCGGAGGATTCCCGACGTCAGATTCATGGCGAAGCCCTTTGGGTAGTCGGCGTTCGCGGGGTAGACGTCGATCAGCTTCGCCGTGAAGTCGGTGTCGGGCGCCGTCGAGGCGATCCAGAGGCGGAAGCGGATCGGACCGACGACTTCGAGGTCCGACCCCAGCGGCGGCGTCTGGAAGACGAGCACGTCGTGGCGCGCGGCGAGGGGCAGGTACGGCTCGCGGGAGCCGAAGAAGCGCGGGCCCTCGACCTGGTCGTAGGCGCCGGCCGCCATCACCGGTTCGCCGGAGCTGATCGCGCCGCCGATGGTCGGCACGGAGTGGCGCGGGTCGTAATCGTAGGAGAGGGAGGGCGCGTCGGCCGCGGGCTTCTCCTGCGAGAGCGAACCGTCGCCGTGGAAGTAGAATTGCACGAAGCGCGTGCCGGGCAGCGGCCAGTCCTCGTCGGACCGCCATCGCCCGCCGTGCTCGAGACGGCCGACGGCGTTGCGACGGCCGCTGCCGCCGCCCATGACGAAGAGGCGCACCGCCGGCTCGGCATCCACGCCGTTGTCGCGGCCCTTGAGCCAGCGGTCGAACCAGCGCAGGCGAAAGGCGCGGTGGTCCTCGGCGATGCTGCCGTCGAGGGTGGAGTCGGGGCCGAAGTCGACGTCGCCCGCATAGGTGAGAGAGCGATCACCGTGGGTCCAGGGACCCATTACGAGCCGAACCGGGCCCTTCTTCAGGCGCGAAAGGCCGACATAGTTCTCGGGCGCCGTCTTGGCGTAGGGGTCGTACCAGCTCGACATGTGGATCATCGGCACGTCGGAGAAGGCTTCGTAGAAGCCTTCCGCCCAGATGCCGGGCTGCTGCCAGAATTCGTCGAAGGTGCCGTTCTCCCACTGCTCGAACAGATAGTCCTCGTAGTCGGGCAGGTGGCGGAGCGGGGAATGGCCGCGCTTCCACGGCATCCGCGTGAACCAGTCGGTTATGTCTTCGGCTTCGAGTGCTGCGCGAAGAACGGGGTCCGCGGCGGCCTCGGGGCTGAGACGCGCCTGCTTGTAGGCCCAGGTCGCCTGCTTCAGCTCGAAGGCACCGCCCTGGCGGATGCCGCTCCTGTAGGCGTTGGAGAATCCGCCGCTGTCCAGCAGCAGGCAGGCGAGGTGCGGCGGCGCCAGGCTGGCGGCCGCCGCCTGGGTGTGGGCGGAATAGGAGAGCCCCATCATCCCGACCTTGCCGTCGCACCAGGGCTGTGCGGCGATCCATTCGACCGTGTCGTAGCCGTCGGGGCCGTCGTCGAGATATTTCCGGAAGGTGCCTTCGGAAGCGTAGCGGCCGCGCACGTCCTGATAAGCGACGACATAGCCGTGGCGGGCGAAATACTCGGCGATCCGGGCGCGCGGCGCGGCCTTCGGCTCCTTCACGGTGATCTCGGAGCGGCTGACCTCGGCCTTGCCGTAGGGCGTGCGCTCGAGGATGACGGGGAAAGGCTCCTCGACCGGCCGGCCGTTCCTGGCCGGGCGGTAAATGTCAGTCGCGAGGCGGACGCCGTCCCGCATCGGGATCATGACGTCGCTGTCGAGATGAACTTCGTAGAAGTCGTCGGTCATGGGCGGAGGCGTCCCGTCGCGGCTTGTCCGGATTCCGCGTCCATCCTACAAGGGTAGCGTAGGGATTCGACAAGCGGTGAAGGGAGGAAACGATATGGCAATCCAGCGGCACGAGATCACGAGCGGACCGGGCCCCCGCATGAGCCGGTGCGTCGTCAACGGCGACATGGTCTATCTCTGCGGCCTGACGGCGAGCGACACCTCCGCCGACATCAAAGGCCAGACGCAGCAGATCCTCGACAAGATCGACGGTTATCTGAAGACGGCCGGAACGGACAAGTCCAAGTTGCTGACGGCGCAGCTCTGGATTACCGACATGAAGAACTTCGCCGACATGAACTCGGTCTGGAACGCCTGGGTCGATCCGGAGAACCCGCCGGCCCGCGCGTGCGTGACCGCCAACATGGCGCGTCCGGAAGTTCTGGTCGAAATCATGGTGACCGCGGCAAAGTAGCGGCGGCGAGGATCCGAGGGCCGGGCTTCGCCCTTCGAGACGGCCGCGTGCGCGGCCTCCTCAGGATGAGGCCCTACTTTGGCATCGCAGCACGATTTTCACGGCGCGGGTTCAGCCAGTCAGGGCGCGGGGTTGCTGAGACGGCTCGACCTCCTCTGCCAGCCGCAGGCCTTTGACCGGCCCGCGCCAGACCAGCCGCCAGCTCCGAGGTCGTCCGCCGCGGCAGCGGATCAGGTCGACCTGCCAGACCGGGTGCTCGGCGACGCCTTCGTCGAGCTCTTCGGGACCGGCCGGCTTCGGCGCCGCATCGAGACGCCAGCGGGTGACGGCGGCACCAGGCGTCAGGCGATCGGCGTCGGGGCGTAGCAGCAGCGCCGTGATGCCGTGGCTCTCGGCTGCCAGTTGGAGACGGCGGCTCGCCTTGAGGTCGAGGTCCATCACCTCGCCGATCACGGCGGCGAGGGCGGGGGTGCGAAGGCCTTCCTCCATCGCCCAGAGCGTATCGAGATCCCGGCGGGTACGGGCGATCACCACCCGATCCATGTCGAGGCCGAAGGCAGCTAGGCCCGGCCCGTAAAGGCTCGACGGCGGATCGCCGCGCTTGTGTCGCATGCCGTCGTTCAGGCACCAGAGGATCGGCAGCGAGCTCTCCATGAGTCGTGCCGCCAACACGGTGGCGAAGCCAATCGCCGCCCCGTCGGCGAAGATGCCGCCAGGAGCCGCCACCTCGTGAAGCGCCGCCCGCGCCAGGCCGCCGCCGGGCAGAGCCTCGTCCACCGCCGGGATGCCGAGAGGTACAATCTCATTCCGCGCGGAAGAGCCGCCGCCGGCCCGCTCGATCGCAGCGATCCGGGATCGGAGCTGGTGCAGGGCCGCCTTGGCCAAAGCAGTTTTTACAACAGGTTGCCGAGCCATCCGAGTGCAGCCGATGACATTCTCGTCCAGGTTTGTTCCTGATATGTTCTATATCGACGCCATGCCCGGATCAAGCCGACGCCGCCTGGCTCTTCAGCGACAGCCACGGAGTGCGGGCGTCGTCGCCGAACACGGTGGGTGGATCCGCATTGCGTCGGCTGAGGTCGCCGCGTAGGCTGCCGCGGAAGGAATGAGGCCCGACGGCCGCAGCGCACTATAATCCAGGGAAGCCAGCAACATGCCATTCGATCCTAACAAACCGGATCTGAAAGTCGGCGTCGTCGGCTCCGGCGTCATGGGGCGAGGAATCGTCCAGGTGACCGCCGAGGGCGGCATGGCAGTCAAGGTGTTCGATGCCCGCGAGGGCGCGGCGCAAGCTGCGAAAGATTTCATCGGACAGATGCTGTCGCGGCAGGCCGAGAAGGGTCGAATCTCGGCCGAGGACGCGAAGGCAGCGACGGGTCGGATCGAGATCGTCGGCGGATACGAGGATCTGAAGGACTGCGACGTCGTCATCGAGGCGGTGTTCGAGGACATCAAGGTCAAGCAGGAGGTGTTTGCCAAGCTCGATGCCATCTGCGGCGAGAACACGATCCTCGCCACCAACACCTCGTCGTTGTCGGTCACCGAGATCTCGACCGTCTGCGAGAAGAAGGGCCGGATCGCGGGCCTCCACTACTTCAACCCGGTGCCGCTGATGAAGCTGGTCGAGGTGATCGACGGCATCTTCACCGAGAAGTGGGTCGGCGATGCGCTCATGGTGCTGGGAGAGCGCCAGGGTCGCGTGCCGGTGCGTTGCGGCGACACTCCGGGGTTCATCGTCAACCATTGCGGCCGCGGCTTCAGCGAGAGCCTGAGGATCCATGCCGAAGGCATTGCAGCACCTGAGGACATCGACCGGGTGATGCGCGACGTCGGCGGCTTTCGCATGGGCCCGTTCCAGCTCATGGATCTGACCGGCATCGACATCAATTTCGCGGCCGGGAAAGCGATCTACGACCAGTACTTCCAGGAGCCCCGCTTCCGGCCGTTCGTGCTGCACAAGCAGCGCTTCGACGCCGGCCTGTTCGGTCGCAAGACGGGCCAGGGCTGGTACCGCTACGAGGAAGGCAAGCCACACGAGCCGGAGGAGGCGCCGATCCCGTCGGAGCGGCCGGGTAAGGTGTGGATCAGCCCGGCGGAGCCGGATGGCCATCTGGCACTGACGGAGCTGCTGAAGGGGCTCGGCGCCAACGTCGATACCGGGCCCACGCCGCCGACGGACGCGCTCTGCATCGTCACACCCTATGGGCTCGATTGCACGACCGCCGCGGTCGAGCAGGGGCTCGATCCGAAGCGGACGGTGGCGGTCGACACCTGTTTCGCGCTCGACGCGCGCCGCACGCTGATGACGAACCCGCTGACCAATCCGGACCTGCTGAAGGCGGCGCGCGGCCTGCTCGGTGCGGACGGCGTGCCGGTCACGGTGATCAAGGATTCTCCGGGCTTTATCGCGCAACGGATGATCGCCCACATCGTCAACATCGGCTGCGACGCGGCACAGCAGCGGGTGGCGAAGCCGAACGACATCGACACGGCCGTGACGCTCGGCCTCAACTATCCCTACGGGCCGCTGACCTACGGCGACCGCGTCGGCGCGGAGCGCATCCTGCAAATCCTGCACAACATGGAGCGCTTCTATGCCGATCCGAGATACCGGCCGAGCCCGTGGCTGACTCGCCGCGCGAAGCTCGGGGTGTCGCTGCTCATCGACGATTGAGCTAGCGGCGGAGGCCGTCGTCTGGACTGAGCGACGCCAGGTAGACGGCGGCGTCCCGCATCTGCCGATCCGTCAGGCGCTCGGCAATGGTTGCCATGATGTGCGCGAAGGGCGTGCCGCCGCGCACACCTTTGCGGAACGCGCCGAGCTGATCGACGATATAGCCGGCGTGCTGCCCGGCGAGAAGCGGGTAGACGGGATATCGGCGCTCACCGTCCGCCGCGTGGCAACTGGCGCAAGGCGGGATGCCCTCGCTCGGAACACCACGCGTGACGATCGCTTCGCCTCGCCGAAGCGTCTCCGGATCGGTTGAGGGCTCATCGTCGCGCCGCGCCGCGCGCGGCGTCGCCTCGGCGAAATGGCGAGCAAAGGCACGCATCTCTGCCGGGCTCAGAAGCTCGGCCATGGGCCGCATGAAGCCGCTCCGCCGGGCGCCGGTCGCATAGGCCTGTAGCGAGGCGAGCAGGTACGCTTCGCTCTGCCCCGTCAGGATCGGAAAGGCGCCGTTGCCGCGCCCCGCGCCATCCTGCCCGTGGCAGCGAACGCACTGCCGCGCGGTGTCGGCCCCGAGACCGGCGATCGCGTCCGCATCGGCTCCGGACGCTTCGCCGAAGGCGAGCATGCGGTATCGCTCGGCGTCGAGTCTTGGCAGCTCGAGTAGGAAAGCCACCATGGGCCAGACCTCGTCGTCGCGGCCCTGCGCCGGCCAGGCCGGCATCCCGGTGAACTTCACCCCGTGCATGACGATCCAGAACAACTCCTCCGGTTCCCATTCGTCGATCCGGTCGGCGAGGCCGGGCGGGTGAGGGGTCATCCGTTGGGCGACGGCACTCGGGGGAGTGCCGGGCCCACCGTGGCAGGGCGCGCAGCTGCTGGCGAAATGCCCGGCGCCGCGGTGCACCAGGGCCGGGTCGTCGAGCGGCGGCACCTCGATTCCCATCGACCAGGTCGAGACCGAGCGCCGCATGGCCGTATGCAGCAGCCAGTCGGTTATCTCCCAGTGACCGCTGCTCGCCGCGATACGGAAGACGCCCGACCAGACGACGAGCGCCGCCAGGACCAGGCCGCCGGCCGCGAGCAGAAGCAATCTGCCGAGTGTCAGCCTCATCGGTCCTCCCCGTCGGCTGCGGAAGGCGGCATGGGCTCACCGAGTGCGACCGCGGGTGGCGCATGGGCGGTTCGCTTCATGCCGGGCATCTCACTGACACGTCTCGATGAGCATCGCGGGCAGGGCCACGAACAGAGTGGCGACGAAGCTGAGGCCGCACAGGAGGAACGCCGCGAAGCCGAGGAACAGCCGTTGGTCGCGAATGGAATCGGCATCGTGGGTCGGCTGGATCTTCAGCTCGAACCCCCAGATGCGGTAAGCGTGCGCGCCGGCGGCGAAGATGCCGGCGAGGACGGCGACCGTGATGATGGCGATGGCGATGCGGACTGGTGCGAGATCCGCCTGCAGTCCCGCCTTGGCGCAGTAGACCGCGGCCGTTACGTAGCAGACGAGAAAATGCACCGCCCACAGGGTGGGCGCCGGGATCAGCGACCAAAGCGTCCCCCGGACCTCCTTTACATCCCCGCCGGGGTGTCCGTGCGTCATCGCGACACCTCCGGGAAAAGGCCGATCACAGCAATCGTGACGGCTGCCGTCAGCGCCATGAAGTGCCAGTAGAGGGCGACGTTTCGGACATCGGCGTCGTAGATCGCGGTGCAGAGGCCGACTGCGGTTCGGGCGATCACGTAAGCCTGCATCAGAACGCCAGCGGCGGCGTGGATGCCGGTCCAGAGAATCAGGACCCAGACGATCGCCGGATAGGCGTGAACAGTCGGGTCCATGCCGGTCGCAGAAGGCGCGAACACGAGCGCCGCCGTGCCGCCGAGCGCCAGCGCAATGCCGGCGACGAGGCTCGCGCACGCCGCATAGGCGGAGCCGTTAGCATTCGCCCTCACCGAGAGAAGGGTGAGCGCCCAGGCAGCGGCGTAACCGACTGCCGCTGCCACGAGCCAGAAGCGGTCGGGCTCTGCCGATCCGACAGGCGGAAAGGCCCCGTGCACCGTCCAGAAGTAGAAGTAGCCGAAGACGAGGCCGGAGAAGGCAGTCAGATCCGCCAGCATGGTGATGAACATCGCCCACCAGCCGACCGAATTCGATCCCGACTGGTAGAGGGGCGCCGTGGCGCCGAGGCCGATGTCTTTCTCCGGCTTTTCCGGGATCATCGCGGTGCCGGTCCAGAGCCAGCGCAGAATGAACGCCACGCCGGCTGCGCCCGACAGCGCCGCCGCGATCCACCAGTGAAAGGTCGCGAGGATGAACGAGCCGCCGATGCCGATGGCGGCGAGCATGGGGAGGAACGAGGGGCCCGGTATCCTGAGGCATTGAACCACCTCTGCAGCGAGGGTGGTGGTGATCAGGGTCTCGCGCTTCTCCTCCTCCGCATCCGGAAGATAGAAGCGGCCTTCGTCGACCTTGCGGACAAAATCCGGCTGCTCCCAGAGCGGATAACGGCTTTCGATCAGAGGCACGCACCGCGCGCCCCAGGACTCCGGCGGCATTCGCGCCACCCACTCCAGGGTGCCTGCGTTCCAGGGATTCCGCTCGGAATAGGGCTGATGACCCTTGGGGCGGAAGATGTCCCACATCACGATCAGCACGCCGACGGCGAACACGGCTGCGCTGACCGACGAGAACAGGTTGAGCCAGTCCCAGCCGAGATCCGCCGGGTAGGTGAAGACCCGACGCGGCATTCCGAGCAGCCCCGTTAGATGCATCGGCAGGAAGGTCGCATTGAAGCCGGCGAACATCGTCCAGAACCCGACGACGCCGAGGCGGTAGGACAGGCTCTTTCCCGTCGCGATCGGATAGAAATAGTAGACGCCCGCTAAGAGCGGAAAGAACATGCCGCCGATCAGGGTGTAGTGCAGGTGGGCGACGACGAAGTAGCTGTCGTGGGCCTGCCAGTCGAACGGAACGATCGCGACCATCACGCCGGTGAGACCGCCGAAGATGAAGATCGCCAGCGCCCCCGCGACGTAGAGGAGCGGTACCGACAGCGAGACCTGCCCGAGGAGCAGCGTGGCGATCAGCGCGAAGAGCTGGACGCCGGTCGGGATGACGACCGCCTCCGAGGCGGCCGAGAAGAAGCCGAGCGAGATCGCCGGCAGCCCGGTCGTGTACATGTGGTGCACCCACAGACCGAAGCTGATGAAGCCGGTCCCTACGGCCGCGAGCACGATCCAGGAATAGCCGTAGATCGGCCGCTGCGCGAAGGTCGGGACGATCATCGCCGCCAGCGCGATCGACGGCAGGAAGACGATGTAGACCTCAGGATGGCCGAAGATCCAGAAGAGGTGTTGCCAGAGGATCGGGTCTCCGCCGCGGCTCGGGTCGAAGAACGGCCAGTCGAACGCCCGCTCGAGCTCGAACAGGAGGTCGCCGGCGATGAGCGGCGGGAACGCGAACAGGATCATCGCGCCGACCACCAGCACGTACCAGGCATAGAGCGGCATGAGGTTGATGCGCATCCCCGGCGGCCGGCACTTGAGCACGCCGACGATCAGCTCGACGGCAGCGGCGATCGAGGCGATCTCGATGAAGCTGAGGCCGAGCAGCCAGATGTCGGCCCCGATGCCCGACTGGTCGGTATCGGTGGTCAGAGGGGGATACATGAACCAGCCGCCGGTGGGTGCCGCGTCGAAGAAGATCGAGCCGCAGACGAAGACGCCGCCGATGATGAAGCACCAGAAGCCGAACGCCGACAGCCGGGGAAACGGCAGATCGCGTGACGACATCATCTGCGGCAGCAGCAGGATCGCGACCGCCTCGAAGATCGGCACGGCGAAGAGGAACATCATCGCCGTGCCGTGCAGCGTGTACGCCTGATTGTACGTGTCGGCGGAAAGAAAGTCGTTGTCAGGGACCGCGAGCTGAGCGCGGACGAGGAGCGCCAGAACCCCGGCGAAGAGCATGAAGGCCAGCGAAGCGCCCGTGTACCACAGGCCGACTTCGCTATTGTTCACGGCCGACCAGTAGCGCCAGCCGCGCGGTGCCGCCCATACCTTGCGCAGGCGTTCCTCCTGCTGATTCCGGCGCTCGCGGTCCTCCGCATCGTCGAGAGGGCGGTTCATTCCAGGCCCTCGAGATAGCGGGCGATCGCTGCCACCTCCGCATCGGGCAGCATGGCGAACGAGGGCATCAGCGCACCCGGTTTGATGGCTTCGACATTGCGGATGAAGCGGATCAGCGAGGATCTGTCGTTCGGCAATATGCCCGCGCCGAGTGAGAGCCGGCTTCCGACATGGGTGAGGTCCGGCCCGATCACCCCGCGCGCCTCCGTGCCGCGCACCGAGTGGCAGCCGCCGCATCCCGCCTGGAGGAACAGCCGCTCTCCCGCCGCATCCGCCGCATCCGCTCGTGCCGGTTCCCTGCGTGCCTCGATCCATGCGTCGAAGCCGGCCCGGTCCATCACCACGACCGGAAATGCCATCAGTGCATGAGATTCGCCGCAGAACTCGGCGCAGACGCCCCGAAAGGTACCGGTGCGGGTCGGCTCCAGGACCAGCCGCGTGGTCCGGCCTGGGATCATGTCCAGCTTGCCCCCGAGTGCCGGAATCCAGAGAGAGTGGATCACGTCGGGGCTGTCGAGCATCAGCTCGACCCGCTCGCCGACCGGCAGACGCAGCTCGTTGGCGCTGACGACGGGAGCCTCGCCACCGGATGGTTCGTAGGTGACCCGCCACCACCACTGCTCGCCGGAGACGGCTACTCTCAGACCGCCGCCGTGTGCTCGCAGCTCCGGCATCAGGGCGATTCCGAAGGTGAGCAACCCGGCGAGCGTCACGACCGGAAAGACGATGCCGCCCCAGAAAATGAAGCGCTTCGCCGTCTGCTCCCGATGTGGTTGGGGAGAGACGCGCATCGCATAGACGGCGGTTCCGAAAACCGCGACCCAGATGACGCACGCCCCGGCGAGCATGCCGAGAAACAGTCGGAGGACGGTTTCGGCCTCTTGCCCGGCGGGCTGGAGTGCGGATTGCACCCCACCGCATCCCGCGAGCATGAGCGGGGCGAGGACACAGCCATAGGGGTGCCACCCATGCCGGCGGGGGCGACGCGACTCTGCTTGTGGGACGGCACGCGGTGCTCGGGGCTTCAATTCGTCGCGGCTCTTCCGAGGCATGGACGGCGGGTGCGGCGATCGAACCCGCAACTCAGGAAGCAACGCCGGCTGCCGTCACCTGTTCCTATTCGCCGCTCCCACCGAGTGACGTGCCGCCGCCGGCTACGCCGCCTGTGGCCCCCGCACGAGGCGGCCCGGCAGTTGGCCCGTAGCCGTGCCGTCGCGGAAGGTGACCTGCCCGGCGGCGATGGTGGCGACGTACCCCTCGGCCTTCTGCAGGAGTCGGCCGCCGCCGGCGGGCAGGTCGTGCGCCATGTACGGCGCCCCGAAGCCGATCCGGTCCCAATCGATGACGTTGAGGTCCGCCTTCCGGCCGACGCCGATCACGCCACGGTCGTGGAGACCGACCGCGTGCGCCGGATCGGAGGTGAGGCGGCGGATGAGCTCCGGAATCGGGAAGCGGTCCCGCTGCTTGCCCCAGTAGGAGAGCAGCCACGTCGGGAAGCCGGCGTCGAGGATGAAGCCGACATGCGCGCCGCCGTCGCCGAGGCCCATGATGCTGTTGCGGTCGGCGAGCAGGGCCTCACAGACCGACAGGTCGTAGTCGGCGTAGTTGCTGATCGGCGAATAGATGAAGCCGTGCCCGTCGTTCTCCAGCAGGAGATCGTACGCGACTTCGGGGGCAGTTCTGCCTTCCCGCTCGGCGATGGCCGCCACGGAGTCTTCGCGCTTCGGCTCGTAATTCGGCGTGCTGCCGAAGCGGAACATCTGTGCGTAGGAGAGGCGATGGATCAGGGGGAAGGTGCTCTCCTTCACCGGATCTTCGGAGAGAATCCGCTGCCGGAATTCCGGATCCCGCATGATGGCGACGCGCTCGGCGAGCGGCTTCTTCGCGATTGCCTTGTAGGACGGCGTGCCGGAGAAGGGATTCTGGCTCGATTCCAGACCGAGGAGGATGCCGATCGCGCGAGGCGCCACCACCGGGCGCACCGACAGTCCCTCTGCGTTCGCGGCATCGGCGAGGTCCAGGATCTCTCGCCAGACCGTCGGCTGGCTGTTCCGCTGCGACAGCGAGAAGACGATCGGCCGACCTGATTCGGCGGCAATCCGGCGCAGCATGCCGAACTCTTCGGCCGGTCCCGGCTGGCTCCATTCCGAGACGACTTCCATCACCCCGGCACCTGCGTCGCGGAGGCCCAGGGCAATGCCGGTCAGCTCCTGCTCCTGCGCACGCAGCGTCGGCGTGTAGTCACCGTTCAGGCTCTTGTGGCTCGTCGTGCGCGAGGTGGAGAAGCCGAACGCGCCGGCGCGCACCGCGTCGGCCGCGATCTCGCGCATCTGGGCGATGTCGCCCTGGTTGGCGTTCTCCAAGCGGAGTGCCCGCTCTCCCATCACGTAGACGCGGACCGCGGCGTGCGGGAGCAGGGCGCAGATGTCGACGTCGCGCGGGCGCTGCTCAAGGATGTTCAGATATTCGCCGAACGACTCCCATTGCCAGTCGAGGCCTTCGTGCATCACGGCGCCCGGGATGTCCTCGACGCCCTCCATCAGCTCGACCAGCTTCTCGCGATCCTCGACACGGCACGGGGCGAAGCCGACGCCGCAGTTCCCCATGACGGCGGTGGTCACGCCGTGCCAGGAGGAGGGGGCGAGATGATCGTCCCAGACGGCCTGCGCGTCGTAGTGGGTGTGGATGTCGACGAAGCCCGGCGTGACGAGCCGGTCGCGGGCATCGATCTCCTCGCGTCCGCTGCCCGCCACCCTGCCGATCTCGGCGATCCTTCCGTCGCGCACCGCAATGTCTGCCTCTACCGGTTCGGCTCCTGTGCCGTCGACAACGGTGCCGCCGCGAATGACGAGATCGAATTCAGCCGGCATTTCCACCTCCTGTTGTTGTGCAGGTAGAGTAAAGCGATAACAGCCGGGTCGTCACGGGGGAAGGAAACGCCGATGCTGATCGTGGACGCACAAGTGCACATCTGGGCTGCTCATTCGCCGGAGCGGCCTTGGCCCGAGGATGGTTTCGGTCGAGAACACTCGCCGGTGCCGCTGACGGCGGAAAAGCTGCTGACGGAAATGGACGAGGCCGGGGTCGACCGCGCCGTGCTCGTCCCGCCGTCGTTCGAGGGCGACCGCAACGATCTGGCGCTCGAGGCGGCCGGGCGACATCCGGGGCGGTTCGCGGTGATGGGCCGCATCGACCTCGGCGATCCGGCGAACGCGGCGCTGCTGCCGACGTGGAGAGAGCAGCCCGGGATGCTGGGCATTCGCGTCACCTTCATCATGCCGGAGCACCGGCGCTGGCTGGCCGAGGGTGTGTGCGACTGGTTCTGGCCGGCGGCGGAGGAATCGGGCATCCCGGTGATGGTGCTGCCGCCCGAACAGTTTCACCTGATGGACCCGATCATCGAGCGGCATCCCGGCATCAACTTCGTCATGGACCATCTCGGCATGAACTCGAAGCTGCGGGATGTGGAGGCGTTCGCCGCAGTGGACGAGCTTCTGCCGCTGGCCCGTCACCCGAACCTTGCCGTGAAAGCCTCGGCGCTGCCGTGCTACACGACCGAGAAGTACCCCTTCCGCGGCATTCACGACCATATCAAGCGCGTGCTCGATGCGTTCGGCCCGGAGCGCACCTTCTGGGGCACCGACGTCTCGCGCCTGCCGTGTACCTATCGCGAAGGAATAACCTTCTTCACGGAAGAGCTGCCGTTCCTCTCGGAAAGCGACAAGGAGCTGGTCATGGGCAGGGCGATCTGTGACTGGCTCGGCTGGCGGATCTGAGGGCCGCGGCCCGCCGATGCAGACGGTAGACTTCTTCTACGGGCTCGGCAGCCGCTACTCGTATCTGGCCTCGACGCAGATCGAGGCGCTGGAGCGTGATACCGGTTGCCGCGTCGTCCGGCGCCCGCTCAGCAGCGTCGATCTGATGGCTTTGCACGGTCGCTCTCCCTTCGCCGGCGAGCCCGTTTCCGGTCAGTACGACTGGGATTATCGCCGGCGCGATGCAGAGGCGTGGGCGGCGTATTACAGAGTGCCGTATGTGGAGCCGGCCCCGTTCGTCGTCGATCCGCGCCTGTTCGCGATCGCATGCCAAGCCGCCGGGCAGCTCGGCGCGGTCCGGGATTACAGCCGACGAATGTTCGGCGCCATCTTCGTCGATCATGCGACGGTCGACCGGGAATGCTGCCTTCGGCTGGCGGAGAAGGCCGGGCTCGACCCGGACCGGTTCGCGCGGCTGATGGACGATGCTTCGGTCGCGGCGGAGGTGCGACGCACGACGGAGGAAGCGCATCGTCGCGGCGCATTCGGCGTGCCGACGTTCTTCGCGGGCGAAACCATGATCTGGGGCAATGATCGCCTGCCGCTCCTGCGGCACCACCTGATGCGCGCGGCTCGCGGTCGGCGGTAGACTGGGTCCTCTTAGAGGCAGGTCGAGAAGAATTCGCGCAGACCAATTTGTAATTGACGCGAAGTAGCGCGAGGCGCACGATTTTTCCGTTGGCAAATCGGAGAAGGGAGGAAGTCTGCTTTACCTCTACGGCTATGTGAGCGTTTGACGAAACACCCCAAGAAATGAAACAGGGAGGTAAACGTCATGTGCAAACGCTTTTCAGTCGTCTTCGCATTGGCTGCCCTGGCTCTCTGGCTCAACGCCACCGGGCCGGCACTGTCGCAGCAGTCCGATCCAATCGTTCTCAAGGGGCAATCGTCCCATCCAGCCACGGCCAATCTCCACCTGATCTTCAAGCTCTGGGGCGAAACCGCCGAGAAGATGTCGGGCGGCCGCCTCAAGATCGAGGTTCTGCCCGGCGGCGCCATCGTCCCGCCCTTCGAGGTGTTCGATGCCACGTCGCGCGGCGTTCTCGACGTCGGGATGGCGCCTTTCGGCTACATTCTCGGCAAGAGCCTGGCCGGCATCCCGCTCTCGCACGGTCCGGTCTTCGGAATGGACGGCGTCGACTATTTCGGCTGGTACTACGACGGCGGCGGGATGGAGCTCCTCGAAGAGTTCTATCGCGACGTGATCAAGCTGGATCTCGTCGCCTTCCCAATTCCGACCGACTATCCGCAAGCTCTCGGCTGGTTCACGAAGCCGATCACCAATCTCGAAGATCTGAAGGGCATGAAGTACCGGATCTACGGCATCGGTGCCGAGACCTACGGGAAGCTCGGCGTTTCGGTCGTCACCCTTCCCGGCGGCGAGATCGTGCCCGCGATGGAGCGCGGCGTCATAGAGGGCGCCGAGTGGATCAATTGTCTCGAAGACAAGAAGCTCGGCCTGAACAACGTCGCCAAGTACTACTACACGCCGGGCATGCACGAGCCGGTCACGGGCGGGCAGCTGATGATCAACCGTAGCATCTGGGAAAAACTCAGCCCCGATCTGCAGGAGATCGTCAAAGTTGCCAGCGTCCATGCGACCATGATCCGCAACGCTATGTTCAACCGCGAGACCGCGGTCGCATGCAAGGAGCTCGTCGATCAGGGCATAGAGGTGCACCGCACCCCCGACGACATTCTCAAGAACTTCCTCGATGAATGGGAGAAGATCCAGGCCGGCTATGCGGAGAAGGATCCCTTTTACAAGAAGGTCCTGGACAGCCAGCGGAAATATGCCGAAGTCGTGGTGCCCTTCCGCCTCTCGTTCTGGCCGCCGTATGAGTTCGCCGGAAACTACTACTGGAAGGACAAGATCTACCGGAAGACTGCCGCCAAATAGCTGACGCCTGGCCCCCAAACGGCATCGGGTGCAGGCGCCCGAGCCCGACGGGCAGGTGCATTCCTCTCGTACAACAGCCGGGGAGGAGGGGGTGGTTGACCGAAGCGAGGCTGGCGCGGCTGCAAGCCCGCCGCCCAGGGTATTGGTCGCTTACGTCAGAGCAGCAGACCGCTTCGCAGAGCTTTGCGGACTGCTGTTCTGCTGGCTCGCACTGCCGCTGGTGGCTGCGCTCACCTATGAGGTGATCGCACGCTACGCATTCCACGCCCCGACCCTGTGGGCCTACGACGTCACCTACATGATCTACGGCACGCACTTCATGTTGGGTGCGGCCTACGCCCTCTACCGTGGCGCCCATATCCGGACGGACATTTTCTATCAGAACTGGAGCTTCCGGACCCGGGGCCTCGTCGACGCCACGCTCTACCTCTTCTTCTTCTTTCCCGGCATGATCCTCTTCTTCTGGATGGGGCTGCAGGAGGCGCTCCAGTCCTGGGACATCCGCGAAGTATCGGACGCCAGCCCCTGGCGGCCACCGATCTATCCGTTCAAATCGGTAATCCCGCTCGCCGCCATCCTGCTTCTCGTGCAGGGAATTTCCGAGTTTCTGAAAAGCGCCTGGGCAGCCGTACACGGGCGGCCGCTATGAGCGCGGAATATCTCGGCATCATCCTGCTGGTCGGGTTGATCCTCGGGATCTTCGCCGGCTTCCCCATCGCCTTCACGCTGATCGTCCTCTCGATCGTGTTCGGCTACATCGGGTTCGGAGATACCGTCTTCTACCTGATGGTCTTCCAGACGATCGGCCTGATGAAGGAGGAGACGTTGGCCGCCGTGCCGCTCTTCGTCTTCATGGGCTACGTGCTCGAGCAGGCGGGACTGATGGAGCGCCTTTTCAGGGCGTTTCAGCTGATCCTGGCTCCGGTGCGAGGATCCCTCTATCTGGGCGTACTGCTAACTGCGACGCTGTTCGCCACTGCCACCGGCATCATCGGCGCATCGGTCACCGTCATGGGGATGATGGCCGCGCCCGCGATGATCCGTGCTGGCTACGACCCGAAGCTGTCTGCCGGCACCATCGCTGCGGGCGGGACGCTCGGCATCCTGATCCCGCCGAGCGTGATGCTGGTGGTCATGGGGCCGGTGGTCGGCGTGTCGATCATCAAGCTGTTCGCCGCCGCCCTGGTCCCCGGCGTCATGCTCGCCTTCCTGTACATCGCCTATGCGCTGATCCGGTCATACCTGAACCCCGATCTCGGCCCGCCGCTGCCGCGCGAGCAGTGGGCGACATCGGTTCGGCAGATGATCGTCGAATTCCTCCGCGGCATAGTGCCCCTCGCGACGATCATGTTCGCTGCACTGGGAAGCATCATCTTCGGCCTCGCCACGCCGACCGAAGCGGCTGCAATGGGCGCGAGCGGCGCGCTCGTGCTGATGATCGGGTATGGACGGTTCCGCTGGAGCGCCATCCGCGAAGCCTGCCTGAGAACGTTGGAGACCTCGAGCCTCGTGCTGTTCCTCGCGGTCGCCTCGAACATTTACGGTGCCGTTTTCACCAGGCTCGGCACCAGCACCATGATCGCGGAGACGATGCTGGCGCTGGATCTCGGGCCGACGACGATGCTGGCATTGCTTATGGTCGTCATCTTCCTGCTCGGCTGGCCGCTCGAATGGCCGGCCATCGTCTTCATCTTCCTGCCGATCTTCCTCCCCGTCGTCGAGGCGCTTCAGATCGATCTCCTCTGGTTCAGCACCCTGATCGCGGTGAACCTGCAGACTGCCTTCCTCTCTCCTCCGGTGGCGATGGCGGCCTATTACCTGAAGGCGGTGGCGCCGAAATGGGAGCTGAGCTGGATCTACCGCGGCATGGTCGATTTCATGCTGCTACAGGTGATCGGGCTGCTGATCGTGTTCTTCTATCCGCCGATCGCGCTCTGGCTGCCGGCGGTGCTGTTCGGCCCGTAACTTCTCCGGTCCAGCTTTCCCGATCGGCCGGGCGGCGCTATCTGAAGCGTGTCGACCCGGCCGGCGTTCTCCGTTGACCGTCTCCACAGAACGAGCTTTTCATGACACCCAGTCCGATGCCACACCAGGGCGGTCTACCGCCACGTCCGCCGAGACAGCCGGTGTTCAACGCACCACCGGGGGTCATGTGGACGACCGTCGTCCTGGTGGTTTGCCACGCGCTGTTCAACATCCTGCCAGCGACGTGGCGGTATGGATTGCTCGAGTGGTTCGCGTTCGTGCCAGCGTATTTCTGGGCGCAGTTTCAGGGCGACGCTCAGCTCGATCTGCTCTCGATCTGCAGCCTGGTCACGCATGCGTTCCTGCATGCCGATCTGCTGCACCTGTTTCTGAACGGAGGGCTCTTGCTCGCCTTCGGCAGCCTCGTCGAGCGAGCGATGGGAACGAGCTGGTTCCTCCTGCTTTTCGCCCTGGCGGCGGCGGGCGGCGCATTGGCCCAGGCACTCGCCGTCGGACCTGCCCTGGTGGTGATGATCGGTGCCTCCGGCGCCGTCTACGGGATGATCGGAGCGGCGATTCCCTTTCTCTTCGCCGGCCCGGTCGCCCAGAGGCGTCGAAATGCGCTCTCCTTCATCGTCGTCATCATGGGCCTCAACCTCGTCTTCGGTGCGCTCGGTCTCGGCGAAATGCTCAGCGGCGGCGGGGCGATCGCCTGGCAGGCGCACATCGGCGGTTTCGTGGTCGGCTTGCTTCTGGGAGTGATCCGGCGAGGAAGCCATGGACAGGCCTGATGCGGCAGGGTTGAATTCACGGCAGACAGGTGGAAGCGCAGTCCGGCGAAAGGAATAGCTATGGCCGACAAGATGATGGTGGCGGACGTCGTGGCCGAGTTTCTCCAGCGCTGCGAGGTCGACACGGCGTTCGGCGTCACTTCGGTGCATAACATCCCGATGCTGGACGCGATCGGACGCCGCAACGCCATCCGGTTCGTCATGGGACGCGGCGAGGCCGGCGCCGGCAGCATGGCCGACGCCTACGCACGTACCCGCGGACAGCTCGGCGTCCTCTTCACCAGCACCGGTCCGGGGGCGGCGAACGCCTGCGGTGCTCTGGTCGAAGCACGCTTTGCCGGCTCTCCGGTGCTCCACATCACCGGCCAGACCGTGACCGCCCATCTGGACAAGGGGCGGGGCACGGTCCATGACGTGCCCGACCAGCTCGGAATGCTCAGATCCGTGTCCAAGGCAGCGTATCGGATCGAGAGTGCCGAGGGTGCGCTGGGCATCCTGCTGCGGGCCGCGACCGAGGCGCTGACGCCCCCGGCCGGACCGGTCAGCGTCGAGATCCCGATCGATATTCAACGCCGAATGATCGATCGGCCGGAGTTGCTGGACGCCCTGCGCGTCGCACCGCCGCCGCCCTTGCCCGCCGACCCCGGCGCGGTCGAACTATTGGCGGCCATGGTGGTCAAGGCGAAGCGGCCGATGCTGTGGTGCGGCAACGGGGCGCGCCACGCCGGAAAGGCGGTCGCGCGGCTGGCCGACATGGGTGTGGCCATCGTCACGAGTGCGGCCGGCCGTGGCGTGCTGCCTGAGGATCATCCGATGACGCTCGGCGCATTCAACGCCACGCCGGAGGTGGAAGCATTCTATGCGACCGTCGATCTGATGATTGTCGCGGGATCCCGTCTGCGCGGCCACGAGACGCGCGAGTTCGACCTGAAGCTGCCCGAGCGGCGCGCGCAGATCGATGTCGACCCGGCGGCGCTCGGCCGAACCTATGGCTCCGACCTTTTCGTCCAGGGCGACAGCGCCTCGGTGCTCGACGAACTCGCCGACCGGCTCGAAGGTCGCTTGCAAGTCGAGGCAGGCTACCGCGAAGAGATCGCGCGGCTGGGACGAGAGACCCGAGCCGCCTTCCGCGAGACGCTCGGCCCTTACAAGACATTTCCCGAGCAGTTCCGCGAGGCCATGCCGCGGGATGCGCTCTGGGTGCGCGACGTCACGTTGTCGAACACTACTTGGGGCAACCGGCTGTTCCCGGTCTACGGACCTCGGGACAGTGTCTATCCCGTCGGCGCCGGGATCGGGCTTGCCGTCGGTCTGGCTGTCGGCGCTGCGGCCGCCAATCCGGGGCGGAAGACCGTCTGCCTCACCGGCGACGGGGGCTTCTTCTTGAACATCGCGGAACTCTACGCCGCGGTGCAGGAGAAGCTGGACATTGCGTTCGTCGTCATGAACGACGGCGGTTACGGCGTGATCAAACACATCCAGGACACCTTCCACGAAGGGCGGCACTACAATGCCGACCTACAGAATCCCGATCTGGAAGGCTTGGCCAAGCTGTCCGGGATGCACTTCGGCCGCATCTCTCGAGCCGATCAGGTGAAGGATGTGATCAGCGCCGCCGTTGCGGCCGAGGGGCCGGCGCTGGTCGAGGTCGACATGCACGCGATCGGGCCATTCCCGCGCTATTTCGTTCCCCCTGCGTCCCTGACCAAAGCCAACTCGTAAGGGAGGGAGGCGAGCTGGCCGAAATGGCGGGTTCTCTATTACCTCATCGCTCGCCTTTAGCGAGGACTCTCCAGTGACTGTTTCAGCCTCTGCGCTTCCTCGACCAGGGGATGTGGCTTGTACCGCGCGATGAAGCCGTCGTAGGCGTCCGCCGTGTCCCGACGCACCGCCTGATAGAAAGCGGCATAGATCGTCGCATCCGGGCCTGACTTGTTCGAAGTGCGCCATTGGGAGCCGGATCTGCCCCGGTCGGCATAGAGGCGCGACCTGGCTTGATCTGCCAGCGGATCTTCCGGATGGCGGGCGATAAAGCGTACCAGGGCTTCCGGGCTGCCTTCCGCCACGGCCGCCTCGAACTCCTTTTCGGTAACCCGCCGATAGTCTGGCTCCGGGGCCATGGGGCCGCCGGTCTGATCTGGTGAAGGTTGGGTGGAGCGCTGCACGGTTCGTACCTCCTGCGAGTCGCCTGTCGGCGGTGAAGCGGTGACGCAGGCCGCCGCCAAGGTGGATGTAAGGAGACAAGCTGCTGTCCGTATCATTCTCGAAACTCCTGAAGCAAATGTCTGATGCTCCTTCGCCCGGGCATCGCCCGCTCCGCGGCT
>Ga0079224_100002350_pt1 | contig 22893 bp, 24 predicted proteins | sample Stecom2015_FD_80414 | JGI IMG/M metagenome (GOLD analysis project Ga0079224, IMG submission 80414) | Agricultural soil microbial communities from Utah to study Nitrogen management - Steer compost 2015 | ecosystem: Environmental > Terrestrial > Soil > Agricultural land | place: USA: Utah... | reverse complement strand
TCTCGGCAAATCGCGGAGAAGGTTAAAAAATAAATTTTTGGATTGCCGATTCGTTTCTCATCTTAGATTAAAATAGAAACGTATTTTTCAGCTTTCAGGGTCTATTTAAATTATCGAGGTGATTTTGCGACTCAAGTTCCAGAACTTTTAAAATCATCGGGTCTGCCTGATTCATAATAATTTCGAATTCCTGATCGCCGTAAAGTTGCTGTGCCAAGGTAGCCTTTAGAATCCTTTTTAATTCCGGTGCATAATTAGAAATGTCTATATGAGCTTCATCAAGTCGCGTATAAATCACAAAATCATGTGCAAGTTCGTCATCCACTTCAAAATTGTGTCTAAAATCTTCAAATTCAATTTCTTTAAAAAGATCCCGATTTTTATCTAAGAATTCGAAAATATAATAGCTAACGAAACCGTTTTTTAATACAAATTGTAACGTCTCATTTTCCAGACTTGTATCCTTGGGAACAAAAACATCGGGGATAATACCACCGCCGCCATAAACTATTTTTCCTTTTGGTGTGAAGAATTTCAGTGAATCGGCTACTTTGATGCTATCTGCATGAATCAATTCCCCATTTCTATAACGATTCTCATACTCTTTGAAATAGACTTTGTTTCCTTGACCATAGGGTCTCTGGATGGATCGCCCGGTAGGGGTATAATATCGAGCTACCGTGAGACGCACTGCGCTACCGTCTCCAAGCGCCATTTCACGCTGCACCAGTCCTTTTCCAAAGGAACGACGACCTATGATGGTTCCTTTATCATTGTCCTGAAGTGCTCCGGCAACTATTTCACTGGCAGAGGCAGAATTTTCATTAATTAATACATAGAGTCTTCCATGTTCAAATTGCCCCCGCTTTGTGGCATAGGTTTTTGTGACATCCCCAACTTTGTTCTTAGTTATGAGGATGAGTTTGTTTTTTTCCAGAAATTCGTCAATCACGCGTTCGGCTGTAGAAATATATCCCCCGGGATTATTCCGAAGGTCCAATACAAGTTTGTTGATGCCTTTCCGTTTTAATTGCTCCAGAGCCTCCTCAAATTCGTTAAAAGTAGTTTCTGCAAACCGATTGATTTTTATATATCCCAAATCATTTGTCAACTTATAAGCAGCATCAATGCTGGCGAGCGGAATTTGTTTGCGTCTAAGATTTACGGTGAAAACCTTTTGAGTTTTTGGTCGAAACACACTCAGAACCACTTTACTATTTATTTCGCCTTTAAGATATTCTGCGATGCTGTCTCTGTTAATTTCCGAGCCGTGAAGCGTTTTACCGTCTGCTGCCAATATTCTATCGCCGGACATTATCCCCGCAGCTTCAGCCGGTCCGCCCGACACGGGTTTGATTACCGCAATGCTGTCATTATACATATAGAAGGACACTCCTATTCCGGTAAAAACTCCTCTCATATCGTCCGCACTATGTGCATAATCTTTCCCGGGGATATAAACCGAATGCGGATCAAGATTTTCTAGAATACGGTTTACGGTTACATCGACTATACTATCGGTATTCACTTTATCCACATATTCATAGTCGATGTAGTCAATAAGACGATTCAGCTTATCTTTTTTGGAATTGGTTGCAAAGATTTTTTCGGGAGAATCTGAAAAACTTAATTTAGAACCCATAAGGACCCCGATGGCCATTGCGAGGCCAATCCACATAGGTAAAAGAATTTTTTTGTTCATTTGACTATCAGTCCAAATTTGTTAATTGTTCAATCTCCACCCCCGCTCTTCTCAGAAAATCCAGACCTGAATCATCTTTATATGCTTTGTGAAAAATCAGGCGTGTTATCCCCGCCTGGTGAATTAGTTTACTACACTCTTTACATGGTGACATGGTGATATATAAAGTAGCGCCTTTGCAGGATTGGGTAGAAGAAGCTACTTTCAAAATAGCATTAGCCTCTGCGTGTAGCACATACCATTTTGTATAACCGTCTTCATCTTCACAAAAGTTTTCAAAACCTGTCGGAGTACCGTTATATCCGTCACTGATTATCATTTTATCTTTAACAATAAGAGCGCCTACTTTCTTTCTTTCGCAGTGAGAAAGCTGAGCCCATTCTCTTGCCATACGCAAATATGCAATATCATACTTGCGTTGTTTTTCATTTTTCATACCCATCAAATTGACAACGAAAATACAATGATGTGACCCTATTTGACAAATAAAACGGAGTTAACTATTTGCAAAATGCAAGTGCAAAATTGCTACAAAATCAGTCAATTATAAAACGATCGGAAAAATATTTTTCGATTTTGAGAAAGATTTTTTCATTCGGCAGAATTAATTCCTATTTTTGCATCCCATTTTCCATATACCTCCTTTTTGCCTTGGTGGCGGAATTGGTAGACGCGCTGGATTCAAAATCCAGTGTCTTCGGACGTGTGGGTTCGATTCCCACCCAAGGTACATATAAAACCATTAGCTATTTTTCTTTAGCTGATGGTTTTTTTGTTCTGAAATCATTCGGTCATGCCGGAAAAATCATTTCCCTGAGATGAGTATAAGATCTACTTCTTTGTGGAATCTCTTGCACTTTTTCTCTTCTCCCTTTTCCCTCTTATTAGTAACTTTGCCTCATCAATTTCAAACCTTATCTCTGCCATGCCTACTTTTGCTCCCGAACCAAAAATTTTCGCTTGTAAACAAAGTGAAGTTCTTGGCCAAGCCATTGCCGATGCCTTCGGAATTCCGTTAGGAAAAGTTATTACCTCCCATTATAGTGACGGTGAATTTCAGCCTTCTTTTGAAGAATCTGTACGAGGAAGCCGGGTCTTTTTGATTGGCTCCACCTTTCCGAATAGTGATCATTTAATGGAATTACTTTTAATGATTGATGCTGCCAAAAGAGCTTCCGCACGTCATATTACTGCTGTTTTGCCTTATTTTGGATGGGCCAGGCAGGACAGAAAAGATAAACCTAGAGTTCCTATCGCTGCCAAATTAGTAGCAAAAATGCTTGAAACTGCCGGTGCAACCCGGATTATTACAATGGACTTACATGCTGATCAGATTCAAGGATTTTTTGAGAAACCTGTGGACCATTTATTTGCTTCCACTATTTTCCTTCCTTATCTAAGGAATCTTAAATTGGATAACCTGACCATTGCTTCACCCGATATGGGAGGATCCAAACGAGCCTACGCGTATTCAAAGTTTTTGGAAAGTGACGTGGTTATTTGTTACAAACAACGAGAGAAAGCCAACGTAATTTCTTTGATGGAGCTTATTGGAGACGTAAAAAACAAACACGTGGTACTTGTGGATGATATGGTAGATACCGCAGGAACTTTAACCGCAGCGGCAGACTTAATGATGGAACGCGGAGCACTAAGTGTGAGGGCTATTTGTACCCATGCGCTGCTATCCGGTAATGCGTATGAACGCATTGAAAAATCACAGCTTAAAGAACTCATTGTTACCGATTCTATTCCGTCAAAACCACATCCAAAAATTAAAGTATTGAGTTGTGCTCAGCTTTTTGCCGAAGTAATGCTCGCAGTTAATGGAAACAAATCCATTAGCGGAAAATTCCTAATGTAAAAAATCGCTATAACGCATTTGTAATCAGAAATAAAAAGTATCTTTGCACTCCCTTAAAAACTAAGGGAGTTTTTAGTTCATTAAAATTTAATTCAGAATGAAATCTATTACAATTAAAGGATCAAAAAGAGAAAGCGTGGGCAAGAAAGCAACTCAGGCCCTACGTAATGCTGATATGGTTCCTTGCGTAGTTTACGGAGGTAACGAGCCAATCAGCTTTGCAGCAGAAGAAAAAGCATTTAAAGATTTGGTTTACACTCCAAACGCGCACACCGTTGTGATTGATTTGGGCGGAACTAAAGTAAACGCTATTCTTCAAGACATTCAATTTCACCCTGTGACAGACCGTATTCTTCATATCGATTTTTACCAAATCTTTGATGATAAAGAAGTTACTATGGAAGTTCCGGTGAGAACTGTAGGAAGCTCCAGAGGTGTTCGTGCAGGAGGGGTACTTCGAATTGTAAACCGAAGACTTCGCGTAAAAGCACTTCCGGCAAATCTTCCGGATGTAATTGAAGTGGATATTACCAATATGAGAATTGGGCACAAGATGTATGTAACAGCTGTTCAGACTGACAACTACAAAATCATGCATCCTGATAACACTGTTGTTCTGCAAATTAGAACTTCACGTACTGCTGTAGCCGACACAGGAGATGACGAGGAGGAAGAAGGTGCCGAAGCTGAAGAAGCAACTGAAGCTGCTGCCGAATAAATTCATCAGAATAAAGAAAAAGGAAGCATCCTGCATAATCGGGGTGCTTTTTTTATTTTTACCGAATATTGGCGGAATTGACTTCTTATGATCAAATGGTTCTTAAAACTTTTTTCAGCAGAATCAAAGCCCATTCTTACAGAGGAAAATGCTATGAAGAAATTTTTAATTGTAGGTCTCGGAAATATCGGACCGAAATATAGCAATACAAGACACAACATCGGATTTCAGATTCTAGACGCATATGCTCGGGAACATAACCTTTCATGGGAAACCGGAAAACTGGGCGATCTTACTGTTTCAAAAGTTAAAGGAAGATCTCTGTTGCTTTTAAAGCCCAGCACGTTTATGAATCTAAGTGGCAAGGCTGTCAAATATTGGATGGAAAAAGAGAATATTCCGCTAGAAAATCTGTTAATTATTACAGACGACCTCAATCTGTCTTTCGGAACCATTCGCATCCGCACCAAAGGAAGCGATGGAGGACATAATGGTTTAAAAGACATTCAAAACACTTTGCAAACCACGAATTACAACAGATTTCGTTTCGGAATAAGCAATGCCTTTGCCAAAGGGCATCAAATAGATTATGTATTGGGTGAATGGGAGGCTGACGAAGAAGACAAAATGCCGGAAAGATTGAAAATAAGTATAGAAATAATCAATTCATTCGCATTGGCCGGAATGACCAATACAATGAATACATATAATGGAAAATAAGTGAAAACATACGCCTCTGCATCTGAATTTAATGGAGAACGAGAAACAGTTGTGACCATTGGTACCTTTGACGGAGTTCACTTGGGGCATAAATCCATTTTACGTCGATTGATTCAGACCGCTAAGGAAGACGGGCTTGAATCAGTGGTGCTGACATTCTTTCCGCATCCACGGTTGGTTTTGCAACAGAATTCAGACCTAAAACTGATAAACACCATTGAAGAGCGTGCTGCACTCTTGGAAAAAAGCGGGATTCACAGCTTAATCATCCATCCTTTTACCCAAGACTTCTCACGACTTACGGCTGAAGAATATGTGCATGATATCCTTGTTCGCGATCTTAATGTCAAGAAGTTAATTATTGGCTATGATCATCGATTCGGCAGAAATCGAAATGCTGATATTTCCGATTTAAGAAAATATGGAAAAGAACTCGGCTTTGAAATTGAAGAAATTTCGGCAAAAGAAATCGACGATGTAGCCATAAGTTCCACAAAAATCAGGAAAGCACTAGATCGGGGAGATGTAGAAACGGCCAATGAATGCTTGGGATATAGGTTTATGATAACCGGTGAAATAGTGCCCGGCAAGGCGCTGGGTAGAACCATAGGATATCCAACTGCCAACCTCCATTTAAAAGAAACTTACAAAATGGCACCCTTAAATGGAGTGTATGTAGTGAGATCCGTCATTAATGAGAAGGAAGTATTCGGAATTACAAGTATCGGGACAAATCCAACGGTGGGCGGAAAGAAAAAAACTATAGAAACACACTTTTTAGATTTTGATGAAGATCTCTACGGGGAAAAAATAACCTTGGAATTTCTTAAGTTTATTCGTCCGGAGGCAACTTTCAATTCTCTGGAAGAATTACGTAACGAAATTGCCAAAGACGAAAATTTCGCGAAGAAATATTTAGAAACTCTTGATCTTACTTCTGAATAAAAGAATTGATAACATCGGACTGGTTCTTTTCAGAATCGTGTTTGGTTTGCTTATCGCTATTGAAGGTTTTGGAGCCATAGCTACAGGATGGGTGCGAGATACTCTAGTTACTCCTGATTTTACCTTTCATTTTATAGGTTTCGATTTTCTTGATTATCTCCAAGGTCCTTTTGTATATGTTCTCTTTGTTCTTCTCGGAATATTTGGCATCTGCGTCATGCTAGGTTACAGGTATCGTCCGGCGATGGTCGGGTATGCTCTTATATGGAGCTGCGTTTACCTGATGCAAAAAACCAGTTATAATAATCATTATTACCTCCTGATGTTATTGTGTTGGATTATGGTCTTTCTTCCGGCACATCGTGATTTATCGCTGGATGCCAAAAGAAATCTTTCCCTGCGTTCTTCTCAGATGCCATTATGGGTGAAACTTGTATTTATTTTACAAGTGGGAATAGTTTACATCTACGCATCCCTTGCCAAATTATATCCCGGCTGGTGGGATGGGACAGCCATAAGTATTTTTATGGAAAATAAGCAGCACTACCCTATAATCGGAGAATGGCTCCAGCTTCATTCTGTTCATATTATAATGGCTTATGTGGGTATTTTCTTTGACTTACTGATTGTACCCTTGCTTCTATGGAAAAAAACCAGAGTTTTTGCTTTTGTAGTTTCCATTCTTTTTCATCTGTCAAATTCCATTATTTTCCAGATCGGCATTTTCCCTTATATGTCTATTGCATTCGCCTTGTTCTTCTTTTCTCCGGGGACGTTGAGAAAAATTTTCGTCCCGAAGAGGAAAAAGAGGTTCACCTTAAATTCCGTCGAAACAAAATCCAATAAATTCCTTCTCGCACTATTTTCTATTTATTTCCTTTTTCAGATTGGCTTACCCCTTCGGCACCTTTTTTATCCTGACAATGTATTGTGGACAGAAGAAGGGCATCGTTTGAGCTGGAGAATGATGCTGAGATCCAGAAGTGGATATATGACCATGTATATTCGAGACAAAAAAACAGGTGAACGAAAAATTTACGATTATCACAAGCTTTTAGCTCCAAAACAACAATCCGTTCCGGCTCACGCAGATCTAATCTGGCAGTTGGCCCAAAAGATAAAAGAAAAAGAGGCAATGGAAGGCCGCGATGTCTCAGTTTACGCAAAAGCATATATAAGCGTTAATCGAAGTCCCTATTTCTTATTTACAGATTCCACTATAGATCTTGCAGATCAAAAATGGAATCATCTCTCTCATACCTCCTGGATCCTACCCATGCCCGGCAATTTCCTGAAAAAATAAGTTTTTAATAAAGGAAGACCCGGATATATCAGACAGATGTTCTTAACCGAATGAGACATTCGTTATTTTTACACATTCAATATTTCAAAAACATCATGATTCAAAAAAATTGTGTTTTAACGAGAGAAGGTCGCAAGCCTATTTTATACGACATCTTTTCAGTGGAAGGAAATGAGCCAAAGCCACTTCTAATATTCTCTCATGGTTATAAGGGTTTTAAAGATTGGGGAGCATGGGATTTGGTAGGAAAATCTTTTGTGGAACACGGTATAAACTTTCTGAAATTCAACTTTTCACACAACGGAGGAACAATTGAGAATCCTATTGACTTTCCGGATCTTGAATCATTTGCGAATAATAATTATTCCTTAGAACTGGAAGATTTGGAACGTGTTCTCGATCATGTTTCTTCTATAGAGTTTCGGAAAAATGTTGCTTTTACTGATATTATTTTACTGGGCCATAGCCGTGGGGGCGGCATTTCCATAATCAAGGCCTCAGAAGATGCGCGGGTTAAAAAAGTAATTACCTGGGCTTCCGTTTCGGACTTTAGACCACGATTTCTTGAGAATACACCGGCCTTCAAAGAATGGAAAGAAACAGGAATCACATATGTTGAAAATTCTCGAACCAAACAACAGTTGCCACATTACTTCCAATTTTATGAAGACTTCATAAAAAATGCAACACGCTTATCAATAAAACGAGCCACTGAAACTCTTGATAAGCCTCTTCTAATAATCCATGGCACCGCCGATTCTACGGTTTCAATAATAGAAGCCGAATCCTTGAACAAATGGAGCGGCGCTCAGGGAGAATTGTATTTACTAATGGAAGCCGATCATGTTTTTGGTGCAAAACATCCGTGGGAGTCGGCACTATTACCCGAAGATCTGGAAAAAGCAGTAAAAAAAACTATAGAATTTGTTGAAGCGGTTTGATAATTCAAAAATATTACTATTTTTGCCATCCAAAATGGGGGATTAGCTCAGCTGGCTAGAGCGCTTGCATGGCATGCAAGAGGTCATCGGTTCGACTCCGATATTCTCCACCAAAAAGGTTCTCAAAAAATGGGAACCTTTTTTTCTTTATCACAATTCAAAAAGAAAAACTGCCTCACTTGGAGACAGTTTTTAAGAAGTTCAAAGAAGATGCTCCTCTTATTTATGCTCGTCATATTTCTTCTGAACCGCATCCCAATTCACTACATTCCAAAATGCTTCTACGTAATCCGGACGTTTATTTTGATATTTTAGATAATATGCGTGCTCCCAAACGTCAAGACCGAGGATTGGGTAACCGTGTGATCCTGAGTTAGGCATCAATGGATTATCTTGATTTGGAGTAGAGGTCACCGCCAGCTTTCCACCCTTAGCTACACAAAGCCAAGCCCATCCTGATCCGAATTGAGTTTTCGCTGCATTAGAAAATTTTTCTTTGAATGCGTCAAAACTTCCAAAGGCATCGTCAATTGCTTTTGCTAATGATCCTTGAGGTTTTCCGCCTCCGTTAGGAGACATCACTTCCCAAAAAAGATTATGGTTGAAGTATCCTCCTCCATTATTTCGAACTGCTTTGTTATCCATATCAAGATTTTTCAATATATCTTCTATAGATTTGTTTTCCAAATCAGTCCCTTCAATAGCTTTATTAAGATTGTCTGTATAACCTTTATGGTGGCGATCGTGGTGAATTTCCATAGTTTTAGCATCAATGTTAGGCTCTAAAGCATCAAATGCATAAGGTAAATCCGGTAAATTAAATGACATAATATACTGTTTAAAGGTTGATAAAATAAATTCTACCAAATCTAACACTTTATAAACATTTAAAATGTTATAGAATTGATAAGGTTTAGTCTAATTTTCCTGATATTCACTATTTTTTAAAACTTTTTGTATTTGCTGTAGCGAATCAATATTTTCATCTTCAGTGGATTCGGGAAGCTCCGATGGTTTCCACAACATTTCAAATTCGTGGAGATTGCTTTGAATATGAGGAAAAATAGCCGGCGCTATCGTTGCTATGGGTTCATAAAGCTTAGATTTCTGCCGATCTTCCTCAGATAAAATTCGGTAACTGTAGGTGGAATTGACGACCATGAGAATAAAACTGAGGACGAATATGTATTTCAACACATTAAATACACCTCCCAGAATTTTGTTCGTCAGGCCCATCATTAGCATTTTCAACACTCCGGTCAATAATCTCGCAGCAAGATTTAGAAGCACAACAACGATTAGAAAAATAAATACGAAGGCGATAATTCTTGATAAATCATTGCTTAAGTGGAACCAAGATTTGACATAAATGCTAAACTTCTCGCCGAAGAGTCCGGCAACATAGATTCCAACGATCCAGGAAATGAAAGACAGTGCTGACTTGACGAAACCGTTGCGAAACCCAATCAGAAAAGCCAGCGCAAGAAGAAGTAAAACAATGGTATCAACGGAATTCATAAAAAAAATTTGCTAAATATAATATAAACTGCCAATTACAGCTTAAAATTAGAGTAGCATCTTCTGAATTATCTCGGGTTTCAACATAAAAACAACCTGATGCTTCGCGTCAATTACCTATCTTTGCGCATTAAAAATTGAAGATCAATGGCGAGAGATGAAAAACTGAAAGAACGTTGGGAGACTGTAGTCCAACTACTTAGCAATAAATTTGCCGATGGAGATAAATTGGAACTGGATGCCATTATTTATTTGATCGGTCTTCAGGAGTTTGGAAAATTTGATCGTAAATTTAAAAAGGATCATAAACTGGACCTTATGCATATTGCCATTTGCAGACTCCTTCAACCATACGGTTTCTATGAATTTGAATATGTTGACAACGAAGGCTGGCCACACTATAAAGTAGTGGAAGAATTGCCACATCTTAAAGCAGGAGAACAGAGTCTTTTAATGAAAGAGGCTATTGTTCAATATTTTTTAGAAAAAGAAGTGATTCAATAAATTCTCAATCACTCCATTATGATAGACATTATAAAACAACGCATTGCCGAGATAAAATCTTTTACTTCCGAAAACAAAGAAGAAATTGAAAATTTCAGAATAAAATATCTGGGCAAAAAGGGACTCTTGAATGAATTTTTAGCCGAGTTCAAAAATGTACCTAATGAACGAAAAAAGGAATTTGGTCAAGTTATTAATCAGTTCAAAGATGCAGCTCAGGAAAAAGTTGCAGAGCTGAAAGAAAAAATAGAATCTTCACAACCGCAAGTTGGGTTATATGGAGATCTTACACGTCCCGGAGAAGCTTTCAGCCTCGGGTCTCGCCACCCTATTTCTATTGTAAAAAATAAAATCATCGACATTTTCTCCAGGGTAGGTTTCAATGTTTCTGAAGGACCCGAGATTGAAGACGATTGGCATAATTTTTCTGCTTTAAACCTTCCTGAACATCATCCTGCCCGAGATATGCAGGATACATTTTTTATCCGAACAAATCCCGATATTCTTCTAAGAACGCATACCTCATCGGTTCAGGTTCGGTATATGGAAAGTAATAAGCCGCCCATTCGAACTATTTCTCCCGGAAGGGTGTATAGGAACGAAGATATTTCTGCCCGGTCTCACTGTTTTTTTCACCAGGTGGAGGGATTGTATATTGATAAAGGAGTGAGTTTTGCAGATCTTAAACAAACATTACAGTATTTTACTACAGAGATGTTTGGAAAATCTAAAATACGACTACGTCCCTCCTATTTTCCTTTTACAGAGCCCAGTGCCGAGGTTGATGTTTATTGGGGACTGGAGACAGAAACAGACTATAGAATGACCAAGGGAACAGGATGGCTGGAGATTATGGGGTGCGGAATGGTAGATCCCAATGTATTAAAGAATTGTAATATAGATCCTGAAGAATATTCCGGATTTGCCTTTGGTATGGGTATAGACAGAATTGCCATGTTGCTTTACCAGATTCCGGACATTCGGATGTTTGCCGAAAATGATATTAGATTTTTAGAGCAGTTTAAGAGCGTTTTGTAATCACAAAACATTCCAAAGCAACACTACGAATCAGAGATCTGAGATTTTTTTTGTTAAAAAATAAAAAAATACAAATATCTTCAAGTTATAAAAGATTATTTTGGTAGAAAATAAACCACCATGGGAAAATATTTACTACTGCTTTTGTTGCTAATTATTGCGGCAATTATAATCTATTTCACGTTTGTTATCGCCAAGATCAAAATAATTTTTGGATCGATTTTATTAGGTATATCAGCCATTTTATTTTTAGTGGTTTGGATTATGTGGAAAACCAGAGATAAAGAATGAAGGAAGACATTCAATTTTACAAAGCCCGAGATGTTTTTATTGCTGCTATAAAAGAATGGGATGAAGATTTTACATCTCAGCAATGGAATGTTTATTTGATAAACAACCGTGAGGAAGCCATTAATACCGTTTTAGTGCTTTCCAGAGGAAAAAGTGATACTAGAAAAACCTCTACCTTAAGACATTCTCTTGGAGATGTTTTGCCTAAAACAGTTGTAAAAATTGAATTTATTGCTACCGAGGTTCTTGGCTTCACAAATGAATTCCTCGTAACATTTTTTGTTGGTACGGATTTATATGAACGAAACTATACGTTTGGACCCGGTACTATAAGTGAAGAAGAAATCAGACCTTTGCCTATCTTAGAATATGATGGAATACTTGCGAAGTGATGACTCTGCCTATTTTTATTGATATAGACAAATTTTCTTATGATGTTGACACGCTCTTAACTGATATTCGATTTGCGATAAATCCGGGAGAACATGTCAGTATCCTAGGAGAAAGTGGCTCGGGAAAAACCACTTTGTTGCATCTCATTTATGGGCTGTTGCACCTAGAAAATGGAAATATAAAATACGGTGATAAGAGAGTGCCGGGACCCCGTGACAAACTCATTCCCGGTGCCCCTTATATGAAATTGGTAGCTCAGGAATCAGATTTGATGCCTTACTCCACTGTTGAAGAAAATATTGCCTCCCATATTCCCGTATCCGAATTTGATGCTATGGCTCAACGGATTCAGGAGGTTCTTGAAGTAGTTGGACTGGAAGAATTCAAAAAAACCAAAGTAGGCGTCCTAAGTGGCGGACAAAAGCAGCGGGTAGCTCTTGCCAAGGCATTAGCCCATGAGCCGCAAGTTCTTTTGCTGGATGAGGCTTTTTCCAATCTGGATGCCACAAGGAAAAACCGCTTACGTCGAAGGTTGTTTGAATACTTAAAAAATAAGAAGATTTCAGTTATTTCTGCCACCCATGACAGTGATGAAGCGCTTGCATTCTCTGATAAAATATTGATGTTGGCTCAAGGAACATTGTTGAAATATGATACTCCCGAAGCCATTTATTATGGTGCAAAATCATATTCTGAAGCACAAATGTTCGGAGATGTTTCATTGCTTCCGGAATGGTTATTTGGCAAAGAAAGTGACAAGTTGGTTCCCGTTTATGCACATCGACTGAAACAGAGCATAAAGCCCACTGAATTAAAAGTGACCGTTAAAAACAATTATTTTGTGGGTAGTCATTATCTTATAAAAGCCGGGTGGCATCAACACGATATTCTCTTTTGGAATGACCAACAAATCACAGAAGGAACAGAAGTATATCTGTCCTTAATACCTTAAGATCATCTTTACATTCCTGGCTTTGGTCTTTCTTATCTTTGCTACTCTCAAAGCTTTCGATATTTGGAAGATTTTATTCAAAAAATAAAAACCTTTATAAAGAGTACTGATTTTTCCAAGGCCGTGCTTCTTGGAATTACGCTTTCCTTACCCATTTTCATCGGGATTACGTTTGATATTGTACAAGTAGCAACCGTTATCACCGTGGGAGCCATGTTAGCTTCTCCTAGTGATATTAGTGGCAGTACGCGTCAAAAATCCAAAGGAATTTTACTCTCCATGGGCATTGCTGTTACGATCTCTGTTATTGGTGGGAATCTTCATTTCTTAACTTGGTTAAAAATCCCGGTTATCGCGCTACTTGTGTTCGGAATTTCTTATATCTCGGTATTTGGTTTTCGGGCATCTCTTGTAAGTTTTTCAGGATTGTTCGCCTTAGTATTAAGTTTCTCGCCGGTTTCCGGAAATATTGACCCTTTTGAAAGATCGTTGTGGATCGGAATAGGCGGGCTTTGGTATCTTTCAATGAGCCTATTGTGGCACGTGTTATTCCCCAAAGGTCCTACGGAATTTTACCTCTCCAAAACGCTTTCTCTTACATCGGAATATTTAAAAATCAGAGGCAATTTAGCGTCTAAGGAAAATGATAGAGAAGAACTATTTAGGCGCTTGTTGATAATTCAAACGGAATTGACAGAGACTCATGAAACCTTACGAGGGATTCTGATTTCCACTAGAACAGGTTCCGGACAATCAATATATGAAGGAAAAAGATTATTGATTTTTGCTTTACTCATTGACATGTTGGAGCTGGCTATGGCGCATCCTGTCAATTATAAAAAGACCGACAATTTTTTCAGAAAGAATCCTCAACATCTTCTTGATTTTCAACATCTTTTATTTGAAATGTCTAGAAGATTGGAAGAAATATCCCATACACTTTCAGATCCGAAAAAATTGTCTAAAACTTCTCGATTATCCGAATTCCTTCATCAAGTGGAGCAGGATATCAATCAATATTCAAATCAGAACGATCTGAATGATGAAGACCTCTCGATGTTGCGTAACCTGTACAAGTATCAGGCAGAACAAACAGAAAAAATTCAGAAAATAGAATGGTTGTTGATCGGAACCTCTACCCCGCAAGTGTCTTTTATTAAGAATGAAGAAGCCAGAAAATTCCTGACTAAAGAAAGTTATGATTTCAATATTCTTATTGAAAATCTGAATCCTGCCTCACCAATTTTTAGACACTCGGCAAGAATGGCAGTGGTGACTATTATTGGTTTTGCTCTTGGGGAATTTCTGGAGCTGCAAAATTCTTATTGGATCTTGCTCACCATCATCGTTATTATGAGACCTTCTTTTGGATTGACCAAACAACGCTCCAGAGAACGCACCATCGGCACCCTAATTGGAGGCGTGCTTGCTGTAGGTATTGTTTTTTGGATAAAAAATCCATGGACTTATGGCATTCTTGCCATAATTACGCTTATAATTTCATTTTCAATGATCCAAAGAAATTATAAGGCAGCTGCTACTTTCATCACACTCAGTGTTGTTTTTTCCTATGCTCTTATTACTCCCGATGTTTTTAATGTAATTCAGTATCGTGTAACAGACACACTCATAGGAACGGGGCTGGCTGTTATGGGCAATCTATTTCTTTGGCCGGCTTGGGAAATACAAAACATACAAAAAACCCTTTGCACAACGATAGCGGCTAATAGGAAGTATTTTGCTGAAATTGCTAATTTTTATAAAGAAAAAATTACAGATCCTTCTGCCTTAAAAATATCTCGGAAAAAGGCTTTTATTGAAATGTCCAATTTAAGTGCAGCTTTTCAACGTATGACACAAGAGCCCAAATCGCAACAAAAGAATATGGAACAAGTCTATGAAATTGTAGTACTTAACCATACGTTTCTGGCTTCGTTGGCTTCGGTGAGCACATACATCACTAATCATCCCATTACTTCCGCCTCAAAAAATTTTGAAAAAGTTTCCGATGCTATCGTAGCTAATATGATACAGGCAGAGACTATCTTGGATGAGGGAAAATCAAAAAACATTACGCATACAAAAGAAACAGAAGATATTTTTGACTTAACCTATGGTCGTAATAATAAGATAGTGATCCACAGCAATGATAAAGAAGAACATTCTGCGCAGCTGGAAGAAGCCTATCTTGTGCGTGAACAACTGAAGTGGTTATTAGCAATGAGTAAAAAAATGCCTCTTCTGGTTGATCGGCTCCCGCTTCATTAATTGATCTGTTTGACTGTAATATTTTGATTATTGAAAATGAATGAATCTCCGACCATTTTACCTGCCAACTGAGACCCTATTGGCGAATTGAGAGCGACACAGAGATACTCTCTTCCGTCAATATGGACTGCGCCGATGGAGATACTTATGAAGAAAATGTTCTTATCTGTGGTAACAAGACTCCCCAGTCTCACATATTCTCCTGCCTCATTGACGTCAATGCGATTTAGAAGATTTGCCAGCTTTTCAATCTCCATCAACTGTTTTCCGGAATTTTCTCTGTCAATTTGAAGCATGGCCCTTCCGGTTTCATGTTTATCGCCGCTAGTGTTTTTTGATTCCTCCTGTAGTGATTCTTCAATATCAGCAATGGTTTGTTTAATTTTACCCATCCTATTTTCCACGTGCTTCTTGCAGTGCTGTAGTAAATTTTCTTTAATTCTTTTTACCTCCATCATTTTTTTCTCTTTGTTTCTCAAAATCTAACGCACCCAGATTTCTCATTTGTCTGGTTATAAATGATATTCTACTTGAAATGTATTTGGTGGGAGGATTTGCTCTATACACTCTTGGATTAGGTAATATTGCCGCAATTGCTGCGGCATTTTCACGAGTAAGCGATTTCGCAGGTTTTTTAAACCAATACATGGAAGCTGCCTCGGCTCCAAAGACGCCGTTCCCCATTTCTATACTATTTAGATAAACCTCAAGGATTCTTTCTTTACTCCACAAGGTTTCTATTAAGAAGGTAAAGTAAGCCTCCAGCCCTTTTCTGAACCAGCTCCTTGCAGGCCAAAGGAAGACATTTTTTGCCGTCTGTTGTGAAATAGTACTGGCTCCTCTTTTCCTTTTCCCTTTCTTGTTATGTTCAAGTGCTTTTTCAATGGCTTTCTTATCAAAACCATTGTGTTTAAGAAAATGTTGATCCTCAGAAGCAATTACAGCCAATTGCAAATGAGGTGATATTTCTTCAATTGGCACCCATTTATGCTTGAGACTAAAATTAGCATCGCCCTCTATGGTGCGAATTGCCATCAGAGAAGTATAAGGTACCGGAACAAAACGATATACAAGAACCCACAAAATTGAAAGGGCAAAAAACCACATCAATAGTTTGAGCATAAATATGAATATTCGTCTAATCATTTGAAATTATTGAGGATAAATCGAACATAAAGTAACTTGCTGACTCAACATGAAGCAAAGATAAGGTCAAAATAGCGGTTATTTTCAACCGAAAATCCTATTGCTATTCTTTCTTAAACGAAAATTCTCCCCCCCTTGTTTCAAAATAAAAGATTTCCATCCGGAACATAGGCTCAGAGAAAATACGGGCAGAGATAAAGCAGACGAAAAGTAAATTTCTCCTAGGTCTGAATATAAAAAGCATCATTAATTCTTCCTATGAGGATTAATGATGCTCCAATTTATAGTTCCGATTATTTATTCGTCTTCCGGCTCGTCCATTTTGAAGGTATCCATAAAAGCCGTGGTATAATTTCCTGCAATATAGGCAGGATCATCCATAAGCTGTCTATGGAAAGGGATGGTTGTTTTTATACCCTCAATAACAAATTCGTCCAGCGCACGTTTCATCTTATTGATTGCTTCTTCCCGTGTTTGGGCGGTAGTAATCAGTTTTGCAATCATTGAATCATAGTTGGGCGGAATGGTATATCCGGCATACACGTGAGTGTCTAAGCGGATACCGTGACCTCCCGGAGCGTGAAGAACGGTGATTTTTCCCGGAGAGGGTCTAAAATCATTATATGGATCCTCGGCATTAATCCTACACTCAATGGCATGAAGTTGTGGATAATAATCCTTCCCGGAAATTGGTATCCCTGCAGCTACGAGAATCTGCTCTCGGATGAGGTCATAATCTATAACCTGTTCTGTAATGGGATGTTCAACTTGAATCCTGGTATTCATTTCCATAAAATAGAAATTCCTATGCTTATCTACTAAGAATTCAATCGTTCCTGCTCCCTCATACTTAATATATTCGGCAGCTTTCACAGCTGCCTCTCCCATGTCATTTCTGAGCTTCTTCGTCATAAAAGGACTGGGCGTTTCTTCCGTCAGTTTTTGGTGTCTTCTTTGAATTGAGCAATCGCGTTCACTAAGGTGGCACGCTTTTCCTGTACTGTCACCCACAATCTGGATTTCGATATGTCTTGGTTCTTCAATGAGCTTTTCCATATACATACCATCGTTGCCGAAAGCAGCTCCTGCCTCCTGGCGGGCACTATCCCAGGCTTTTCTTAAATCTTTTTTATCCCATACGGCACGCATTCCTTTTCCTCCTCCTCCGGCAGTTGCTTTTAACATCACCGGATATCCGATTTCCTGCGCAACCTTTTCGGCCTCTTCATAAGATTCAAGAATTCCTTCACTGCCCGGTATTGTAGGAACGCCGGCAGCTTTCATTGTAGCTTTTGCCGTGGCCTTATCTCCCATTTTTTCGATCATTTCAGGAGAAGCACCAATAAATTTTATTCCATGTTCTGCGCAAATCCTTGAAAACTTTGCGTTTTCTGCCAAAAACCCATATCCCGGATGTATGGCATCGGCGTTTGTAATTTCTGCAGCAGCAATAATATTAGACATTTTCAGGTAACTAAGGTTGCTTGGAGCAGGACCTATACATACCGCTTCGTCTGCAAACCGGACGTGCAGACTTTCTTCATCTGCCTTTGAATATACCGCAACAGTCTTAATACCCATTTCTCTACAGGTACGGATGATTCGCAATGCAATCTCTCGCCTATTGGCAATTAATATTTTCTTAAACATATTTTCTAAAAAAACAAAATCTCGACAAATCAAAGATTTCGAGATTTTTGAAAGTTAATTAAGATGGATCTACTAAATAGAGTGGTTGATCAAACTCAACCGGTGAAGAGTCGTCTACAAGAACTTTAACGATTTTACCCGAAACCTCACTTTCAATTTCGTTGAAAAGTTTCATGGCTTCTATGATACACAATACATCTCCGGGTTTAATGGTATCTCCAACTTCAACAAATACCGGCTTATCCGGAGACGGTTTCCTGTAAAAGGTTCCGATTATGGGAGATTTAATGGTAATGTATTTAGACTCCTCTGATCCTTCAGTTTTAGAAGCAGGTTTTTGATCTGCTGCCACCGGCGCCTGTGCCATAGCAGGCTGAGTAGCCGTAACCATTTGAGGTTGTGCCCCCAATGTTGGAACTTGCTGGATGTAGGTAGTTTTCCCTTCTTCAGCTCCGGTTTTGATCGTAATTTTCAGCCCATCAGTTTCCAGCTTCACTTCACTTGCACCACTTTTGGCTACAAATTTTATCAGATTTTGAATGTCCTTTAAATCCATATTGCTAATTTTTGTCATCTTGTTTTCAGTTGTATTTATTAGGAATTATAGGCCCACTTTAAATAAATGGCCCCCCAGGTAAAACCTCCTCCGAAAGAAGCAAATATTAAGTTATCTCCCTTCTTGAGATGCTTTTCATAATCCACCAGGCACAACGGCAGGGTTGCAGAGGTAGTATTTCCATATTTATGGATGTTCATCATAACTTTTTCATCGGGAAGTTTCATTCTTGAAGCAGTAGCATCAATGATTCTTTTATTGGCCTGATGTGGAACCAGCCAATCAACATCCTCACCCGTTAAATTATTACGAAGCATAACTTTTTCACAAACATCGGCCATATTAGAGACTGCAAATTTAAACACTGTTTTTCCCTCCTGAAAAACGTAATGCTGTCTTTTATCTACAGTGTCATGAGAAGCAGGTAGTATTGATCCTCCGGCGTCTATTTTTAAAAATTCTCTTCCGGCACCGTCCGATCTTAGATATTCGTCTTGAATCCCGAGATGTTCCGTATTTGGTTCAAAAAGTACTGCTCCTGCACCGTCTCCAAAAATTATGCAGGTAGCACGGTCTTCATAATCTATAATAGAAGACATTTTATCTGCTCCTATAAGTAACACTTTTTTATAACGCCCCGATTCAATATATCTTGCGGCTGTTGACATTCCGTAAAGGAAGCTGGAACAGGCGGCCACTAAATCATAAGCAAAAGCATTAACTGCACCAATCTGAGAAGCAACATAAACTCCCGTGGCGGCTACCGGCATATCGGGTGTGGCTGTAGCCATAATCAACATATCAATTTCTGCAGGATCAAGATTCCTCTTTTGTAGAAGATCTCTTGCTGCCTGAATGGCCATGAAGGAAGTTCCTTTCCCCTTCTCTTTTAATATTCTTCGTTCCTTGATACCTGTTCTGGTAGTAATCCATTCATCATTGGTATCTACCATAGCTTCCAAAATCTGGTTGGTTAGAACATAATCAGGGACATATCCTCCCACCGCAGTAATGGCAGCCGAAATTGTAGTCATAAAAGGGGATTAAAATTCCAAATTTTGTCCAAATTTATCTCAAAAAGATTGAAATAGCTAAAATTAAGCAAAAATATGCTCTTGCCTCACAAAAGATGGAGTTGTAAAAAAAATCAAAAACAAATGCCTCCATAACGAAGGAGGCACCGGTCGGAATTAATTCTCTAAATTTATGCTTCTTCAGTCTCTGTAGCATCAATCACCACTTGACCTCGGTAGTAAAGTTTACCTTCGTGCCAATGGGCTCTATGATACAGATGAGCTTCTCCCGTTGTAGGATCAGTAGCCAAAGTAGGTGCAGTAGCTTTGTAATGCGTTCTTCTTTTATCCCTTCTTGTTTTAGAAGTTTTTCTCTTTGGATGTGCCATTGCTTATGTTTATTTATCCGTTAATAGTTTCTTTAATTCTTCCCATCTGGGATCAGTTTCACTTTCTTCAACCTCCGATTGGTGTTGTTTGTCTTCAGACAAACTTAATTCTTCAAGCTTTTCTAAAATTTCACTTTTCAGCGTTCCGTCTTCAACGCCGGGATGAACCCGCTTAAGTGGAACTGCCAAAACCAAAGTTTCATATATAAATTGCTGAATGTTTACCTCGTGTGACCCATGCGGAATCACAAGAATATCTTCATTCTCATCATTAAATTCTTCCCCAAATTTTACAACAAAATCATATTGTCCCTCAATGGGAAGATCAAAAGGTTCATTAGTCAAATCGCAGGGAACGTTTACAGTGCCTTCAAAATCAATAAAAAAGTCCAGCAATGTATTCTTTTTATCAAGAACAACATCAACATTGATTTTTGCATCTGCAAACTCTTCAAATTCAAAATGCTCAAAGAACGCTTTGCCGATCTGATAATTAAAACGGTGTTCTCCCAGCTTCAATCCGACAAAGGGGATTGTAAATTCTTTCAATTCCTTCATTTCCACACCACTTTTACTTTCATCGCCTTGATTTAAGGCGGGTGCAAAGATAAAAAAAATATTTTATGTGGCTAATTTTCAGAATCTCTTTTTTGAAGAAGATCGTTTCTGAGAAATTTCCAGCGGATTCGCGTTTAAAATTTTATACTCCTCTCGTTGTTTGAAAATATCTATTGCACTATACACAGCTTCTCTAAAGGAGTCGCAACTAGCTATATTTTTTCCCGCAATGTCAAAGGCAGTGCCGTGATCCGGAGAGGTTCTCACTTTAGAAAGACCGGCAGTAAAATTCACGCCGCGACCAAAGGAAAGTGTCTTAAAAGGAATTAAACCTTGATCATGATAACATCCTAAAACGGCATCAAAATTCTTATAGTTTCGGGATCCGAAAAATCCGTCTGCGGCATAAGGGCCAAAGATTAACTTGTCCTTATTTCTTAAATTTTCTATTAAAGGTTTTAATAAAGTGTCATCTTCCGTACCAATTACTCCGCCGTCACCGGCATGAGGATTTACACTTAGAACTGCTATTTTTGGTTTTATAATTCCAAAGTCTTCTTTCAAACTTTGATGCATCAGTTCTATTTTTTTTTCTATTCGTCGGGCAGAGAGCGTCTGCACTACTTCTTTTAAAGGGACGTGGTCTGTTACCAAACCCACCCTGAGATCTTCCGATAACATAAACATCAAACTCTCCCCTTCTAATTCCTGAGCCAGATAATCAGTATGACCGGGAAAATGAAATTTTTCTGATTGAATGTTCTTTTTATGAATAGGCGCCGTAACCAAAACATCAATCTCGTTATTCTTAAGCGCATAAACCGAGGCTTCCAAAGACTTTAGAGCGTAGGTTCCCCCTACCGTATTTTCCTCTCCCGGACTTATATCCACGTGCTCCTTCCATACATTCAATACATTAACCCGATTAGGTATAATGTCCTCCAGTTTGTCAATTCCATGAAAATTTAATTCAGAGGAAAGTAACTTTTTCACGAAAGAGATGAACCGAACAGAACCAAAAATAACAGGAGTGCAAAAATCCAGCATCCTGGAATCTTCAAATGTTTTTATTATCACCTCTGCCCCTACACCGTTCAAGTCTCCTACAGAAATTCCCACAACTACTTTCTTTGGCTCTGTCATCAATACTACTCTTTATAATTGTTATTTTTGTTCACAAATGTAAATAAATCTGAAAGATGTTTACCGGAATTATCGAAACGGTTGCCTGCGTAAAAACTATTTCCCAAGACGGTGGCAATGTTCATTTCATCATTAATACCCACTTTGCAAATGAATTAAAAATTGATCAAAGCATTTGTCATAATGGAGTTTGTCTGACTGTTGTAGAATTATTTCCGGATGCCTATCGTGTCACGGCCATTGCCGAAACGCTTTCTAAGACTAATCTCGGTTTACTAAAAGAAGGTTCATCAGTGAATCTTGAACGTGCAATCAGATTGGGAGATCGTTTAGACGGACATATTGTTCAAGGACATGTGGACGGCACTGCCACTTGCGTCTCAATCTCAGAGGCTGATGGAAGTTTTCTCTTTAAATTCAAACACGATCACCCTGATTTCGAAACTGTGCCTAAAGGGTCTATAACGGTAGATGGAGTGAGTTTAACTGTTGTTGAATCAGGAAAAGGATTTTTTTCGGTTGCTATAATTCCTTTCACCTTTGCACATACTACATTTCATAAATATGAAGTAGGAACAGTCGTAAACATAGAGTTTGACGTAATAGGAAAGTATATAAAGAATCTTATGAAGCCTTACTTATAGATCGGATCCTGGTGTAAAGTATATATCCTCCAATCAAGATTCCTGCAATAAACAAAATCCACAAGTCGCTGTCAATAGGTAAACCCGGTGCATTAGGAACATTAGGTGGATTGGGTGGCGGTGGAGTTTTCCCCGGCTGAACTATGAGCAGAAAAAGATTATAAAAAAGTGTCAACATGTGCAACTATTATATCTCAGGGGGATTAAGGTTTCAAGGCTTTAAAAGTAGTAATTATTTTTAAAACTACTAAAAAAATATTCATTCTATAAATAAAAGACTTAATCTTTTACAACCTTGCGATAAATGAATGTCTATACCAATAATAGATTCTCCATCATTTTGTGGTCCCACCTGGGCTTGAACCAGGGACCCCTTGATTATGAGTCAAGTGCTCTAACCGGCTGAGCTATAGGACCGGGATTTGATTTAGAAAAAGTTATCCTATTCTTTTCAACAAATCGGGTGCAAAAATAGCTAAAGAAATTTTACTCACCAAATTTATTCGCATTCCTACTCGTGAATAATTTTTTCATTTTAATTATCATCCGAAATTTATACCGGAAACTATTCTTTAATATCTTGACATAATTCTACAAGAACCCCATGGGAAGATTTCGGATGAAGAAATACAACCAG